>Ga0194047_10000925_pt1 | contig 18695 bp, 20 predicted proteins | sample JunL225m_MetaG_2_FD_160070 | JGI IMG/M metagenome (GOLD analysis project Ga0194047, IMG submission 160070) | Anoxic zone freshwater microbial communities from boreal shield lake in IISD Experimental Lakes Area, Ontario, Canada - Jun2016-L221-5m | ecosystem: Environmental > Aquatic > Freshwater... | reverse complement strand
GACGACGCCAAGAAATCGCTGCGGAATGCCTGTGTCAGGCTCGGGCTGCCCCCTTTCACACAGCGCAACCTTCGCCAGTGCCTCATCATGCGTCTCTGGAAAGCGGGGGTGGATAAGAAGCTGATCGCAAAATGGCAGGGACACCAGGACGGCGGGCAGTTGATTATGGACACCTACACCGAGGTTTTTGGGTCGGACGATGACGACTACGAGGTCCAGCAACTCGCCAAGCTGGAGCCGGTTGCGGCTGAGGTGAAACCTGCCGGTGATGTGGCGGCGGGGGCGGCGCATCCGGTTGAGGAGGCTGATGCCGCGTAGGCGTCTGTCACTCTACAATTTGAGGTAATGATCGTTGCCTTTCAGAAACCCGGTGATCCGTAGATAATTGTCGTTTGCGACTGCCGTACTGGGGAATCGTACCGTCAACTCATGCGGACTACCATAAAACCTGATTTCGCCAGATGAGTTTCCTCCGAGGAGTAATTTATTCGGGTCGTGTCCTGGAACTATGACCGACACTTGGTCCAAATTGATTAGCTCTCCGGTAGCTCCGATCTCCAGCCATTTTCCGCGACTTGATCCGCCGCTGCATCCGGTCAGAAAGAGCATGGCCGAAACGGCAATAATCGAGATCATTCTTGCGCATGGGGGGCGGGCTTCATCGCGAGTTGAATCTAATACAGGGAGACGAACACCACGGGTGCTTACTGCCGAACAGTTTGAAAGGTGATCGGAATAATCTCTGCGTTGCGGTGTGTGTTTCATAAACAAATGAAGTTGAATTCCCCTCGTCAAAACCATCTTCAGGTTTTTGATGGGTGGGTCAAGTTAGAAAGCGGATTTGTTGCGATAAAACCGCATGGCGAGGGGGCCAACACGGTCGGGGAAGCAACAAATACTCCTTCTATGACCAATCCATTCAAACAAGGCGACAAAGTCCTGACCCTCCGCAAAGGCATCGAAATCGAGGCAACCGTCCGCACCACATGGAACCATGAGGTGCAGGTTCGGACCGCTGACGGTGACTTGCTGTGGCGGACCATGAAGACCATTCGGAGCTTGCCAGCCCTAGAGACGGATCAACCGGCAGATGCCCCTGTCACCGTGGAACCTGCTACGGTGGAACCTGGTGAGGTGGAACCTATCACAGTTGAGCCTGCCATGGCCGAACCCTCTCCGGTCGAACCTGGTACGGTGACCCCTGACACACTCGAACCTGGCACCGTGGAACCTGTTCCAGTGGAACCTGGTACTGTGGAACCTGGTACGGTGGAACCTGACCCAGTGGAACCTGACCCAGTGGAACCTGACCCAGTGGAACCTGACCCAGTGGAACCTGCCACGGTCGAACCTGTCATGGCCGAACCCCTTCCGCTGGAACCTGACCCAGTGAAACCTGCCAAGGGGGCTCCGAAGGCGAAGAAGCGGGGCAAGGGCATCATCAGGAGGTTCATTTGCGATGGTGATTTCGACGCGTGAACTCGAATCGTGCCCCCCTTCCACGCTGCACCTTCAGATGAACATCGAAGTCACCCGCTACCGCAAAGCCGATGGTTATGCGACCCGCTACTGGTCGGTCATTGTGAATGGCGAATTGCTGGTAGTCACAGTTTACCGCAAGGGGGCCAGGGCAGTCGCCCATGCCATCGCCAACCCAATCCACAGCGATCCTGTTGCCATCGTGGAGGATGCGCCCAACACCGGCCCCACCCCTGAAACCACCGCCCCTGGCAAGGCAACCTACCTAACCGAACGACCTGTGCGGTCCCACCACTCATCATGACAACCAAATTCACAGACCCTCAGTTTCAGCTTGGTCAGCTATGCTCCACTCCGAATGCACTCGGCAAGGTGTCCTTTACGGACATCGTTGAAGCCCTGGGGCGACACCTCCGCTGTGATTGGGGAGAAGTGTGTAAGGATGACTGGAAGGCTAACGACCAAGCTCTGATCGAAGACACACGGCTCCTAAGGGATTGGGTTCTCAACAAACGGGAGCCGAGGTTGGGGGAGTGGGAATTGACGACGGCCAAGAACAAGCTCGATGCGCTGGTTGCAGGGACGGATAGGCGACAGACCAGCAAGGCACACATGTTGGCATGCGAGCAGAGAAAGAGGTGAATTGTCACTATCAGTCAGCCAGTTCTTAAGCATATCGGGTGCGCCGGACGGGTCGATTAGTAAGCCAATCCGCCTATCAGGCCCCAAGACCAACATGGTAAGAGTGCTCTTGGACCGGTCTTGGCTCGTTCTTGGGATGGTCTTGGACTAGGGTGGATCAACCGGCATGGTCATCCTTGCCGATCCCTAAATGCCTCATGGGCATAAATCGACTGTGTTCTTGGAGCCCATCTTACCTTTACGAAGTAAAGGATAAGGTGTCGTCCGTAGAAGGTACTGCTAAAACAGGCTTCTCGATGCCATCTGGCCAATGCAACCTGTGAATCCTTGGGGCAAATGCTAACTCTATCATGTTTGGAAAACCGCTGCCATGATTCAACGCCCTATCTATGGCTGCCCAACCCAATCGACCCATTCGTCATGGCACTGAATTTCGCGATGGCAAGCTGTATTCATTCTCCCGGCGTGGCATCCTGGTTGTCAGTCAATGGCCGGACATGAGGGCATGGCGGAAGACACCGAAGGGTCGTCATTGGCAACATGTTAGGCCAGAAATGAGCCTGGAGAAGACGCAGGATGGATGGAGCTGTGTTTGGGGACACCGAGAACCGCGGCAGCGATATGGAGTCGTGGGAGATTCTGTCATTGGTCAGCCGGAATGTGATCAGCATGATCCGGGGGGGCTGACAGAAGGTGGACCATTCTGGGAATATGATGTTGCGGGTTCGGAATCATGGGAGAAAAGGGCGAGGTGGCAGTACACTGACGAGCGGTACAATCGCCTGCAAGCCGAGTATCTGAGCCCCGTTCCCGATGAGATTCTGACGGCAATATCACGCTTTGCCAATCGTCACTGGCATCTTCTCAATCTCGTGGCTCGCTGCCCAGGGGCATTTGACCTCGTTATGGCATCGCCTGCATTGGCATTGGCATTATCGTCACTGTGGGTATTTCGGAAGAATCCGCCGTGTCAGCCCTTACGTGCCGCCAGGTCGTTGCTAGGCAAGGATCAGACCTATATTGCAGCATGGCTGGGATTTCCAGATGCATCGAGCACAGTGCAGATTCTGCGACAACTGCCGCCTGAGGAATGCACGATTCTCAATCTTCTCCAGCTCAGGGGTCTGTTTGGAACGCATCTGGAGACACTCCAAGCCCTTTCTCACATCGACGGTTCCATCATTTCGGCGATGTCAGGTGAAGCCACTCGGTAGCAGTGTCGAGGTAGTGTTGTTGCCAATTGAACCTATGAAACCTGTGTGTTGATTGGACAAATGCTAAATCTATCACAACCCCAATCCATACCACCATGCGCTCATTTGAAATCTCCTTTGTCCTCAAGACCTCCACCAATTCCATCACTCAACGTGCCATCATTCAAGCCAACGACAGTATCATGGCTCGTCGCATATTTGAGCAGCAGAATCCCCAATGCAAGGTGGTGGCCAATCCCCGCGAAATCAAATAACCATGGGGAATTCCTGCCGCTTGACAGCCAGTTGATACTGGAGCCATGCCAACCGTAGCCATTCTAGCCGACATCCATTCCAACATTCAGGCACTGGAGTCGGTCCTGAGGGAGGCCAAGCACTGCGGGGCCGAGCGCATCGTCTTTCTTGGCGACATCGTCGGCTATGGCGGTTCCCCAGCCGAATGTGTGAAGCTGGTCAGAGAGTTGGGAGGAGCCTGCGTGATGGGGAATCATGACGCCGAGATTCAGGATGTTCGCCAGCGTGGCTGCACCTTTAGCGACCCGGACTGGACAGGCTCTGAATATGAGGCTGGGTTGGCACATTCTGCCAGATGTCTGGATGCCGATCAGGCGGAATGGCTGGCAGCATTGCCCTATCGCATGAAGCTCCCCGGAGGGTTTGGGGCGCATGGCAGTCTGGATAGGCCCGAGGCTTTCAACTACATCGACGATGTCGAGAGTGCCAGACCGACGCTGGACATCCTTCGCAAGGAGACCTTCAAGGTCGGATTCTTCGGGCATACGCACGTGCAGGGGATTTTCGCCGAGGATGAGGATGCATTGGAATGGCTCGATGAGACGAGGGTGAGAATCCCAGCCGGATTGGCCTGTGCCGTCACTGTGGGTGCGGTGGGGCGGCCACGCCATGACGCCGAGGGTCGCGCCGCATGGGTCCTGTGGGATTCCGATACCGGCGTGGTGGACTTCCGCAAGACGGTTTACAACCGCATCGGGGCAGCGCGTGCTGTTGCGCTCGCGGGCCTGCCCATGGAATCGTCGCTGGCATTGCTGACGCATGAGGAGATAACGGCAATCCTAAATCGCGATTGAACACACTCATGACGCCCCTGAAACAGAAAATTGAAGCCTGGAAGGGACGTCCGAATGCACACGGTTCAGAGAGCCAAGCGGCAATCATCGTCGGCGAGGTCGCTGCAATGCTTGGCGAGGATGTTCCAGACGCCGTCAATGGAGCGTTGAGAACCCTCTCGCTTCGCGGGACGATGCGGGACCTGGCGTTAGCCGCTCAGCCCTTGCCGCGACCCGACGCTCAGGGATTCCATGACATCGTTGCCGCCGGTGCCGCGTCCTGTGGAATCTCATGGGCTGAGTCCCTGGCAGTCATAGCGAAGTATCTTGGAGAACGGGCAGCGAAACTCTAACGCGAATGGGCAGGCTGTCAATGCTTGCGGGCGTTCTCCAGAATCGTCTCAGGCTCAATATCGAGCGCGGCACACAGTCGCAGAAATGTCGTGATCGACGGGCTGTTTACGCCGCCCTCGATAAACGAGACTGTCTGAACTGCCACGCCAGCCTTTTGGGCTAGGGCATTTTTGGAGACGCCAGCAGATTCCCTTGCCGAGCGCAGGGCGGTCGCTACCTACCAAAAATTCAGGGGGGCTCTTTTTTCCTTGTCGTAACGACTCAGAGGGGGTTAGCTCCGAACGTCCGTTCCAACGGATGAGGACTTGATAATCCCCGCTCACAGCGGTCGGCATCGACCGCAACGATGCCGCCAAACCGACCAAATGGCCGGGGAGGCGGTGGCGCATGTCCAGGCTGCCCCTTTGGGGACGGCTAAAGGCCAACGCGGTCGCCTGTGAGCGGCTTATCAACTCCCCGTCCACCTGGAATGACCTTCCCGTCATCCCAGCCATGATTGCACGCGCAAAATTCGCCGTCATTTTCTCAATCTCGCCCCACGCCCACGCGGAAATTGATGCTGGCGGCGGCAATTCATCGGACTGTGAAATTTTCGATAGCTCCCCCATTAGCGCTATGTTCGCCACATCTGCCGCTCAGGGAGCAGACCGCGCCCGGAGTTCACCTGGCATCCTAGAGTTTCAACCCAAATTCTAACACACTGCCATGATTCGCAATTGTCACATGACCATCTGCCCGGCAATGCAAACACAACCAGAACTGAAGCCATGCATCAAACATTCATTCTCGGACGGCGCGACCAATGCGGTCTTCATCAAGAGAACTTGAACTCCTCTATTGGGGGCGTCATGATTCGTCGGATTACCCTCTGTTTCATTGCGGCCACCCTGCTTGCAATGGTGCTTCCCGCCTTGGCTGGCACGGTCAGTGCTAATTTCACCTCGGCTAGCAGTATTCCGGTTACAGCCACCTCCTACAGCGCCACGGGAAACGATGTCTCCATTTCCCTCGGTTTCGCCCCCCCAACCGGAACCAACCTCACCGTCGTCAATAACACCGGCTTAGGTTTCATCACCGGGCAATTCAGCAATCTAGCGCAGGGGCAGGCGGTGAATCTGACTTACAATGGCATCGCCTACAAGTTCGTGGCGAATTACTACGGCGGCACCGGCAATGATCTGGTCCTGCATTGGGCATATCAAGATTTAGCAGCCTGGGGACGTAACCCCGCCTATGGACAACTTGGCAATGGAACAACCACTGACAGCAGCGTGCCGGTATCAGTGGCCCAAAGTGGAGTACTTGCTGGCAAAACAGTGGTCGCTGTATCAGCGGGATATGACTACAGTCTTACCTTGTGCGCGGATGGTACGGTGGCTGCATGGGGTGAAAATTGGTTCGGCTTTGGCAACGGAAGCACGACCTCCAGTCACGTTCCGGTATTGGTGACCCAGAGCGGGGTTCTTGCTGGCAAAACAGTGGTGGCGGTCGCGGCAGGTAGAGGGCACAGTCTCGCCTTATGCTCGGATGGAACGGTTGCAGCCTGGGGAGGCAACACCTACGGCCAACTTGGCAATAACAGCGTTGCCAATAGTTTCGTTCCGGTATTGGTTACCCTGAGCGGGGTTCTTGCGGGCAAAAATGTGATTGCGTTGTCGGCAGGCGGCTGGCATAGTCTGGCGCTATGCTCAGATGGAACTGTTGCAGCCTGGGGATATAATGGCCATGGACAACTCGGCAACGGAACCACCATTGACAGCAGCGTTCCGGTATTGGTGACGAAAAGCGGAGGGTTGGCTGGCAAAACGGTCGTATCGGTCGCGGCAGGGCAATTCCACAGTCTAGCCCTGTGTTCAGACAGCACGATTGCCGCCTGGGGACGCAACTCCAACGGCCAACTAGGCAATAACAGCGCTACCAATAGCAACGTTCCGGTATCCGTCATGAAAAGCGGGGTTCTTGCGGGCAACACTGTGATTGCGGTGTCGGCGGGTGATTTCCACAGTCTGGCGCTATGCTCAGATGGAACGGTTGCCGCCTGGGGATATAATTTAGACGGTGAACTCGGCAATGGAAGCACGACTTCCAGCAATGTTCCGGTATTGGTTACCCTGAGCGGGGTTCTTGCGGACAAAACAGTGGTCGCTGTATCAGTAGGGAGCCAACACAGTCTGGCGCTATGCTCAGATGGAACTGTTGCCGCCTGGGGATATAATTCAGGCGGTGAAATCGGCAATGGAACAACCGCTAACAGCAATGTTCCGGTATTGGTGACCCAGAGCGGGGTTCTTGCGGGCAAAACTGTGATTGCGGTGTCGGCGGGTGATTTCCACAGTCTGGCGCTGGCGGCAGTTCAAAATTCGTGCGACCTGACCACCATGGCTCTTGGTTCTGGAACATTGAATCCGCAATTTGACCCAGCGACCACCTCTTATACAGCACCTGTGCCCTATGCCACTACATCTATCAATGTTTCTCCAACCTCTCCAGCGAACATCGCTGCGATTAGCGTTAACGGGTTCGCCGTGACATCGGGTAGCAAGAGCCAGGAAATTCCGTTGGATGTCGGTGCCAACACCGTCACTGTGCTGGTCACTGCACCAGACGGGACAACCACCAAGGCCTATACAGTGACGATCACACGGTTGCCGATTTCATCTATCGCCACGCTATCCGGGCTGGCGCCTAGCTCAGCAACCCTCAGTCCGGCGTTCTCCGCATCTGTGGAGGACTATACTGCGAGAGTAGCCAATACCATGACGTCGCTAACAGTAACGCCTACTGTGACAGACACCACCGCGACGGTCAAAGTGAATGGAATCACAGTGCCATCGGGAGCGGCGAGCGGAGCGATACCGCTGGTGGTCGGACCCAATACGATCACTACCGTGGTTACAGCGCAGGATGACGTGACAACATCGACCTATTCGGTGACGGTGACTCGGCTACCCTCTGCCGTCTCAACCCTGTCCGGCTTGGTGTTGAGTTCTGGCACCTTGAGTCCTGCGTTCTCTTCTACAACGACAGCTTATACTGCGAGTGTAGCCAACACGACCACCTCGGTGACAATCCTCCCCACTGTTACGGATGGCACAGCTACGGTGAAAGTGAATGGGGTTCCAGTGCCGTCGGGAACCACTAGCCAGGCGATTACGCTAGTGGCGGGACCCAATACGGTAAACGTCGTGGTCACGGCGCAGGATGGCACAACATCGACCTACACGGTGACAGTGACGCGTGTGTATTTGGACGCAACATTCACATCGTCCGCCACGGTCCCAATCAGATTCCCCAGCTATAATGCCACCGGGAATGCCCTGAATCTATCACTTGCCTATGCGCCTCCGGTTGGAACCAAGCTGACGGTTGTGGACAACACTGGCCTGAACTTTATCACCGGCCAATTCTTCAATCTCGCGCAAGGGCAGACGGTCACGCTCAGCTACAACAATGCCAGCTACCGGTTCGTGGTCAATTACTTTGGCGGCACCGGAAACGATCTGGTTCTCCAGTGGGCGTATAACAAGGCCTACGCTTGGGGCTCGAACATCCGTGGCCAGCTTGGAGAGAATACCATCAACAATAGCAGCCTGCCGGTGGCGGTCATGTCCACTGGTGTTCTCAGCGGTAAAACGATCTTGTCCATATCAGCAGGATCAGCCCACAGTCTGGCGCTATGCTCGGATGGAACTGTTGCAGCCTGGGGATACAATTACTATGGCCAACTCGGCAATGGAACAACCACTGACAGCAACGTTCCGGTAGCGATAATCCAAAGCGGTGTGCTGGCCGGAAAAACGATCATCGCAGTATCAATTGGATACTCCCACAGTTTAGTGTTGTGTTCAGATGGAACGGTGGCGGCCTGGGGAAGGAATACAGATGGACAACTCGGCAACGGAACCACCATTGACAGCAACGTTCCGGTATTGGTGCCCAAAACCGGAGTGCTGACAGACAAGAATGTGGTGGCAATCAGTGCCGGTTATTATCACAACATCGCCTTGTGCGCGGATGGCACGGTGGCTTCTTGGGGTCGCAATAACTACGGCCAACTCGGGAATAACAGCAGCGGAACCAATAGCAGTGTGCCGGTCAATATCACCACCTCCGGGGCGCTCAACGGCAAAACCGCCGCCACCCTCGGTGCAGGAAGTGATCACAGCCTTGTTCTATGCCTGGATGGCTCCATTGTCACTTGGGGCAGAAACAACAACGGCCAACTTGGTGACGGCAGTAACACCAATAGCCCGATCCCGGTAGATGTTGACGCCTCAGACGTGCTTGCGGGCAGGATCGTCAAAATGATCGTCGCAGGTGGATTTCACAACCTCGCCTCATGTTCGGATGGAACATTGGTTGCTTTCGGCAGAAACACCAATGGCCAACTCGGCAACAGCGGCACCGTGGATGCCAACGCGCCGATAGCAATCGCCTTGGCACCAGTCCTAACCGGCAAAACCGTGGTTGCGCTCCAAGCGGCAAACGCACACAGTCTGGCGATTTGTTCGGACGGGTCCATCGCGAGTTGGGGTTCCGGCAACAATGGCCTGCTAGGAAATGGCGACACGATAAACAGCAATGTGCCTGTCATCGTCACGACATCAGGCCTCGGCAGCGGTGAAAAGTTCGTGGCGCTGGCCAGTGGATCAAGCGCCAGCCACAGCATTGCTCTGGCGGCAATCCCGTTGTCATCCAGTTCCGCTCTGGCCTCCCTATCGCTAAGTGCCGGGACTTTGAGTCCTGTGTTCTCATCTGGCGTCACCCATTACACGGCCACGGTTGCAACGGGCACTCTGACGGTCACACCTGCGGTCACAGACGCGAAATCTTCGGTTCGAGTGAATGGGGCGACGGTGACATCTGGAGCATCCAGCGGGGGAATTCTGCTAACGGTAGGCGATAACAATATCAGCATCGCGGTCACCGCGGAAGACGGCACACAAACCCCTTACACGGTCACGATCACACGCCTTGGCGGGAACTATGAGGCATGGAAAGATACGGCCTTCAAATCGGTCGAAGATCGGGGCAACCCCGCTATCAGTGGTTGGCAGGCGACACCGGCCAATGACGGAATCACCAACCTGATGAAATACGCACTCGTTCTCGATCCTATCACCTGCGGCACAGGGCAATTGCCTTCCGCGACTCCTCAAGACGGGTACCTCACCCTGACTTTCCGGAAAAACAAACAGGCGGTCGATTTGACCTATACCGTGCAGGCCAGCGACACCCTCGCCGATGACAACTGGGGCGAAGCTGCCACGGTGGTTTCCCAGACAGACGAAGGCGATCACTGGTTGGTCACTGTGCGCGACTCCGTACCGCAGGCGGGACACCCTACCCGGTTCATGCGCTTGAAGGTCGGGAATTAGACAATACCCGATCAAATGTCCGCCCCTTGCTCTTTACTGAATCACAATATCGGCCAATTCCGGCCCACTTGAAATCACCATTATACCAACTGCCACAATGAATTCGGATGCGCGATTTTTGCTGAATTTCTCCCTTCAATCCAAAAGCTTCAAATGTATCGCTGTTATCGGCGCTCCCGATTCATGCAAGGAATTGGTGTTAGAAGAGTTAGCCAAACTCCAGCTCGAACACGGTGAGGTCGTGAACGTGCCCTCCATGCCTTCATTGGAGGATATTCATCGTCATCAACGGGAAAACACAGTTATTCGCGAAGGCTTTGCGGATAGGCCAACATTTATCAGCTCATTCCTCGCGACCAACGGATTCCAACAAATGCCCCAAGTTCTCGTCCTGTCAGGATTCAATTGCGCCCCCAGTGATGAGACCTATTTCCTGAAAACATTGCTCGATGAACGGTCACACGAGGATGATGATTGCTACAATGAGTTGTTGGCAATCATTTTGATTATGGCTCCTGTTGGCACACTTGGCACATTCGACATTGATCCTGACATCCGAGGGTGCGTCGCCCAAATCGTCACCGTGAAAAGCAGTGATTGATTCGCCGCGCGTGTGACATGTATGGTTAGAACAGCGCTTATGGCGGGACTGCCACTATCTTACCAGCAATAGGGCACGCTGAAAATCTGAAGGTTTTCAGCGTGTGTGAAAACCACACGATTTTGTGGGGGAATCGAAGGGATGATTTTCAGCGATTCTTTTTTCATGGAACCCAAAGTAGCCGCCTACCTTCGTGTTAGCACTGACAACCAAGTCCACGACAGCCAGGAGGCCGAGTTGCGGGACTACTGCGCCCGCAGGGGGTGGGCTAATGTGCAGTGGTGGCGTGACATTGCGAGCGGCTCCAGGCAAGACCGTCAGGGTTTGAATGACCTCATGCAGAAAGTTCGTCGGGGGAAGGTGGACATCATTCTCGCATACAAGTTAGATCGGGTTGCCAGGTCGCTCAGTCATCTGGCACAGTTCATCGCCGAGTTGCAAGTCAACCGCGTCGCTTTGGTGTGCCCCAGCCAGGGAATTGACACGTCGAACGGTAATCCAGCCGCTCACCTCCAACTGAACATCCTTGGGGCTGTCGCTCAATTCGAGCGCGAGCTGATTACTGAACGGGTAAGGTCGGGCATCACCGCCGCGAAGGCTCGTGGGGTAATTCTGGGCAGGCCGTCGAAGTCGGACAAGCGGACGCGGCAAATTGCCGAACTGGTTGCCGAGGGGTTGAGTGCCAGGGCCATCAGTGCCAGTTTGAAAATCCCTTACTCGACCGTTACCGAGCTGATCCGGGAGATTCGGGCTAAGATTTGACTGACGATCTGCATGTGGACCGAGTCGGCAAGACTGCTCGCATTCGGAAAGGGCTTTTGTGATTTTCGCCGGACGATCTTGCATGATCAGGGATTTCTCCCGACCATCTGCCAGGGAGCATGATTAGAAAACAAAAACGCAACCTTGTTGTTCCGAAAGGAGTCGTCAAATTGACGGGCGCAACCTGTGAATGTGTCCCGTGGTCCCATGAGCTTTACACGAGGCATCCCATTGTCAAAGGGCCGACGCCATGTTTGGCGGTGGAGTTGGGCCAGAACGGTCCTCAAACTTGGCAAGGCCTGATTGTCGTCCTACCTAAGGACGCCCCCTGCGTCCCGATTCAAGCCCCGGAGATCGCGGCGGCTCTTGGTATCATCCAAGCAACTGAGAAAGAGAACACGAGCAAGTTGATGACACTGGCCTTCAACACCGAATTTTACAATACGTTGCATTGCATGCGACCATTCGTTCGCTTTGGCATGGACGCGGATCAAACAGTTGAACGAGTCAAGTGTGACTTGCACCAAGCAGGGGTCCTTTCCCAGAGCGTTTCTGATCAGTTGGAAAAGACCTGTAGGGAATTGCTAAATCCGTCGGCAAACGCCGTTGACTGGTCGCCTGTTGTGCTGGTCACGAACGTCGACGTCCGCAATAAGCACGCGAGGAACTGGGACTTGCTTCGGAACTGGTCGGGATGGATTGATGAAATTCAGGACATAGTGAGACATCGGAGCACTGTGTGGGGAACAAGTTCCGCATTAACACAAAGGCTGGACAAACCCAGAGTCCGAAAAACTCGGCAGAATCGGAAAGTTCAGGAGGATCGGAATGCTGGTGCCGACTGGCAGGACCTATTGTACCGCGATGCGATAGCGATCTTGGCTCTCAGATTTGACACGATGGCTTGCGCCGGGAGTTCGAAGAGACGCCTTTTCTCTGCCCTCGATCCCAAGAAGGACCTGATCAGGACGCCCGTCAGCGATCTTTGGCCCTTCCGGAAACGGCTTTCGTACCTCGGTCTTCCAGCAACTAGGGCGGCAATTAGGGGCTCAACTGTCGCAAAATTAGCGGTTTAGCTAATCGTGCTTATGGAGAACTAACACGTATTGTGCTCTCCAATAGTTGGATAGGCATGTCCAACAAGACTACTCAGGGGAAATTTCCACCCCTGCACGAAGCTGGAAATACCGACACGACAGCCGCAACCCAAGTCGTCAACGCCGACTCTAGGCACGCCAAGGGCGTCATTCCGTCTGAGGCGTGTCCTGGGGCCCGATCCGGCGCGAGGCACTGCAACACGGCGGACGCGCTGAGGCAGTTCATCGACCTCGACCCAAAGCGCGAATGCGCCGAAGACCGTCAGGCAGAGTCTATTTGGGCAAAACGCGACAGAGATCAAAGCAAGTTGGTGGCTGCCAGCCCGACTCCCAAGCCCGAGACAGGCCCGAAGCCGATCAAGCAAATCGCCAAGATCAGTCGCCCATCCAAGGCACGTGCAGAGGTTCGGCCGAATAATCCCGCAAAAACTGCGGTCTTGGAGAAGGGGGAACTCCAACCGCTGCTTTTAAATTCAAGCGAGGTCTGTCGTCTCCTAGGGTCAATTTCCAAACGGACGCTAGCCCGGATGGAAAAGGCAGGCACGATTCGTAGTATCTGCTTGCTGCGACATAAGCTTTATGCCCGCAAGGACATTGAAATACTCGTGGAGAACTTATGCAAGTGGGAAGCCTAACCATAGCCGGTTCGACAGGCACAGGTAGCGGCGGAAACATAGTATTTGACCGATGTTTGCCACATGGACAGAAAAATAATCCGAGTTGTGTCCACTTGGGTCCATATGGGTCAACCGGAGTCATGCGATTTTCTTGCGCCATGAGGATAATCGGTCTTTTCGCCAACTTGGGTCTCAGAAACCGACATTATATGCCGAGGAGTATCCTCATGAAATTAGACACCTAACACCACAAAACAATGAAGACAAAAGAAAGAAGAAAAGCAGCCATGCCTGCCCTTGAGTCAACCTCGACGGATGTGAGTACCGCACCTGACCTGCATGGTCGCGATTGCGATCAACGGAACGAAGCCCGTGCGGCGCTCATGCGACGTCTAAGGCTTCAGGACGCCGAAAATCCGCCGCCAACTCCGGCGGAGACTGAGCGAACAGCCGCATTCCTGAAGGCTCTGAAGGCATCAAGGAACAAACCGTTGCCGAGTGGGCCTACTTGCATATCCAACCTCCTCTGGGATCGGATTATTGCGGCCCTGAAACGGAGGGCGAAATCCAGAAAGCGGACTATCGGTCGTTCGCGCCCGGCAACCAACGTCAATGCTTAATCCACCCGGTATCCACTGTCATGAAGACAAACCAACAAGTGACATCACCCAACATCAACAACTACACCATAACCATGAATCCTGAAATTATCCAAAACCATGGGGAGGCGAGTGCCATCCCTACCCTCGAACTGTCTTCTCTGGAGACGGTTGATGTGACATCGCCTACCATTACTAACAGTGAGATCGTTGACCAGGAATGGCTGGCGACTCAAGAATCGTCCGAACCTCAATCCGCAGACTGCACCCCGGCCATGTCGGCCACCCCGGCCATTCCCGCCACCCCGGCGTGCGACGATGACGACACCGATGCCGGGCCGGATGAGATGACGAAGAAGTTGCTCGCTCTGGAGCGTAATCCTGCATGCCCGGACGTGGAGGTTGAGTTTCACAAGGCGGGACGGGATTACCATCTGCCTCAGTTCGAGGTTGCCTTGCTTAGCGTCTGTCTCAACAAGCCCTCAATCTTCGTCAAAGTCTGCCGGGATTTGCAACCGGGCGACCTGTATCTGGCCGATCACAGCGAAATCTTCCGCGCGATGTTGCATGTCCATAATGCCGGTAAAACGATTTCAAACAAAAGGGTTCTCCGTCACCTCGTTAGCGTGCGACCTGAAAAGGAGGATGAGTGGATCAAACAGCTCGAAACGCTGTCGGCAACGAGCGGCCATTTTAAGCAACTCAAATCCTACATCCGCCAACTCAAGGAGGCAGCGAGAATTCGCGGCGGCGGAACCTATTGCCCCGAAAATTATTCCGAGGATTTCTCGGCCAATTTGCTGCTTGCGCGTCATCGCCAAACTCGCTGCGTTAACACCACTTGGTATTGCTACGAGCATGGCGTCTGGGGGGAGGAGAAATCGCACGTTTTCCGGCCTCACGCCATGAAGGTGATCCATCCGACCCATCGGCAAGCAAAACGATGCCATGACGTCCTCACTCACGTCGAGTCCTTGTCCCAATTTCCGGGGCACCGGTTTCGTGGCGCCTATCGGTTCGCTGAGGGTGAGGCTGTGCTCATCAATGTGGCCAATTGTGTCATTAGGGTTTCGTCGCAGGGCGAGATTACCCTACTCGACCACTCGCCGGACTTCGATTTCACCCGGAAGGTGGCTACTGCCTACGATCCCGCCGCACGGTGCGACCTGTTCAGAACCAAGCTGGAGGAGATTTTGCAAGACCTCGATGATCGGGAGCTGTTCCAGGTCTTTAGCGGCTACTGCCTCTATCCGTCCTGCAAGTTCGAGACATCTCTTGTCGCCTATGGACCCGGCGGTACCGGCAAATCCACGATGGCAACCGTTATCGCTGAGGTTCTCGGGTCTGATCTTGTCGGCTCGTCTGGCTTGGAGGAGCTCTGCAAGGCAGGCAGCTATTCCCTGCCGAAGCTGAAGCTGAAAATGCTCTGTCTCGGTTCGGAACTCACCGGCAAGGAGGCTGTCGAATCGGCGAATTTCAAGAAGCTCGTCTCCGGCGAGGCAATGGATGTGCGACAAATCTACTGTGACCCGGAGGAAATGAAGACAAGCTGTAAGCTGATGTTCTTGACAAATAACCCGCCCCGGTTTTACAGCGGCACGGATGCGGAGACGCGTCGCCTGCGCATCTTGCACTTCGACAGTCAGCCCGTGACGAAGGACCCGGACCTGAAGGAAAAGCTGTTGGCGGAAGTGCCAGGAATTCTCAACTGGATGTTGGAGGGTTTGGTGAAGCTCCTCCGCATCGGAAGGATTCCGCAGGGTGGCGAGGCAGCCAAGGCCGTCCTGAAAAATTTCGGCAAGGACAACGACCCGGTCGGCTCCTTCGTGAACGAGCGGTGCGTCCTGGCAGCGAATCATACGGTGGTGAAGCGCGACCTCTTCGCTGAATTCACCGATTGGTGCGATGACAACGGCCTCTCTGCCGAGAAAATGGAGGTCTTCTTCTGGAAAACCCTCCGGCAACGTCACCCGCAACTGGAACCTGTCCGCCTCACAATTAACGGGGAGCGGGAGCATTGCCTCACTGGCATCAACCTGTTTACTCCCAGAGAGGAGACTTCGCAGGTGCCTGCCAAACAACGCAGTTTTGGTGCCAAATCGAATGACTCGCTAGTGGGCATGAACAGAATCAAGGAGAAATTGCGCACGTTGGCTGCCCAAAAGGAGGCGGCAAATCGAGGACGACTCGGCGATGGCACCGACGCTCTGCCGCAGCCAATGAATTCAAAGGAATAAAGCCATGACTACGAAAAAATCACCATCGAATCAGGACCCCGCCTCAAAAATTGCTACCGGAGGGCCGGATGATGCTGCTCATTCGGTTCTTTGGGACCCACTCGAAAACGCCGCAGACAGGCTTTTCACCCGGGATGAAATCAAGGAGCAAATCCTCATGTTTGCGGTCATGGACCCTCAGCCAAACGGCAAGCGTGTGTCAAACCGCAAGCAGTCTGATAACGCATTACTCGAATTAGTCGCCAGTTCCTTTGATGTATCAGAAGACTATGGTGGATTCTGACCCGAAAGCAGCGATGACACGTTAGTATCAACTGCCCGTCCTGTCTGGGGTGGCTGGGGTGTCCGGGGTTCTGCTATGTCCCGCCAACTACCCTCCAGCCTGTGCCGATTTCCGGTGCAGGCTGGTTTGTTTTGATGATTACTGGCAATTTCCTGGCCTCCTCTTTACCCATTGGCTGCGTGAGCCGGTGCAGGCGGCGATTTGGATAGCGGATGGAATGACATCGCAGGGGCTTAATTGTCGCCAGGGGGCAGTTGTAATTGTCGCTGGGCACCGGGGACGCCAAATTCGGCACCGGCGATGTGGCAGGGGTGTTCGGAAGCGTGCAAAGAGGTGAGAGCAAGCATGGTCAGCGGTGAGGTGCGGGCGGCGGATTTGCCATGGAGGGGATCATGCTGCTACGCCAGGTTTTTCCCAGAAGCTGCTGTCCATTATAGCCCCCCTGTTTTGACCCCCCGAGCCAGAATTTTGGGACCATTTCAGTCCATTTTAGTCACGGATCGGGTGGGCAGGCGGGGGGGCAAGCCACTTCCCGTTCAGGGGTCAAATCCATTAACTCCTTGGTTTTCAACGCGTTGAGATGGTCGGGGCGGCGGGATTCGAACCCACGACCTCTTCGTCCCGAACGAAGCGCGCTACCAGGCTGCGCTACGCCCCGACATCTTTATTTTCAACGAGTTATGCGATCTTCTACCTTCGGTTTTGCTCATTGTCCGGTGATTTTATCCGGTGTATGTCGCACATGCGAGTGCACCCCAGAACAAACCCGCGGTCTTTGAGCAAGTCGGCGAGTGTCTTTACAGGCTCACGGCGACGGGCGGTTTCTATGCTCGGGTATGGGTCCGCAGCAAGGAAATTCGTCGAAGTCTGAAAACTTCGGATTGGCTGCTTGCCAAGCGCCGCCTGCGGGACTTGCGCAAGGATTTGGAGAAATCGGACAATGCGGCCGCAGACACCACTTAGCAACTCGCCGCATCTCCAAGGGCACCCCCCGCTTCCCGTCACCGTTGGGGCGGGACCATGAGATCCTGAATGGCGTAGCGCTCGGCCAGGGTGGCTTGGTATTGGGCCAATTGGCCGGGCGTGAGGATGGCTTTGAGAAGGTTGACACGCTCCTCGAGTTTGCGGCGTTGGTTCTCGATGAGCTTGGCATGCTGAGCTCTGGGCTCGCTGAGTTCCGGGGCCTCGGCAATCAGGCGCAGCGTTTGAATCGATTGTTCGGATGCAGCTTGGCAACCAAGCGGCAGAATCGAAGAATCCAGAATCAACGACAAGCAGGAGGGCATGGCCGCGACCTCGGCGGCCGTGGCTTGGCGTAGCACTTCCAAGGCTTTGTCGCGTTGTTCGGCTGATAGATCGGTGATTTCGGTGAGGTTACCCAGATTGCGTTGGGCGGTGGCCTCGATGCGGTTGTCGTTTTCGCGTTTGCGGAGTTCTGCAAACGCGGTGGTTTGCCCGGGTGTGAGCAAGGCCGCGAGCGCCTTTTCCAAGGCGCTGCCGCCGCTGACCAGAGAGCCCAGGGTCTCCTTCGCCTCACCGGTTCCATTGGCAACAAAGGCCTTCTCGTTTTCTGTGATAACTTTCTTCAACTCCGCCTGCTGCACCACGGTTAGACCAATGGCCTCGGCAAACCGCTGCATTTTGGCCGCCACCTTGGCTTCCTCCAATTTTCTGCCACGCTCCACCACATCGGTGATCGGCTGGACGGGCGCCACGTGCCTAACAGGTCCAACAGGAATCCGGGGGTCGGAGGGATCACTCTGAGAAGCCGCGGTGGGTGAACCTAGAGGCATGGTCTTCCTGGGCGCTGGGGCAGTGGCGACCGGGCGGGGGGCAGGAACGACTGCTGGCTTGAGGAGCCAGCCGAGGCCGAAGCCAACGAAAATGGCGAGAATCGGGGTAACGAAAGAAGGTTTCATGCGGGGTGACAATTAAACGCCGCAGTGGCCGGTTTTGATGTGAAAATCTTCACGCGTTGCGGATTTGGGCGATGGCCGTGGCCATATCGGCAACGCCAAAGGTGGCGGAGCCCGCCACCATCACATTGGCCCCCGCCGCGGCACAACTCACGGCAGTCGCCGGATCAATCCCGCCATCCACTTCAATGTGAAACCCATGACCGCGCCCGTCACGCAGCGCGGCGGCGGCCTCGATTTTTTCTAACACCTCAGGCATGAATGCCTGGCCGCCAAATCCCGGCATCACCGTCATGCACAGCAACAGGTCGATTTGATCCAGAAACGGCAACGCGGCCTCCAGAGACGTGGTGGGATTGAGGGCCAACCCGGCCTGGGCGCCCGCCTGGCGGATGCGCCGCAGGGTTGCCGCGACATCATGCGGGGCTTCTACGTGAACCGTGATCATA
>Ga0194047_10000924_pt1 | contig 18724 bp, 14 predicted proteins | sample JunL225m_MetaG_2_FD_160070 | JGI IMG/M metagenome (GOLD analysis project Ga0194047, IMG submission 160070) | Anoxic zone freshwater microbial communities from boreal shield lake in IISD Experimental Lakes Area, Ontario, Canada - Jun2016-L221-5m | ecosystem: Environmental > Aquatic > Freshwater... | reverse complement strand
CCAAAGGCTTTCCTTTTTTTAGACTTTCAATTGCTTCTGCTTCGAAGGATTTGAAATCAAATGTTGATTTTTTCTTTTTCATTTCGTGTCAAATTTAAGATTTTGACACAGTTTATTGAATAGACTCACGCAATTGCTGCGGTGAGATTGCATTTCTCTCCCCTGACATTGCATTTCTCTCCCCTGACATTGCAATTCTCTCCCCTGACATGGCATTTCTCTCCCCGGACATGGTATTTCTCTCCCCGGGCATTGGTTTTCTCTCCTCTGATATTGGTTTTCTCGCCCCGGACATTGGTTTTCTCTCCTCTTATATTGGTTTTCTCTACCCCGAGATTGGATTTCTCGACTCTTACATTGAATTTCTTAAGAAAGACGTAGTTGTTCGAAATGTATGGCATTGACCTCACCCCCTGCCCCTCTCCAAAGTCACCTCTCCACAAAAGAGGGGGAGAAAGGGGACGATTGGGGAGGAATATGTCACCCCCAACGGGGTTTTAAAGATGATGGGGATTTGATTTACCAAGGGTTTCACCTGTGGCTACAAACATAAGACACCTGACGGGGTTTTGATGAAAAAGAGCTCCGAGCAGAAATGTTTGGGGCTTTTTTTATGGCAAAAAATAAAATTGTTAAAAATGAATATTCGAATTTAATTTTGTTTTATATTTGTGCTGTGTTGCAACTTTTCTGTTTGTCGTTTAGTGCAACATTGCCAATAAATGAAGCCCTACCCTAAACAAGTAGGGCTTTTTTTTGGTGAGTTGCATGGGTTTCTTGGGGTAAACATTGATAAGTATAAAAAAGTAAAATTAATGGATGCTTCTTTCTGAGAAAATCAAACCATTAAATCAGATTTCAATTTTCTTGTAAGAAACCACCTTAACAACAGACAAATTTTTTGCTTAAATCTACTATGTTTACAGGCATTGTATGCTGTAACCCACCCCAAGTTTTTACGTATAAAATCCTGAAATTAATTTTATATTAAATTAGGAGATTAAGTGTCCTATTTTTTGCGATATTCGCACTCTTGTAAAAATTGATTTCGGAAAAGGTAAATGAGAATTGATACTTCAATAAAAACAACTATAAATTTTAAACCTACAAAGCTAGTGCGCTATATCTTTGCGCTTTGTTTTGCAATCTTAATAAGCTTTCAGGCCGAGGCACAATTCAAATTTGTTGTATCAGGGGTTATTAGTGTTGATGATAAGAAACTTGAAGGAGCTGTTGTAACTTTGTATAAGGGTGGTTCCGTTGCTCAACAAGTGTCTACTTCATCTAATGGGAAATATTCATTTAGTTTAGAACCCAATCAAGATTACATCATTCAGGTAACTAAACCAGGACACATTACAAAGAAAATATCCTGTTCCACAAAAGGTCTTTCTGACGAACAAATCAAAGATTATAATGGCAGTTCTGGGGCTAAAGCAGATGTTGGTATTTTTGAAATGCCAAAGGACCCAAACCTTGCGGCACAAATTAATTCAATTCTATCAAAACCTATTGCTAAGCTATATTTTGATCCAGTAAAAGAGAATATCGATTTCGATCAGGCTTATACCAACTCTATGCTTTCTGCCTTGGATAACCTTCAGAAATTGGAACAAGAAGCTAATAGAAAGGCAGCCGAAGAAAAAGCAAAATATGATGCTGCGATTGCTAAAGCTGATGCTGCATTTGCAAAAAAAGATTATGATAATGCAAAAGCCTCGTATACCGAAGCTTCGAACATAAAACCGTTTGAGCAAAAACCTAAAGATAAGCTCGCTGAAATAGAAAAATTATTAGCCGCTAACGCAAATGCCGCGGCTTTAGAAGAAAAGTACAAAGCAGCCATTGCAAAAGGCGATGCTGCGATGGGTACCAAAAGCTATGAAAACGCCAAGGCTGCTTTTAATGAAGCTGCAGGACTAAAACCTGCTGAAAAATATCCTAAAGACAAACTAGCAGAAATAGATAAATTAATTGCTTCTTTGGCAAATGCTGCTGCAGCCGAAGAAAAATACAAAGCCGCGATTGCAAAAGGTGATGCTGCGCTTGGACAAAAAGATTATAACGGTGCGAAAACAGCTTATACCGAAGCTTCAGGACTAAAGCCTTCGGAAAAATACCCAAAGGATAAATTGGCGGAAATCGATAAAATACTTGCCGACCTTGCTGCAAAAGAAAAAGCCGACAAAGCTTTGAAGGAAAAATATGATGCAGCCATTGCTAAAGGAGATAAAGCGCTTGCGGCCAAAACATACCCTGAAGCGAAAGCAGCCTACACGGAAGCTTTGGGATTAAAACCTAATGAACAATATCCCAAAGATAAAATTGCTGAAATAGATGCTGCAATAGCAAAGGAATTGGGAGAAAAGAAATTAGAAGAAAACTACAAAGCAGCCATTGCTAAAGGAGATAAAGCATTTACAGCTAAAACTTATCCCGAGGCAAAAGCAGCTTATAACGAAGCTTTAGGTTTTAAGCCGAACGAAAAATATCCTAAAGACAAGATTGCGGAGATTGATAAATTGTTAGCTGATGCAAATGCAGAAAAGGAAAGGCTTGCAAAAGAAAAGGAGTTGAATGAGAAGTACGCTGCTGCTATTGCTAAAGGCGATGCCGCAATGGGTACAAAGAGTTATGAAGCTGCTAAACCTGCATTCACTGAAGCTTTAGGTTTGAAACCAACAGAAAAATATCCAAAAGACAAATTAGCTGAAATTGATAAACTTCTTGCTAGTAGTGCCGCTGAGAAGGAATTAAATGCAAAGTACACAGCTTTAATTGCTAAAGCCGATGCTGCACTAGCCGTTAAAGATTATACTAATGCAAAGGCTGGATATAATGAAGCACTTGGTTTGAAGCCTGCAGAAAAATATCCTAAGGATAAAATTGCAGAAATTGATAAAATACTTGCTGACCTTGCTGCAAAAGAGAAAGCCGATAAAGAATTGAATGAAAAATATGCTGCTTTAATAGCTAAAGCAGATAAAGCTCTTGGTGATAAAAAATATGGAGATGCAAAAGGTAGTTACACGGAAGCCTTAGGTTTAAAAAAGGATGAACAATATCCAAAAGATAAAATTGCTGAAATTGATGCCATCCTTGCGAAAGAATTAGGTGATAAAAAACTGGAAGAAAGTTATAAAGCGGCAATTGCTAAAGCAGATAAAGCACTTGGTTCTAAAGATTATGATAATGCGAAAGCAGGATACAATGAAGCGCTCGGCTTTAAACCGAACGAACAATATCCTAAAGATAAATTAGCTGAGATTGAAAAATCACTAGCTGCTTTAGCTTCTGAAAAAGACCGTTTGGCAAAAGAAAAAGAATTAGATGAGAAGTATAAAGCTGCCATTGCTAAAGGGGACGCTGACTTCGGAACAAAATCTTATGCAACTGCAAAAACTGCTTATACAGATGCACTTGGTTTAAAACCAAATGAGAAATATCCGAAAGAAAGAATTGCCGAAATAGATAAGTTAATCGCTAAAGAAGTAGGTGAAAAAGAACTTGCGGATAAATACAATGCTGCGATAGCTAAAGCGGATGCAGCTTTGGCGGCTAAAGATTATACTAATGCAAAGGCTGGTTATAATGAAGCGCTGGGCATTAAGTCTGCGGAAAAATATCCTAAGGATAAAATTGCTGAAATTGATAAAATACTTGCTGACCTTGCTGCAAAAGAGAAAGCCGATAAAGAATTGAATGAAAAATATGCCGCATTAATCGCTAAGGCAGACAAAGCACTTGGCGATAAAAAATATGCTGATGCAAAAGGTAATTACACCGAAGCTTTAAACTTAAAGAAGTACGAACAATATCCTAAGGATAAGATTGCTGAAATTGATGCTATACTTGCGAAAGAACTTGGTGCAAAACAACTGGAAGAAAACTACAAGGCGGCAATTGCTAAAGCAGATAAAGCACTTGGTTCTAAAGATTATGATAATGCGAAAGCTGGTTACAATGAAGCGCTTGGTTTTAAACCGAACGAACAATACCCTAAGGATAAATTAGCCGAAATTGAAAAAGCGTTAGCTGCTTTAGCTTCTGAAAAAGATAGGTTGGCAAAGGAAAAGGAATTAGACGAGAAGTACAAAGCTGCCATTGCAAAAGGGGACGCTGACTTTGGAACAAAATCTTATGCAACTGCAAAAACTGCTTATACAGATGCACTGGGTTTAAAACCAAATGAGAAATATCCGAAAGATAGAATTGCCGAAATAGATAAGTTAATCGCTAAAGAATTAGGTGAAAAAGAACTTGCGGATAAATACAATGCTGCGATAGCTAAAGCCGATGCAGCATTGGCGGCTAAAGATTATACTAATGCAAAGGCTGGTTATAATGAAGCGCTGGGTTTCAAACCTACAGAAAAGTACCCAAAAGACAAATTGGCTGAAATTGATAAAATACTTTCCGACCTAGCCGCAAAAGAAAAAGCAGATAAGGAGTTGAATGAAAAATATGCCGCATTAATCGCTAAAGCAGACAAAGCACTTGGCGATAAAAAATATGCTGATGCAAAAGGTAATTACACCGAAGCTTTAAACTTAAAGAAGGACGAACAATATCCTAAGGATAAGATTGCTGAAATTGATGCTATACTTGCGAAAGAACTTGGTGCAAAACAACTGGAAGAAAACTACAAGGCGGCAATTGCTAAAGCTGATAAAGCTCTTGGTTCTAAAGATTATGACAATGCAAAAGCTCGATACAATGAAGCTATTGGATTGAAACCAAACGAACTATATCCTAAAGATAAGCTTGCTGAGATTGAAAAGGCTTTAGCTGCTTTAGCTTCTGAAAAAGACCGATTGGCAAAAGAAAAAGAATTGGAAGATAATTACAAAGCTGCCATTGCAAAAGGGGACGCTGACTTTGGAACAAAATCTTACGCAACAGCAAAAACAGCATACACAGATGCACTGGGTTTAAAACCAAATGAAAAATATCCAAAAGATAGAATTGCCGAAATTGATAAGTTAATCGCTAAAGAATTAGGTGAAAAAGAACTTGCTGATAAATACAATGCTGCGATTGCTAAAGCAGATGCAGCTTTGGCGGCAAAAGATTATAACAATGCAAAAGCTGGTTATAATGAAGCGCTGGGTTTCAAACCTACAGAAAAGTATCCAAAAGACAAATTGGCTGAAATAGATAAAATACTTGCCGACCTTGCTGCAAAAGAGAAAGCCGATAAAGAGTTGAATGAAAAGTATGCTGCATTAATCGCTAAGGCAGATAAAGCACTTGGTGATAAAAAATATGCTGATGCGAAAGGAAATTATAACGAAGCATTAAACTTAAAGAAGGACGAACAATATCCTAAGGATAAGATTGCGGAAATTGATGCTATCCTTGCGAAAGAACTTGGTGCAAAACAACTGGAAGAAAACTACAAGGCCGCAATTGCTAAAGGTGACAAAGCTCTTAGTTCTAAGGATTTTGATAATGCGAAAGCAGGGTATAATGAAGCTATTGGATTGAAACCAAACGAACAATACCCTAAAGATAAGTTGGCTGAGATTGAAAAACTAATCGCGAAAGATTTAAGTGAAAAGGAATTGAATGATAGATACAATGCTGCAATCAGCAAAGCAGATGGTTCGTTTGCCGCGAAAGATTATTCAAATGCAAAGGCTGGTTACAACGAAGCATTAGGAATTAAGTCGAATGAAAAATATCCTAAAGACAAGTTAGCAGAAATTGAAAAATTGCTGGCAGAGTTAGCCGCAAAAGATAAAGCAGATAAAGAACTTACTGATAGATTTAATGCAATTATTGCAAAAGCTGATAAGTTTCTAACTGATAAAAAGTATAACGAAGCAAAGGCTGCTTACAACGAAGCGCTTGGATTAAAGTCAAATGAACAATATCCAAAAGACAAGATTGCTGAAATTGATGGCATTATTGCAAAAGAACTTGGTGAGAAACAACTAGAAGAAAACTACAAAGCAGCTATTGCCAAAGGTGATAGAACATTGGCAGTTAAAGATTACGAGAATGCTAAAGCTGGATATACAACCGCACTTGGTTTAAAACCAAATGAACAGTATCCGAAAGATAAACTTGCTGAGGTCACTAAAATTTTAGATGATATTGCAAAGGCTGATGAGTTGGAGGCTAAATACAAAGCTGCAATTACCAAAGGTGATGGAGCATTCAATACAAAAGATTATGATAACGCCAAAGCGGCTTACACCGAAGCGTTAAGTTTAAAATCAAATCAACAATACCCAAAAGATCAGTTGTTAGCAATTGACAAGGCCGTAGCAGAACAAAATAAATACAAATCGATAAAAGAAAAGTATGATGCTGCCATTTCAAAGGCTGATGCAGCTTTTGCTTCAAAAGATTATGCTTCTTCTATTGTTTCGTATAAAGAAGCACAAGCAGTGAAACCAAGTGAAGTTTATCCTGTAACACAAATATCGGAATGCACCAAGCTGATGGATGATGAAGCTAGAGCGAAGCGAAACGAACAACGATATGCCGATGCTATTGCAAAGGGAGATAAATTATTCGACACAAAGGATTATGTAAAATCGAAAGCTGCCTACAATGAAGCATTGATGGTTAAGTCATTCGAAAAATATCCAAAGGATAGAATTCTGGAAATTGATGGAATACTTAAAAAGAAAAACGATGCCATCATCATTCCTAATCCTACCAAGAAAGATAAAGGTCCTGATGAATTAGCCTTAAAATATGGAGAAGGAATATTTGAGGAATATGCCAAAGAAGGAAAGAACAATTTGGTTATCCGGGTGGTGGTGAAAGGAAACGAAGGGCATAAATTTATACAGAAAACTACAAACTTTGGAACAACCTATTGGTACAAAGATGGAGTTTTAATTACTGAGCAGGAGTTTATAAAGAATACAGAACAATAAGGATTCTGTTTTTCTTTATATTCCATCGAACTATGATTCTATAACTAATTTTGATGAAAAAGCTATTCAATATAAAATATAATTCACTGCTTAGCTTTCTTTCATTGATTATTATTTCTGCGAATTCAATTTCTCAAACGGTTTATTCGAGCAAGGAACAATCTACATTTACATTTAATGTTGGGTTAACTACAACTGGTGAATATCGCGACACGATTAGCTATACGCAGGGTGTGCTATTCAGTGGTGGAGCTACTTATCTCTTCGCTGTTTCCGACAAATCGAACATAGGTATAGAAGCTTCATACATTGGTAAGGCTTTTAAACGCAGCAACCCGATTATTAAATACAGATACTTTTATGTTGAGATTCCTTTATTTTATCAATATAAGTTTAGTGAGAATATTAGAGGTAATATCGGAATTCAATATTCTAAATATTTGAACTCATACTATTATTATTTAGATGGCAGTCAGAACACAGGTGTACACAAACTTCCGTTGAATACCAAATTAGGCGATGATTACGGTTTGTTGCTAGGACTGGATATTGGTATACTAAAGAATTTTTATCTCGGTGCCCGCTACTCTATTTCGACTTCATCATTTCTAGAAAACAATACTCCTTATATGGGAACATTTCAGTTTACACTAAGAGCTGTGGTATTTCGTGGGTACAAACAATTATTCAACAAGCACCTAGAACCAACTAAATAGATGAGAGGTTACTAAAAAAAGAAATCCCTTAGAATTAGGTTCTAAAGGATTTCTTTTTGTTATGAAGTTTTCGCCTACTATGCTTTCACAAGTTTCGGCAACTTTAGTTGAACCAAATAGAAAGCACCAAATAATATAGTGTTGTAAAACAAATCTCCGGCAAGAGTTGGAGCGAAGAAAGGAATTCCCATTACATAAGTAGTTCCTAAGCCAGCTGCACCCATCTGAAAGCCCGATTGAGCCCATACTCCAAAATTAGTAATGATAAAAAACAGAATGGAAGAGATAACTGAACCAGCGGTTACAGACAATACGCTTGTGTTTTTTTTCACTTGTAATCCAATGATAGACGTTAGAACAAAACCAATGTAAACATAAATCATGGTATTATGAAAGCCTTGACCGCTTATTAACTCCATGGCAGCATCGCTCAAAAACATTGCTAATAAAGGAATAACAAAGGCCATGCGTTTATCCGAAAAATAAACTCCACCAAACAATGCCATAGCTGCTATGGGTGTAAAGTTGGGAATATGCGGAAACAAACGGCTTGCAGATGCTAATAGGATGGTTGAACTAACGAATAAAAAACGTGGACTTATTAATTTTAATTTCATATTGTAATCTTTAGGTGTACTTTATTGATTGAGCAAAAGTAGTTTTTTTTATGTAAATAATGATATATAATTTCTTTTTTTATGTTTGAATCACGCCAACATTATACGGCTTGGTAATGGGCGCATGGTTAGCCATTTCTATACCCATAGAAACCCACTTACGGGTATCTAACGGGTTGATAACTGCATCAATCCAAATACGAGATGCTGCGTAGTAAGGTGATGTTTGGCTATCGTATCTATCTTTAATCTTATTATACAATTCCGCTTCTTTCTCAGGAGTGATTAGCTCTCCCTTGGCCTTTAACGATGCCACTTCAATCTGCACTATCACTTTAGCTGCTTGTGCCCCCCCCATTACTGCTATATTGGCTGTTGGCCAACCAATAATCAAACGTGGATCGTAAGCTTTGCCACACATTGCATAGTTTCCTGCTCCGTATGAATTGCCAATAACAACGGTGAATTTTGGTACCACCGAATTGCTCATGGCATTCACCATTTTTGCTCCGTCTTTTATGATTCCTCCGTGCTCTGAACGAGAACCTACCATGAACCCGGTAACATCCTGAAGAAACAACAATGGAATTTTCTTTTGATTGCAATTCATTATAAATCGGGCGGACTTTTCAGCGCTATCGCTATAAATAACTCCACCAAACTGCATTTCTCCTTTTTTGCTTTTCACCACTTTGCGTTGGTTAGCTACTATTCCCACACTCCAACCATCGATGCGAGCTAACCCGCATATAATGCTTTGTCCATAAGCTTCTTTGTATTCTTCAAAATCCGAATTATCCACCATGCGGTAAATAATTTCGTGCATGTCGTATTGTTGGTCGCGAGCTTCGGGTATTATTCCAAGCATTTCATTAGGGTCTTTGAGCGGTGGTTGACTCGCTTCGCGGTTGAAACCAGCTTTATCAAAATGCCCCACTTTGCTCATGATGTTTCGGATACGAGTAAGGCAATCTTTATCGTCTTTGCATTTATAATCGGTAACGCCTGATATTTCGCAATGTGTGGTGGCTCCACCCAAGGTTTCGTTGTCAATCGTTTCGCCAATGGCAGCTTTCACTAAATACGAACCTGCCAAAAATATACTTCCTGTTTTATCCACAATCATGGCTTCGTCACTCATGATTGGTAAATAAGCTCCTCCTGCCACACAACTTCCCATAACTGCTGCTATTTGAAGTATGCCCATGCTACTCATCATGGCATTGTTTCTGAAAATTCGTCCGAAGTTTTCTTTGTCGGGAAATATTTCGTCTTGCAACGGAAGGTAAACTCCTGCACTATCTACCAAATAAATAATAGGCAAGCGGTTTTCCATTGAAATTTCTTGCGCTCGCAAGTTCTTTTTGCCGGTTATTGGGAACCAAGCACCTGCTTTTACGGTAGCATCGTTAGCCACTACAATGCACTGTCGGCCGTGAATATACCCTATCACCACAATGGTACCACCCGAAGCACAACCTCCGTGGTCTTCGTACATGCCTTCGCCTGCAAAAGCTCCTATTTCTATGGTCTTGCTATCTTTGTCGAGCAAAAAATCGATGCGCTCGCGAGCAGTCATTTTGCCTTGTTCGTGTTGTTTTTCTATTCTGCTTTTGCCGCCTCCAAGATAAATTTTGTTCAACCTACGTTCCATTGCTGAAATAAGTTGTTTCATTTTATCTTCGTTCTTGTTGAATTGTAAATCCATTGAATTTATTGAAGTATGTGTAGTATGTGCTTTTTTTAATCGGGTGTCAAATATAGAAAGAATTTTGATGATGAGGCTTTAATGTTCGAAACTTCGTTTCAATTTTGTTCGCTCCCAAAAACATAAAACTGCCAACCGCTAATTAGGGATTGGCGAAAAGTAACATAAAACTGCCAATAGCTAATTAGGGATTGGCGAAAAGTAACGTAAAACTGCCAATAGCTAATTAGGGATTGGCGAAAAGTAACGTAAAACTGCCAATAGCTAATTAGGGATTGGCGAAAAGTAACATAAAACTGCCAACAGCTAATTAGGCGAAAAGTAACGTAAAAGGGCAAATCACACATTAGGGATTTGCTATTGTTTTAATTTCGGGTAGTTCATTTCAAAAGCCTTTTCCGAAAAATCATTCTCCACGCAATAATTAAATAAATTTTCCGTTAATCCTTAGATTGCATCCCCTGTGGCTAATTATTATGTACTTTTGGGGCTCAATAAATAATGGAAATGAGAAATTGGTTGAGAGTATTGGCATTAGTGGGTTTGATAAGTGTGTCTTTAAATAGTGCTTGGGCGCAAGATCGGGTGAAATGGCAAAACAAAGACCAGCATTTGATTCAGTTTAGCGGAATAGTGGTGGAAGGCGATAGTCTCCGTCCGGTGCCATACACCAGCATCATCGTAAACAAAAGCAACAGAGGTACCATTAGCGATTATTTCGGATATTTTAGTTTTGTGGCTCAATTGGGCGACTCCATTGTGTTTTCGGCCATTGGTTTTTCGCCAGCTAATTTTTACATACCCGATACTTTGTCGACCAATAAATATTCGCTCATACAAGTATTGCGCACCGATACCGTCTCGCTTCGCGAAACAGTGGTTTATCCTTGGCCTACCAAAGAACAGTTTAAGGCCGCTTTTCTTGCCCTCAACTTGCCTGATGACGACATGACCCATGCCAATAGAAACATGGACCGCGAAGATATGAAAGCCCGAATGGCAGGCATGGCTGTGGATGCAAGCTTGAACTATAAATTCACCATGCAACAATATCAAAGCAAACTTTACTATGCTGGGCAAATGCCTCCCAACAATTTATTGAACCCAATAGCTTGGGCAAAGTTTATACAAGCATGGAAAAATGGTGACTTTAAAAAGAAGAAAGATAAGAAGTGAGAGGAGTAAAGATTAAAGCTTTTTTATTTTCATGCTTCCTCCTTGTTGCGCTGCAAGCAGCAATGTCACAAAACAAAGCCACCGTTTATGGCCGATTAACCAATACCGATAACGAGCCTGTGGAAGGCGTTTCGGTGTCGATACTCGGAGGCACACAAGCACCAGTATACACCGATAAAAATGGAGAATACACGTATTCCATTCCTGCCGACAAAGAAATCATCATTGCTTTTTACAACATCTCCTATGGAAAACAACAACAAACCGTAAAACTTGCTGCCAATCAGAAATTGAAGATTGACAAAACCATTACCATCAATACCTTTAGAGAAGTAGAAGTAACCGACAACTCTCGGTACAAAGAAGGAACCCGCATCGACCCTATTCTCTTGACACATATCCCCACAGCTAGCGAAGATTTTAATGCCATCCTCTTCACCCTACCTGGAGTTTCGAGCCGAAACGAATTAAGTTCGTCCTATTCCGTTCGTGGTGGAAATTTTGATGAGAACCTTGTCTATGTCAACGGGATTGAGGTATATCGTCCCTTCCTTACCCGAAGCGGGCAGCAAGAAGGATTGAGTTTTGTGAATCCCGATTTGGTATCGTCCGTTGTTTTTTCAGCAGGAGGCTTCGAAGCTAAATATGGAGATAAAATGTCGTCAGTGCTCGATGTTCAATACCGCAGACCACGCAAGTTTGCTGGCACTGTTTCAGGAAGTTTATTGGGTAGCAACTTACACCTCGAAGGATGCTCAAAAGATTATCGTTTCACTTGGCTGATAGGTGCACGTTACAAAAGCACCAAATACCTATTGAGCAAAACCGATACAAAGGGAGATTATAAACCATTCTTTGCTGATGTTCAAGCTTACCTTACTTATGATTTAACGACCGAATGGCAATTGGATGTTTTGGGAAATTATGCCTCGAATAAATACGAGATAGTACCACAAAACCGAGAAACCGATTTTGGTACCGTTAGCGAAGCTTTAAGATTGAAAATATATTTCGATGGTCAAGAGGTGGATAAATTCAATACCATGATGGGTGCAGTATCTACCATGTATCACGACAAAAATGATAAGTTGAATTTAAAGTTTATTGGTTCTGGATTCAGAAGCAAAGAAAGCGAAGCCTTTGATATACAAGGGCAATATTACATCGACCAACTAGAAACTGATTTTGGGAAACCAAGCTTTGGCGATGTGGTTGCCAACCGAGGAGTGGGAACATTTCTGAATCATGCTCGAACTAATTTAACAGCTTATGTTATCAGTGGCGAACATAAAGGAACTTACACAAGTGGCAAAAACCAATTGCTTTGGGGATTGAAATACAACAAAGAAATTATTGATGATAAACTAAGCGAATGGAAATTCGTTGACAGTGCAGGCTATTCGCTCCCAATAACCGATCCACAACAAATTGTTTTGCAAAATGTAATTAAGCAGAAAATAAGTATTTCCTCCAATAGAGTTTCAGGTTATGCCCAAGCAATATGGAATAAAGAACTAAAGGATACTTCTTCGTTATCACTAATAGGTGGTATCAGGGCCAATTATTGGGATTTGAACAAACAAGCCTTGGTTGGTCCAAGAGGAACAATTGGTTTTAAACCCAATTGGAAGCGAGACTTTGTATTTAAGTTCTCATCAGGATATTACTATCAACCTCCCTTCTATCGCGAATTGCGAGATGGCTCAGGCAATATCAACTTTAATCTGAAAGCACAAACATCTATACATTTCGTTCTGTCGAGCGATTATAATTTCACCGCTTGGAAACGCCCATTTAAGTTTGTTGCTGAGGCTTATTATAAATACCTCGACAATTTAATTCCTTATCAAATAGACAATGTTCGAATCACCTATTCAGCAAAAAACAATGCACGAGGGTACGCTTCGGGTGTGGATATGAAAGTGAATGGTGAATTTGTAAAAGGTCTCGAATCTTGGGCATCATTATCAATCATGGAAACGCGACAAGATATCAAGGATGATTATTATTACGAATATTATAATAGCGATGGACAAAAGATTGTGCCTGGTTATACCTACAATACCAAAAAGGTGGATAGTGTTCGTTTCGAACCAGGCTACCTTCCTCGCCCTACCGATCAACGGGTTAGTTTCGGATTGTTCTTTCAAGATAAAATGCCTCACCTACCCAATTTAAAAATGCACTTGAATCTATTATTTGGTACAGGTGTTCCATTTGGTCCTCCACATTCCGATTATTATCAGCAGGTACTTCGGATGCCTCCTTACCGAAGAGTCGACATCGGCTTCTCTTACCAAGTACTTCGCGAAAACCGAAAAGTGAAAGAGAAAAATATAGGTCGATTCTTAAAATCGGTATGGATAAGTTTAGAAGTATTCAATCTATTAGGCACCAATAATACTGTTTCGTACATTTGGGTGGAAGATGTAACAAGCCGCCAATACGCAGTGCCAAATTATCTTACCAATCGTCAATTGAATTTCAGAACCATTATCAAGTTTTAAGATTACAATGGCAGTGAAAAAAAATGTTCCTTTTGATTTTATATTAGAAAATCTTTTTTCTGCAAATCCTATTGTAAAACCAATGTTTGGAGCATACGCAGTGTATGTGGAGAATAAAATTGTTTTAATTTTGCGCGACAAAGATGATGTGGATAGCGGAGCTTGGATAGCTACCAACAAAGAATTTATGGACAGTTTACGGTCAGACTTTCCAAGTTTAAAACCTATTACATTGTTTGGCGATAGTGTTAGTGGTTGGCAGATGATACATAAAGATGCAGATGATTTTGAAACCAGCATCAATCTCGTTTGTGATTTGATATTGAAAGGCGACAAACGTATTGGAAGAATACCAAAGCCAAGAAAAAGCAAGAAGACCGTTAAATTGAAAATAAAATAAATAGTTTTGTTTCACAACTTTTGATTTGAAATTGATTACAAAGCATGCTCGTTTATAAACAAGAAGAGATTGAAAAAGCAACACAATGGGTAGAAGGCGAAATGTCAGCAAAACAATGGTTGCAGAATAATAGACTTGAAGAATTGGTTCAATTGAACGATGCCGTAAGCCGACATTCGAAAGCCTTCGAATACTTGCTGGTGAATAAGCACCTCACGCTTGCAAGTTTTGTAAATGCAGTTTGGGACGATAAAAAAGCTTTTAAGCTTCTCATGGAACAAAAGGAGTACATTTGGGCCGCAATGGCAAATTATATTAATGGTGATGATGATGCCGCATTGTTTTTAGTCAAGAATAAATTAAATCATTATTTGAAATTGGCGAAAGCCATACAATCAAAGTTAAGAATAGAAGGAGATGAAGGAACAAGTATATTTAGTGGTCCAATAAAAAAAGTATAATACTATATCGAATGCGTGTAATTGGCTCTATTCCTCATCCAAAATTAAGTATCAGTATTTTCTCTATGAACGAGAAGTACCAAATACATTTTGAAGCTGGAAACATGGAACAAATTTTCAAGATAGCACATAGCGAGGTAAATGGAATAGAAGGAATAAAGAAAATGGTGGATGATGAATTTCTAGAAAAAGTAATGAATCGTTTTAATGAAATGTATTTAGCCTTTAAACAAGCAAAGGAAAAACAATAGAATAACCAACGGAATGAACGGGAAATTAAAAAAAGGTTTAATCATATCGATGCTTTTGATAGCGTGCTTTGCATTCAGTCCTGCTCCTACCTATCAAATTGCATTGCTTAAATACAGTGGTGGTGGCGATTGGTATGCTAATCTTGAAACCTCATTGCCTAATCTGATTAAATTTTGCAACGAAAACTTAAAAACAAGCATCAAAACGGAACAAGCCATTGTAGAAGTCGGAAGTCCCGACATTTTCAATTATCCATTCTTACACATGACAGGCCATGGAAATGTTGTTTTCAATTCTCAAGAAACAGATAATCTTCGCAATTACCTAATTGGAGGAGGATTCTTGCATATTTCTGATAATTATGGAATCGATAAATTCATTCGCCCGCAAATGAAAAAAGTGTTCCCCGAACTAGAATTTATTGAGCTTCCTTTCTCTCATCCAATCTATCATCAGAAATACGATTTCGCAAACGGATTGCCAAAAATTCATGAACACGATGGCACAAACGCACAAGGTTTCGGATTGATTTATCAAGGACGTTTAGTTTGTTTTTATGATTACGAATGCGACTTAGGAGATGGTTGGGAAAGTTTCGAAGTGCATAAAGACTCACCCGAAACTCATCAAAAAGCTTTACGAATGGGAGCCAACATCATTCAATATGTATTGATGGGAGGTGAGAATACCGCAAAAAAATAGATTAACTAGGTCTTTCAACTCACTGTTGATAATCTTATTTATTTCATCTGCTTTATTTATCACCATAAAGTGCGAACCATCTTGAATTAGGTAATCGGCACTTATTTTTCCTACATCAATCACTCTATCAGCCGTGCCATGTATATGAACAAGATGATCGGGTATTGTTTTGTTTTTCCAAGTCATTATGCAGTGAACAGCACCTTTAAAATAATTGGTGGGTGAAGTATCGAGCATCTCCCTGAACTTAAGAGCTTGTTCATCGGTGTAGACTCCAAATTGTTTTTTTACAATCATAGCCGAGCGTTTGTAAGTATCATCATTAAGCGTCTTATAAAGAGGAAGGTATTTCCATATGGTTAGTTTTAAAGGCAACTCCTTGTGTTCTTTACAACTTGATATTACAATTGCTTTCAAAGGGTTCAATCGTTTTGCTATCTCAGTAACACACATACCTCCAAATGAAACACCAAGCAAAGCAAATGGTTCGGAAGTATTAATTTGTTTTGCAAGTCTCATGGCATAATCGGGAAGCAATTCGTTTTTGGTTGGGGTTTCCCACTTGATAGGTTTCAAAACACAATTAGTTAAGTTGATATTTCGAAATAATCGATGATCTACTCCCATACCTGGGATACAATAAACAGTTAACATTTGTATGCTATATTAAAATTAAAAAATCCCGTTCAATAGTATAATCGAACGGGATTTTATTTCAGCGACTCATTGCATTATTTTGCAATCACCAATTTTCTCACCATTGTGTTGCCATCAACATTTATTTTGCAAGTGTAAATTCCAGCATTCATCGATTCGGTATTTACAGTCAATTTTCCATTGTTAGTAACTTGATTGTTCATCATTTTATGTTCGATCAACTTGCCTTGAACATCAAATATATCGAACGATAAAGATTTTGGAGGCGTTGTAAATTCGAAATTAAGACTCGAAACAGAAGAAGAAGGGTTCGGATAAAACTCACCGATGGTTCTTCCTTCTCCAAGTTCTGAAATTCCAACGTTTGAATATTTTTCGATATTAAGGTTAATCATTAAATCGGTTGTTTCACGAGAACGATAAATCGCCCACGTATTACTAATAACTTCAAATGTCTGATTTGAAAACGGTGCCACATTATTTTGACCAAGTGCAACTCCCGCACCATTCATACTCCAAGCAACGTAGACTCCACCTGAATTAATGATAAGAGGGGTAGTAAGCGTTATGGTATTCCATGCACCAGTATTTGCTGTACCGGGAGCAACAGTTTCTGAATCCAACATCGTTCCAGGACTTCCTGCTATTCCATTATCGGCAAATATTTCCATTGAAAAGCCAACACCATTAGGATCGGCTGCTATATAAGATAGCATTTGAGTAATCTTTGCCGGATGGAAAGGAGGAACGAAATAAACTCCCCCACCACCTTGACCACCAGTCCAACTTAGTCCACCAAGTCCTGCTTCTGTGCCATTATCGTAAGATAGCAGAATTGAACTAGCGGTTGTATCAACCACTTGTAATTCCTGTACTTTTTGATTATTACTTGGTGTGATATCTCCAGAAAGTTGTGTGTTAGTTACAAACGTGTATGTGCCAGTTGATGTCGGGCTAAATGTATTAGGCATTGTAATTGATTGGCTTTGTCCTGGAGTTAAAGCACTACTTGCAACAGTATTTTGTGTCTGAATAGTACCTCCAGAATTTAACACTCTTGAAAAAACATTGAAAGATGCTAAATTTTGATTCCCTGTGTTTTTAATATTGGTTGACATAGTGAAGGCACTTCCAAGATTGGATAAAAATGCCCCGCCTGTTTCTGGGTTGCTATTATACATTGTAGCAGCATCCGATACTGCGTAGGTAGTATTTGAAGGATATTTAAACTTCACTGCATAACTGGTTTGAGGATACGTGTTAAAGGATTGCTGTAAGCCTATGTTTCCAGAGTTATTCTCAATTCCAACCGAAGAAAAATTACCCGAAGTGGTAATCGTAGAACCTAACTGCTCTTTGTATTGAAAAGTTATTGAACTATCTACTGCAGACAATATTATTTGAAAAGTGTTGCTACCAATGAAGTTTGGAGATGTTGCTTGATAAAAAGGAACATTCAAATATGAAACAATCAATGTATCATTTGTTGCATTAGTCCATCTCCAGCATTGTGCAGTATCTCCAGGTAAACCAAAAACTAAATCGGAAGCGAATGCAGCGATAAAGTTTTGTGGTGCCAAAGTATTTGGAATCGCTGGAAAAGGAGAAGAAATCTGCCCATTTGTAAATCCAATGTATCCATTAGAACCAACCCAAAACTGCGTAACATCATACCAATAAAAATGAAAAGGAAAACCAATAGGAAAAGAACCAACTGTATTGTCGTCTCCCAAGAATCGAACGTTCTGAGCACCTGATAGATTTACTATATCTATCCAATTGTAAATAGGGGCTCCTATTCCATCATTGCTATCTCGCCATGTATAACCATAGGTATCAGGACCTCCAGAAGTTTGAGCATCCAACAAATTGATTGCTGAATAACAGATAATAAAAAACGTAACTATTTTTTTCATTTTATTTTGTTTTGTTTTAAGGGGTTAATATTGAACAAATGTAAATAATATTATTATCATTTTATCTAAATTTTTCACAACAATTTCGTTTTATTAGTTTTAATCTAAACTCCAAATTGACTTAAATGATGATCAAGGTGTTTGTAAAACATATTGTTCCATTCGGTTTTCTTTAATGCACCAAAAGAATGTGACTCTTTTCCATCAAAGAAGTTTTCCCCATTCACTTGTGTTTTTTTGATGTAACTAATTAGTCGTTGTTTTTCATTAGAAAAATCCTTTGGGTCTGTCATTAAGAATTGAGGAGCGGTTCTGCTGTTGTGCTTGTATGGTGTTTCGTCTACCACCGTTTTCTTTACGAATGCTTTGAGAATGAATTTCATAAAAGCACTAGGTTTTGAATGTTTATCTTCATATACCATTTCGTAGGTAACATTACAATGTGCAAGCATTTGCCCAACCGTCATTTTACCCCAAACAGGTTGTGTTGTGTTTTCTAATCTATTGATTCTTTCAATAATTTCTTGTGTTACTTCTTGTTTAAAAATGTTTTTCATGTCCTTTGTTTTATTTTTGGGCAAAAGTACTTTTTATATTTTAGTGAACAATTGTTTTTATTCATTCGGATTTATTTATTTCGGCAAAGATTAAAATGAAATATATTAAAATTTTAGAAAAAATTTTGAAAATAGCAGTTTGAATTTAAAATTTTTATATTT
>Ga0194047_10000921_pt1 | contig 18740 bp, 20 predicted proteins | sample JunL225m_MetaG_2_FD_160070 | JGI IMG/M metagenome (GOLD analysis project Ga0194047, IMG submission 160070) | Anoxic zone freshwater microbial communities from boreal shield lake in IISD Experimental Lakes Area, Ontario, Canada - Jun2016-L221-5m | ecosystem: Environmental > Aquatic > Freshwater... | reverse complement strand
CTTAGCATCTGCGCCTAATTCCAAAAAATCCAAAACATAACTTTCTTTGAAAGCTTCTTGAATTAAAGCAACTTCCTGAGCGTCCACTGTCGTTTTAAAATTGCTGATAATTTTCCCTTGGCGTTGATACAATTTTAAATCAATCTGATGATCCAAAATAACTCGCGACCAAGAATTTTCAATGGTTTTTTGAACATAAAATTCAGCCTCCGCATAATCCTTTATTTTGTCCAGAATAAGCCGAATATGACCCCAGGGAATTTGTCCCACAAGCTGTGGGACAAATTCAGCTTCACCAAAAAATAAGAAGAAATTTCGCATGTAAAATAAATTAGCTCGAGAAAATCCTCTCAAATCAGGAAAGGCGGTTTTAAGGTCTAATTCAATTTGCCCAATCAAATCTTCACCCCAATTAGAATTTTTCTGTTTTTGGACAATTTGTTTTCCAATCTTGTAATATAGCCCGATCAATTCGCTGTTCACGCTTCGAATCGCTCTGTTTCTGGCCTGCTGAATACTTTGCTTGATTTGCATGATAAAGGTGCGATAGTCTTGGGTTGCCAAAAATTCTTTTGTCATATGTTTGTTTTTAACTTGTTATACTGATATTTTATCACCAACATAAAAAGCCGTCAATCCTAGCTCGAAGAAGTAACACTGAATCAATTAACTTACTGGCGGTTGCAAGGAGGTTGATCCTCCCCAATGGAGGCTCAACCTCCAACGTCTTGTTTGCCATTAATTAAACTGATTTCGCATAACAGTCAATTAACAAAAAGGATTTCACAACCAAAAAAAGTGTGACAGAAGTTGACGGTCGCCAACTTGTGTCACACTTTTAAAATTGAAATTTTGTCAGTTCAATGTCTCCGACGGCAGTTGGATTGTTCTTGTAAATTCAGCACCATTGCGTTTTCCTCCAGAGGCGGACGGGCAGGTCAGAGACGCTGAACCAAGAGCGTTCAATGAAAAGTATTGCAAAAAGTCGCATCTGCAAGAATTTGCAAGCTCTTTTTCGAGAAGTTTTTGGCAAAATTTCTGTGAAAAAATTAAAAGAGTTGAAAGTTTTTGCGATAGCTAAAAATTTCAACTCTGTCTCATATGGTCGAATGGTAGAGAAAATAAAAAAAGTCCTTATGTGACTCCCATGGACTTATTTTATTTTATTTCCCTTTCACTAAACATCAGAAAACATTGCAATTTTAATCATATGCGTTTGGTTGCAATGCTGATTGTCAGTTCAATGTCTCTGACTTGAACTGGATTGTTTTTATAAATTCAGAACTATTTCAATTTCCTCCAAAGGCAGGCGGAATCAAACTACAATTTTGGGAATTTCATTTTTCTCAATTCTCTTTTTTGCCTTGTCAATTCCATCAGCAGTTGCCAACTCTTCTGGCATTGCTCCACCCAGTTCTTCAATTGTTTTGCGAACTTTCTGACCAACCGCATAATGAGTCAGATTCGCATTCATTTCTCCTTGGATTTTTTCTCTACGCAATTTTGCATCCGCTTGAGTAGCACGAAATAAATTGGCAGCCAACTCTTCACTGCCCATATGGTCAAGAATTTTTTGAGATTTTTTCAAACCTTTTTTAATGTGAATATCATTAGCATCCAGTCCGCCATACAAACCCTTGTAACCATAATTTTGAAATTTGCCATAATTTTTCACCCCGGCATTTTCAGCCGCCTCAGCCAGAGAAGTGTTGTGCTTTTTGATTTCACCTCGCAAATTCAAACGCTTACTGTCTTCAACAAATTGATCCGTTTTTTCTTGCCTTCTGGTTTGAATAGCAAAATAGGTCTGACCAAGCGCAACAACTTCTTTTGAAGGATCCGCATTTTGCACAATCAGATAACAAGCATAGCGAGATAAAAATATGGTATCAATATTCCTTTCTGCCCCTGAACCAATCTTAACCATTTCGTCCACCCGGGAAAAATGGTTGTGGACAACTTCGCCACTATTCTTGCAAGCCTCCTTGGCTTTTTTTATCACATTCAAAAACTTATCATAGCTCGAATAATCCAAAACTTTTGCCAGCTCTCTTGCTGACCAAAATTCACTTTGATACTCGTTAATTCTCTTAATGTTTTCGAAAAGATTATTAGCCATATTTTTGTTTTTAGTTTGTTATAATGATATTTTATCACTATCATAAAAAACCGTCAAATTCGGCTCGAAGAAGGAACATTTTAATCTTAAAAAACATTACGCTTTCTATCATAAAAGCTTAATTGCAACTTTCAAAGGACGGCATTTGGAAGATTTTTGCTTTTGGGTAGTCTTTGATTTATGAAATATTTTTTAATAATTCAGCATATCTTTTCCTTTCTTCTTGAGAGACTAACTCTCTTTGTCCATCTTCCGCATATTCATACATTTCATCTGAAGAATACCTTGGAATAATTTGAAGGTGATAGTGCAGCACATCCTGACCTTTGCATTTGGCGCCCTCAATAGGCTCATTGTGCTGACGAATCACATTGCCTTGACAAGGATACGCCGACCTCATAGCAACAGCTATTTTTCTCTCCAGCTGATGGATTTTTGCGGAAAAGTCATCTGGCAAATCGTACAGATTTTCAATGTGCTTGTTTGGAATAATCAGCACTGTTCCGGGATTTTTGATGAGTTGATGAGAAGCAATGAAAGCCGTGACAAATTCATCCTTGTAAATAATATCGGATTGTTTCGAATAAACCTTGTCATTTTCGATTCCATTAACTAAAAGACAAAACGGGCAAACATAATTTTCTTTTTCGTGATTATGCATAATTTTAATTTTATTTATCACTTCCAGTTTTAAAATTTAAATTCGGTGGTGAAACAGTGTCCGCATTTGCACTATATTGACTTTGGGGTTTTTGCATAACTGGATCTCTCAATTCAGCAAACAACATCATTGCGATTGGATCTTTGAATTTTAGACGCACTTTAAAATTTCCAACATTTTTAATTTCTAAAACTGCAGACTGAGGCATTCCAAGGGTTCCGTCGATTATTGAAGCTGTTATGTGTGTTGTCAGTCCTAGTATGGCAACCGTGCTACGCCCATCCAAGATTGTTAAGATATTATTTGCAGTTTGAATTGTTTCAAATGTTGAACCAAGCACAAATTGCCCTGGCTCTAGGAAAAATTCCTCTTTCAAAATGTCTACTTCTTTATATTTTAATTCTTGTGCCTCAGTCAAATCAACAACTTGATTCGGTTCTGGGATTAATAGTTTTTTTACCAAGATGAACTCTGATGCCAACCGGACGAATATTTTTCTTCTCAAATTCTGGGCCAATGATAATTTGTCCAGAATCTAGGCAATTTTCTATACTTTGATGTGATAAAAACATATGTTTTAAAATTTAGAAAGATTAACAAGTGATATTTTCAATAATTACATTTCCTCCCCTAAAAATACCACCAAAAGCCAGCAAAATCAACGGTCCTGGCGCTTAATTTAGACCAACGTATTTTTTAATTATGGCAAATTCGCCACAATTAAAGATACTTTTTGTTTTTAAGTTTCGCTGGCAAATATTCCTGTCCAGCGCTGTCTTCGACGGGCGTGTATTTGTAGCCTTTGCCGTAGCCGAGTTTTTCCATCAACTTCGTCGGGGCATTGCGAATGTGCTTGGAACTGGAAGGTTGCCAAATTCTTCGACGTCTTTTTTGGCTTTGTTATAAGCAAAATAGCTGCTCACACTTTTGGGCGCTTTGGCAAGATAAACGACCAATTGCGCCAGGTGCACGGAGCATTCTGGATAGCCGAGTTTATGACAGGCATCAAAAACATTGTTTGCCAAAACTAACGCAAAATTGTCAGCCAGTCCCACATCTTCACTGGCAAAACGCAAGAGCCTGCGAGCAATATAAGTCGGCTGCTCCCCGCCTTCGATCATGCGTGCCAGCCAATAAACACTGGCATCGGCGTCACCACCACGCATCGATTTATGCAAGGCAGAAATAATGTTGTAGTGTTCTTCGCCGCCTTTGTCATAATAAAGATGGGATTTTTGAATGATTTGTTTAAGCAACTCTCGCGTAATTATTTTGCTCTGTCCAGTTGCTGCCTCCAAAGTGTTGAGCGCCATGCGGGCATCGCCATTAGCAAGCAAGGCAACTTCCTTGATAATCTCAGGAGAAATTTCAATTTTTTCATTTCCCAAACCTTTTTCTTTGTCACTCAAAGCTTTCTCGATGATTTTTTCCAAGTCAGGCGTTTCCAACTTATTGAGCACAAAAACTCGAGAGCGTGAAACAAGCGCTGAGTTGACTTCAAAGCTGGGATTTTCGGTGGTTGCGCCAATGAGCGTCATGAGTCCACGCTCAACATGAGGCAGCAAGGCATCTTGCTGAGCTTTGTTCCAACGATGGATTTCATCCACAAACAAAATCGTTTTCTTTTTTTGCCATTGATTTTCTTCGGCCCTGGCAATTGTCTTACGAAGTTCCTTAATGCCACTAGTCACCGCGCTGATTTTGATGAAGTCGGCGTTAGTAATATTAGCAATCACAGCTGCCAGCGTGGTTTTGCCAGAGCCAGGCGGACCCCAAAGAATCATCGAAGGAACCTGGTCAGCCAAAATAGCTCGGCGCAAAAAAGAATTCTCGCCCACCAATTCTTGTTGGCCAAAAAAATCCTCAAGAGTTTGAGGACGCATTCTGTCCGCCAAGGGACCGCTTTGAAATGAAATATTCTTTTCCATAAAAATCAGACGTGATTCTTAGGGACTAAGTCCCCAATTGGGGACTTAGTCCCTAAGAATTTTCTACTATTCTACTTCTTCATATTCTTTCAAAAATGGCTTTCCACGAAAAAGCACCCAGATATAGTTAATAAAATATTTCCAAGCCGCCACCAAGAAACCGTCTTTCCTGAATCTCCTTGGTGACGTAACCATTGGCAATTTGAAAGTGAATTTCACCCTGCCCACTTTGCTAATTCTTTTTGCGATATCAGTGTCCTCGCCCCAGAAATCAATTGAGGTATCATAGCCTCCGATTTTCTCCAAAGCGCTGCGACGCAGAATAAAATTTCCTCCTTGGAGCATTGCTCCTCTTTTCAAAAGATATTGATTGATGAAATGGGTCACCTGCCCAACTCGATACCAAAGTGCGACAAAAAGAGCCGACAGTCGGGATGAGTGATTATAAATAAAAGGACCACTAAGTGCTACTAACTTTTCATTTTTTTCAAACTCAGAAAAAACTTTCTCAATCCAGCCCTCAGGAAGCTTACTATCAGCATCAACATTGGCAACTAAGTCACCCTTGGAAGCTGCAAAGCCTGCTTGACGAGCTTTTGTGAGACCTTTCTGGTTTTCATTTACCACCAAGACATCCGCAAATTCAGCAGCAATTTCAGCTGTCCTATCCACGCTAGTGTTATTAACCACAATTACTTCAATATCAAAACGACCTCCGAGTGTTTCAATTTGCGAAAAAACCGACGTCAGGCATCTTCCAATATATTTTTCTTCGTTATAAGCTGGAATAACAATACTTAGTTTCATAGATTTATTTATTAAGCTATCTTTACTTTGCGCCTTTTGGGCTTTTTTGTAAATATCCTCCCATTGCCTGGCAATAACTGTCGCTGAAAACTGACTCACGAATAGTTTTCCATTTTCTCCAAAAAGTTTTCGCTGCCCAATATCATCCAAAAGTAAAATACTCTTTTCCACTAAATCTTTCACGTCGCCGACTGCGATGACAAATCCGCAATCAGGTTTGATGTAAATTGGCAAAGCTCGAGCATTTGCGCCAATCACTGGCATGCCAACTGCCATGGCTTTCATAAGACTCAAACTCTGCGCTTCAGCTGTGCTCATAATAGCGAAGATTTCGCTTGCCTGATACAGTTCTATGTGTGTTTGTTCGTCAACTCTGCCAAAGAATTTAACACTGTCGTTTAGCCCCAGTTTGCTTACAAGTTTTTCAAGATCCTGCTGTGCACTTCCAATCCCTGTAATTACAAGCATCACATCTGAAAATTTTTTTTTGATTTCAGCCGTTGCTTGCACAATAATATCCACATGTTTTTCCCTGGCTAATCTTCCAGAATAAATAATAACCCTAGCAGACAAACCAAATTTAGTTTTCAAATAGTTTCTTTTCTCATTACCTGCTGGGACAAAGTTTTTCAAGTCAATTGGATTTGAGAGCTTATTATTGCGAGTTTTCAAGCCATTACTCTCCATATCTTCAAGCAAACCCTGGTATGGCGCCGTTACAAATGAACATCGATTATAGTAAAAGGAAAAGTATCTCTTACTTATGGTAGTCATTATTCTACCAAAAATTGGGATGTAGCAAGTAAACTCCTCAATGGGAGTATGATTAGTGCCCACAAGTGGAATGCGCAAAAAATGAGCCATTAGCAGCCCTTCGATTCCGAGACCAAATGGAGATTGCACATGCACGAGGTCAAATTTTTCATTGCGAAATTTCCAAGCAAGTATCCCCATCGGAACCACAAAGCGTGCTTGTTTGGTTGGAGATTCAAAAAATGGAATGGATTGCAAACGGTGAATTTTAATATTTTTTCCAAAATTCAATTCATCATTTTTAACATTTGCCATTTGATAATTCCTTTTTGAATATTTTGGAGCAAAATAATGCACCTCGTGTCCCAGCTCTTGCATTTTCTGACCAAGTAAAATTATAGAATCTGAAATTCCACTTATTTCTGGATAAAAATTATCTGAAAAAATTGCAATTTTCATATCTCTAAATTTTTTCAATTTTATTTATAATCCGCTGTGAATAACGTCTATAAAGCCAAGCCAAAATAAAATATGATACAATAATCACAAAAGGCACTAGTGCGCCGTAACGTATATATTTTCCAACATCATATGTGCGACCAAAAAAATAGCCAATTGCCATAAAAATTAAAGTCTTTTGTACGGTCACAATAAAAACAAACCAAATATAGCGCCACCAATTCATTTTTACTGCGCCAACCAACATTAATCCCGGTGTTGCCAAAATGGGAGTACATTTCAAAACAGCCACCGTCTTTCCACCATGCAATTTAATGTGCTTTTCCATAGATTCAATTCTTGTCGCACTAAGACCAAATTTTTTACCAATTTTTTTAACCAAATTTAAGCCCCCCCAACGTCCAATCAAATAATAGATTGCATCAGGAAGAATATCGCCAGTAATAGAAAGGCCGAAAACAATAAATGGATTAAAATAACCTAAAACAGTGGCAAAAGTTGCAGCTGCAGTCACAGTTGGGCCTTCGATACACATAACCAAAAACATCAGCGGATAACCGTGCGCAATAACCCATTCAAGCACTTGTTGAAAATTAGTAAGGTCTATACCCATTTAACCATTATATTGCTAAATCTTAACTAACACAACATGCCACTTAGCAAATTTAAATACTCCAAGTAAGTGCATTGGTACCAATAACCACCAAAAAATTATTCCGATGGTTTTAAATATTGTCTTGCTTATTGTTTTACAGGCTGCGCAGGTTGAGTTGGTCTTATTTGAATATTTTGCGCCACCACACTTCCATCAGGGCTCGCTTTTCCGCTAACCATGATTTGCTGACCAACGCTCAAATCCGAACTTGCCCCAGAAACTGATTTATCAATTCCGGTTGAACCAGAAAAGAAAACTATTTTTGAGCCGCCATCATTAGTTTTGATTGTGATGCTAGTATCATCCTTGGAAACAATTTGTCCACCCACAAAACCACCACCATTTGCTCCACCTCTTTGTCCACTAACTTGCGCTCCTTGCCCTGCAGCTCCACGTTGACCCACATTGGCTCCCCCACCAAAATTGCCACCGCTTCTGCCACCTTGGGCCAGCTGAGACTTGGCAACATTTTTGCCACCATACTGCATACCACCGTAAAATGAACCACCTAATAAAACCAAACCTACAACTACTGCGATTAATAAATTTTGTTTTTTCATAATGTTTTTTGATAAAAATTATTATAACTAATTTGAAATTTTAAGTTTTAAATTTGAAATCAAATCTAAATGAATAAACGTTTAAAAAATTTTGTCATTTGGAAATTAATAATTGATTAAAAATTTTAAATTAAAAATTAAAAATTTATTTTCTACTCATATCTCAGTGCTTCCATCGGTGACATCGCTGCAGCTCTGCGGGCTGGATAAAAGCCAAACACGATTCCCACTCCCGCTGAAACTCCAAAAGCCAACAAAATTGACGAAGTTGAAATTTGAGTCGCCATTCCCGAAAATTTCGTCACCGCCAGTGATGCTCCCCAACCCAGCAACACCCCAATGAAACCACCCAAAAATGTGAGCGCCACCGCTTCTGACAAAAATTGCATATTAATATAAAATTTTCTGATTCCAACGGCTTTACGAAGTCCAATTTCACGGGTTCTTTCTGTTACAGTTGTTAGCATCATATTCATAATACCAATTCCTCCAACTAAAAGTGAAATTCCCGCAATGGATGCTAGCAAAATTGTGAAAGTTCCCGTAATGCTTGAGGCAGTGGCAATAATATCGGCTTGATTCATAAGACTAAAGTCGGCTTGCAAAGGGTCTGAAATATTGTGACGCTTGAGCAATAAATCGGAAATTTGATTTTGAACTGCAACCATTGAGTTCTGATCAACGGCTGCCACACTCATCGTGCTAATGAAAGTATCGCCAGTAATATAATGTTGGGCGCTAGTAATTGGAATATAGATGCTATCATCTGGATTTGTAAAACCACTGCCACCTTTGGCAACTGTCACTCCAACGACGTCAAAATCCACATTCTTGATCCGAATTGTTTGACCAACTGGATTAGAACCAGTGCCAAAAAGATCATCCCGAGCAGTTGCGCCAAGCACGGCGACTTTGGCCGAACTTTTCACGGATTGATCAGTCACAAAAGTTCCAGCTTCCATAGCAATGCTCCTAACGACTGCATAGTCAGCCACGGTTCCCACAACTTGCGTGTTGGTGTTGGTTCCTTTGGCTGTGACCTGAGAACGCTTAGAATCTTCAGGAGCCACGGCTTGCACATTTGGAATTTCACTTTTGATAGCATTAGCATCATCAATCGTCAGAGTCGCACTGCTGCCAGCGCCACCACTAACCCCTCCACTTCTTTGAGCGCCAGGCCGCACAATAATCAAATTCGATCCGATTGATTGAATGCTAGTGGCAATCGAGGCTTGCGCTCCTTGACCAATTGAAACCATGGTTATTACCGAAGCAATTCCAATCACAATCCCAAGCATAGTCAAACCAGATCTAACTTTATTAGATGAAAGTGACCAAAACGTTTCTTTTAAGATATCTGTTGTGACCATATTTTTCAATAATCAATAAACTCAAATTTCCAAATCCTAATTTCCAATTTCCAATAAAGTTCCAAATCCTAAATCCTAATTTTTGACATTTGGATTTTAGATTTCATTAGACATTAGACATTTAGATTTTAGATTTTTAAAACTTAATTATTCTTAACTAATTTATCTAATACTAATTACTTTCTAAATATTAGCTACTACCTATTATTTTTTAATATCGCTTTCGATCAAACCGTCTCTAATTGAGATAACTCGCCCAGCAAAAGCAGCAATTTCCGGCTCATGCGTGATTAAAATAATTGTATGTCCTTTTTTATGCAGCTCTTGAAAGGCTTCCATCACGACGTGGCTGGTTTTAGTGTCCAAATTTCCCGTCGGTTCGTCAGCAAAAATAATAGCCGGATTATTGATTAGCGATCTGGCAATTGCCACCCGCTGCATTTGACCGCCTGAAAGTTGGTTGGAAAGATTGAAAAATTTACTTTCCTCCATGCCAGCATATTTCAAGCAAACCTTAGCTCTTTCTTCGCGTTCTTTTTCGGTTGTGTTCGAATAAAGCAAAGGCAGCATCACATTTCGCAACACCGTCGTGCGAGGCAAAAGATTGAAAGCTTGAAAAACAAAGCCGATTCGCTCACGGCGCAAATCAGAAAGCTGATCATCATCCAATTTGGAAACTTCCTTGCCTTCCAAAAAATAAGTTCCACTGGTTGGACTGTCCAGCGCTCCCAAAATATGCATAAGCGTTGATTTGCCAGATCCCGAAGGCCCGATGATAGCTACGAATTCACCCTTATCAATCTTAAAAGTAACTCCCTTCAGAGCAGCAGTTTCAACATCTCCGTTGACGTATATTTTTTTTAAATCTTTACATTCGATCATAAGCCCCTACAAATCTACGAATTAATTACAAATCTACGAATAAATTCCTGGTGAGATAACTTTTACTAAAATTATTTAAAATTGAGTGAGCATATTTTTTCTTTTTTCACTTGAAAGTGGTTCGCCTTGGCGTTAAAAGGTCAGATAATTTAGGAACACTTTCACTGGGATAAAAAGAAAAACATATGCAAGCGAAATTTCACGATTGCAAAACTATCCCCTGCCGCCGCCCAAAATTCCCATGCCGCCGCCAGTTCGGCTAGTTGAAGTTGTGGTGGTGGTCGCTTTTGCATTTGGATCAATCGTCTGCGTGACCACATTATCTCCAACATTAACACCACTAACAATTTCCGTTTCCGTGTTGTTAGCCACGCCAATTTCAATCGTGCGTTGCTGTGGAGCTTGAGAACCATTGGCAAGAATTTCGACATAGGTTTTGTTACCTTGAGTCTTGAGGGCGCTATTTGGCACGGTGATAACATCCTGTTTGACTTGCGTGATAATCTTAGCAGAGACACTCATTTGAGGTTTGATGCGAGAATCGAGAGAATCAAAACCAATTGTAATGTTATAAGTAACCACGCCTTGCGTGATTGTGCCAAGCGCATCCATCTTTTCAATTTTTCCCGACATCGTCAGGCTATCAATAGCGCTGAAGGTCATCATCACTTTTTGTCCAATGGAAACATTCGGCACATCAACCTCGTTGACTGAAACTTGCGCTTTCAAGGTTGATAAATCGCCAATAATTATCGGTGCGCTATTGGAACTGCTGGAATTAAGCCTGCTTAAATCATCTCCGTTTTTGACGTTGATTGCACTGACTGTTCCATCAATGGGAGCCGTGACTATTCTTTTTCCACCGTTAGCCAAGGTGTTATTATAATCAGCAAGCGTGGCGTTATAGCTTTTTTGAGCAGCAGCTAAGCCGCTTTCAGCGATATCGATTTTGTCATTCAAAATCTTTTTTTGATCAGAGGTGGAGGTATTACTTTTTTTGGCTGCTTTGTAATCAGCTTTAGCTTGCTTGATTTGCAATTCAGCTGAATCAATAGAGTTTTGTGATTGCTGAAGTGAAGCAATGGATTTGTCATTGCTCACGGAAAGATCATTATTAACAATGGTAAACAAGGTGGCGCCCTTTTTCACTTTGTCTCCAACCTTGACCGCCAAATTTGAAACTGTGCCTGTGATAGTTGGGTCAACTGTTGCCAACTGATCGACCACCACGTTCCCACTGCCGGAAACTGAAGTTGTGATACTTCCTTTTTCAGCCACAGTTGTCTTATATTGAATCGCCAGCGAAGCTTGATGAGTTTTTTGATACCAATAATAACCGCCTCCGATAATAACAGCCATTGCAATTACAATTAGCGTTTTGTGTTTTTTCCAATAGTTTTTCATGACATTAAAATTCTCAATTATTGATTATTAAAAACTCGAATCAAATCCGCATTGACTACTCCATTATCACCCGGATTGCCAATCACCACAAGCTTTTCATCATTTTTCAAATCCGTGATTTTCAAATCAGCTTGGCCATTTTTAATCAAAGTCTTGTCGCTAACTGCCACTGTGTTTTCTTTACCACTAGGATCTTTAATGACAATGCTATTTTCAGTAATTGAAACTATTGTCCCGGCGATTCCGTGACTATTGCGAAAATTTTGTCCACCGAAATTGCGTGCCATGCCTATTGGGCCATCTGGACCCATTGGGGCTAAACCAAATTGATCACGTTGCCCCTCCATCATTGTGCCAGGGCTGCCAACGAAATTTCGCTCATAGTTGGCACCCCATTGATAAGAATATCTGGCGCGACGCTCCCCCACGTGCACGCCCATTGCAAAAATAACTGCTCCGGCGATTAAAATTGCCAGAGTAGTTACAATTGTTTTGAAGTATTTTGATTGTGTTATTTTTTGAATGTCTGTCATATGTTTTTTTAAAAAAATAATTCATACAGGACTTAGGCATTTGTGCGAAAAAATTACTAACAGTTGATTTGCTTAGGAAAGAAAGACTTGAAGTAGACCAGGGGCAGTTTTCTTAGCATGACGGATACGCTCTAGGAATTTTTGAGCGCAAATGCGTAAGCCCCATAGTTATAATCTTCTTCCTGAAATTTCGCATATTGTCGCAGGAGCATCAAGAAGGCAAAAATTGGCAACAGCGTTGCAGCGACGGAAAAAGTCGGCAAAGTTTCCAGCAGTGAAAATCCATAGTCTTGCCACATCGCCAGCACGGTTTTGAGATCAGAAAAGGCCAGCGCAGCGAGACTGAGAAATTCTGAATTCAAGATTGCTCGTCCAAAAATTGCTATGGCAACAAAACTAGAAATTCCACAAATTGCTAGACCGACTTGGAAAAATCTTTGTTTGCGCAGAGCAGCTTTGAGTTGCTCTTTTTCAATGCGCTGAAAAACCGCCTCTTTCAGACCTTTTGGCGGCTCAATTTCGGAAAACTTGTTTACAATTTCATTGAAATTTCTGTCCATATGCTTGTACTACGAGACAGAAAAAGGTTTGGGTGCATCTTTTGCAAAAAATTGTTTTCGCAAGGAAAGAAGGGTGCGACGAAATTGGCTTTTGAGGGTGTTGCTCGGGGCACCGAGAATTTCGGCGATTTCGACCAAGGAAAAGCCTTGCTGAAAATGCAAAAGAAAAATAGTTTTCATTTCAGGTGAAAGCGAGTTCAAAAATTGTTGAGCGTCTTGGGCATTGTCCATTTTTTGCCAAAGCTGCGTCGAGTTTAAAAAGTTTTGATCTTCAAGAATTTCCAAAAAATTGCTGCCGTCAGCATTTTCAAAAGTTGAAAACGGCAAAGCCTTTTTCTTTTTTAACCAGTCATAGGCTGCATTTTTGGCAATGGCATAAAGCCAAGTTGAAAACTTTTTGTTTTGGTCAAAAGAAGCAAGATGCTTCCACATCTTCACAAAAACTTCTTGCACAAGATCTTGCGCAACGTTTTGGTCTCCCACAAGTTGAAAAGTAAAATTATAAAGTTGTTTCAAATAGCGGTCAATAAGCTTTTCAAAAGCCTTTTCATCCCCGGCAAGAAAATTTTCAACCAATTTTTCATCTGAAATATTCATAGTCATTACTACGCTAAGCGCATAAATATATTTTATTTTTATTCAAAAGATTTTGGAGTTAACTTTTCTTTTAATAGAAAAGTTACAAAAGAAATCCCGCACGTGCTTGTTCCTGGGGCAAAGACTTCACTCTTCGCTAAAAATTCCCGCTGCACTTTTTCTGCTGAAAAAGCTCGCTTGAAATTTTCTTTACGCTCATCACTCGTCTTTTGCCTACGCACTGCGCAATGTGCGGAGAGAGGTGCAGAAATACACTTTTTTATTTGTAGATTTGTAGGTTCTTACTCCACATGCACTGTCTGCGTCGAAACTTTGTCCACTTTAATCCAATAAGCGCCAAAGGCTCCGACAATGGCCATGACACCAGCAATAATAAAAACTTGATCATAGGCTGCCACCTGAGCTTTCAGAATCACCAGTGAAGTTCCAATTTGAAAATCCACCACTTTATGAGAATTAATCAAACTATTGCGTCCGATGTCCAAAACTTTACTATTGGTCACGTTCTGCAAAATGGTTCCAAAAACCGCAATCCCAAAGGCCCCTGCAATGTTTCGCGCCAAAGCCAGAACTGAAGAAGCTGCTCCAATTTCATTTTGTGGAACAGCAGAAGCAATAATATTTGTTCGCTGCGCCATCCCAAAACCCATCCCAAAAGCCATGACTCCAAGCGGAACAATAATCGCCAAAGCAGAAGATCGCGGATCAAGACTGGAAAACATATACAATCCAATGCCTGCCACCAAGGTGCTAGCCATAATCACCCAGCGTGGCTGGACTTTTCCCGTCAAACTTCCGCCAAAAGGAGCTGCCAGTACCATCATAAAAGCCATTGGAATAAACAACATTCCTGTTTGGGTTGCATCATAACCAAGATAAGTCTGGGCAAAAATCGGAATCAAGAAAACACTACCCATCATGGTCATGAAAACCAAAAAATTGTTAGCCAACACATTAACAAAAATTTTATTTTTGAAAAATTTCAAATCCACAATCGCGTCATGATGGCCTTGTTCAATTTTGATGAAAATAAAACCGAAAATCAAAGTTACAAAATAGGCCAAGAAACTATTAGCAGAAAGCCAGCCCCATTCCAGTCCCTTGTCGAGCACCAAGACAAAAGAACTTAGTGCTACGCCAAGGGCAATGGCTCCCCACCAATCAAAAGAATGCTCTTTGAATCTTCTGCCGCCTTCTTTCACAAAAATCATTGCCAGTAGCAAACCCAAAATTCCAATCGGCAAATTAATCAAGAAGACACTGCGCCAACCAAAATTATCAATCAGTGGTCCGCCAAGAAGCGGTCCGAAAACCGAAGCTGCTGCAAAAGAAGAAGACCAAAGTCCAAGCGCTTGCGCCCTTTCTTTGCCTGGTTTAAAGGTATAAGCGATAATGGCCATCGCCGTTGGATAATCAGCACTCCCAGCAATTGCCTGAATCACGCGAAAGCCAATCATGGAACTCAAGTTCCAAGCGATGCCAGCCAAAATCGAACCAAAAATGAACAGACTAAAACCAATGATATAAATTCTTTTTTGTCCGTATACATCTCCCAACTTTCCCCAGACCGGCACAAAAACCGCGTTGGCCAAAATATAGGCCGTGGCAATCCAGCCCGCCGAAGAAACTGTGATGCCAAAATCACTGATAATTTTCGGCAACGCCAAATTCACAATGGTCTGATCAAGCCGACCCAAAAAAGTTCCCACAATAACCGTGAAAAGCACCCACCATTTTAGATTATCCGCTGTGACAAACTTTTTTAACATAGAAAAAATTTAATACAATAATTTTTAAACCGATAAAAAATAAATTTTTGAAAAATATATTGCTTGAGCAAGCCTTTCTTTTTTCTAAAATTTTCCATTGGTTGACGTCGATTGAGGGAAAAATTTAGTTAAAAAAGAAAGAGCGGCGAGGATATTTTGAGAAAAATTTCATTATTTATCGGTTTCTATTCAGTCTACTATTTTTGAACTATTTTTTGAAAATAGTGACCTTGGCGGACATGCCATTTCTAAGTTCACTGTATTTTTTAACATCAAATTCAATCTTCACGTCAAATTGTTTGACTTGACGTTGATCGGAAATGTTAAACACCACTCCTGATTGCCTCGAAGTTGAACTAATCTCATCCACGATGCCAGTGTATTTTTTGCTGCCGAAGGTATCAACTGTGAAAGTTACTAGTTGCCCAACTTTAATTCCACTAAGTCCCTTATCCTCATCAATATGCGCCACCACGCGCAAATCATCAGGATGAATAACGGTCACAACTGCTTCACCAGCGTTGACCGTCTTACCTTCATTACTTTGCGCCTCAACAACCAGAGCCTGCTGGTCACTACGCAAAATTTGATCAGCCACTTGGGCAACTGAAGTATTGGCGGCTATTTGCTGCCCACTTGCCACTAATATTTTTTGCAAAGTTCCGCCTTGAGTCGGAGCAATTGAAATAAGTGGCGCTTCAATGTCAGCCTTGTCAGTGTAAATTTGATTACGCGTAATAAAAAGATAAAAGATTCCAATAATAACAATGACTACCAGCAAGCTTCCGCCAACAATAGCGGCTGATTTGGTGCTTTTACTTTGCTCTGGTGAATGCTTTTTTTCTTCTGCAATATTTTCCATTTTGATTTGTTGTTACTTGTTAAATTAAAATGCAACGCTTGCGTGCATACCAGGCTTGATTGCTTCATCTGCCTCATCAAGCATTAGAGTAATTCTGTATGCCGATTTTCCTTGATTGTCGATAACAGTTGGATCAATAACGCTAACTGTTGCAAGCATAGTTTTTTGACTACCCAAAACATCAAACACAACATTTGCCTTCTCTCCAACATTAATTTTAGCAACATCCAACTCACTTGCGAAAGCCTCGATTTTTCGCAAAGGCTCCTTGGATAAAATTGTCATAAAAGCTGGTACCGAAGCTCCTGCGACTTCACCAATCTCACCATCTTGCCGAGTAATGATACCATCAAAGGGTGCCCTAAGGATGGTCTTTTCTAATTGAGCTGAAGCGCCCACAACTGCGGATAAAGCTAAATCAACAGCTCTTTGTTGCACAATAACGCTGTCCTTGTTGCTTGAAATTTGTGCCTGCTGCTGCTTGCGCTCATAACTTGAAAGTCCATGCAATTTCAATTCTTCCTTTTTAAGATCGTGACCAACCTTATTAAACTCAGCCTTTGAGCCGAGCAAGGAAGCCTGCGCTGCACTAACCTCAGCTTGCAGATCAGCACTCTCTTGTGTGGCTAAAATATCTCCTGTTTTCACCACATCGCCAACTTTTTTTGAGATTAATTTTATTTTTTCTGGAAGAATAAAGCCCAAATCAGCCTTTTTTTCGGAAACAACTTTTCCATCAAGCAAAATTTGCTCAGTAGTTTTTTTTGAAAGAGCTGGAGCCTCTTGTACGCTTGGAGTAAATCCGTAATTTTTCCAAATATATCCAAAACCAATGCCACCAGCCATGACAATTACCGCCAATATCATGTTTCTTGTTCTCTTATTCATATTATTTACTAGTTCTTATTAATATTAAGAAGTTTGTGCCTTGATAACTATTATTCGACAGAAATTTTTTTCAAGATTTTTTCAAACTGCTGTTGTTCCCCCATTGAAAGACGACTGAGGTTTGTGCGCATTTTTTCAGCCATTAATTTCTTATGTGTCTCCAAATACTTCTTCCCTTTTTTTGAAATCAAAATTCGCACAATTCTTCTGTCATCTTTCTCGACTTGCCGATAAACTAATTCATCTTTTGCAAGCTTGCCAACAAGCGATGTGGCTGAGGGAGGGGTGATTCCGAGATAGTCCGCCAACTCTTTCATCAGCGGTTTTTTATTTTGCACAATACCTAGCGCAATCAAGTGCAAGGGTGAACAATTCTTACTTTTTAACGCCTTTTGTTCATGCATCATCCTGCGAGTAGTAAAGATAAGCGAGATGATTCGCTCAATACGATCAGACATAGTTAGCTTTATTAATTATTAGATAGTCTAAGTATATTGCGTGCTCGTGATTATGTCAAGTCTTTTCTGCAAATAAAAAAAAACGACCCTTACGGATCGTTTTTAAGCAAAAAACAGTTAACTAGATCTGGGTGTTATTTCCAGCGAGCAATCCTTTGACAGCTTGTAGGATCACAATTCCCAACAAAGCCACAATAACTCCGGTAATCGAAGCAATTAAAGCCTTCTTTCCTAATCCAACTTGGTCTTCATTTCCTGCTGCAGTCAAATAGATAATTCCAGAAATAACAAACCCAATAACTCCCAAGATTCCAACCATAATCAAAAGAAATCTCATTCCGTTTGTAATGATATTGGTAATTGAACCTGTTGGAAGATTTGTTCCTCCGCCTGCAGATGTATCAAGTTGAGCGAGTGCTATAGCTGGAGCTGCAACAAGTGCCGAAGCCAAACCATAAGCAATTTTTTTTATATTCATAAGCACACCTCCTTTCGCCAAATTTCTCAAAATCTCTGATTTTGCTAGAAATTTGAGCGTCCGCCAATTTTTCAATCAAAAACAAACACTCTAACTGTCTTGAAAAAATGGAGGACTGCCAAATTTTTTGCCAATCATTAATTCTGATGAAACGTTATAATTTATATCTAAACTTTCAATTTTCTTTTTTATTTCACAAGTAGATTCATAGTTCTGACGATAATCATTCCACTTGAGGCCAAAATTATACCGACAATAGCATAAGTTGCTGAACGTTTTGCTTTTTTATTCAGCTCTTCATTGCCAGCAGAAAAAAAATAAATGATACTGGAAACCACTAACATGATTATAGCAATAATTCCAAAGACTGACAATAAAAAATTTAAAAAATTTATTCCAGCCGAAGAAAGCGATGGCGCATCGCTGATGACACCAGCCTGTGCTATATTAATAATTCCCATAATTTATATTTGAGTAAATTTAAACTAGAAACGCCTACAACAATTAGAACATTTAGCACAATTATAACTTTTAAAATGTCGTACCTGTTCCGGAAAGCGCTGCGGCAATAGCCTTGACAATCACAAAGCCAGAAAGTCCCACAACGATTCCCAAAATTGAAAAAATAGCATTTCGCTTGGCGGTTTCCATCATTTCTTCATTGCCAGCAGAAGTTAGATACTGAATGCCAGAAAGCACAAAAGCCAAAACTGCAAGCGTGGTGAAAATTCCCATCAACCAAGAAAAAAGATTTGATAAAATAGTGGTGATTGATGCATCAGAAAGACCAGTATTAGCTGGATAGCAAACCCCTCCAATTTTTTCAAAATTAGCTCCACAATCCACAGTTGAACCAGCGTCGGCTCCAGTACCAGTTCCGCCACCACCGCCGCCGCCGCTAGCGGTAGGTGCGCAGCAATGTTGACCAGCTGCACAAGTGGCAGTGGTGTTTACAGTTTCTCCTGTCAGGCAGGCAGTTGACGTAGGCACGCAGGCC
>Ga0194047_10000917_pt1 | contig 18780 bp, 16 predicted proteins | sample JunL225m_MetaG_2_FD_160070 | JGI IMG/M metagenome (GOLD analysis project Ga0194047, IMG submission 160070) | Anoxic zone freshwater microbial communities from boreal shield lake in IISD Experimental Lakes Area, Ontario, Canada - Jun2016-L221-5m | ecosystem: Environmental > Aquatic > Freshwater... | reverse complement strand
TTACTTCATCGATCACTTGCTGCATCGCTGTCTTCGGTCTATCACCTGTAGGATAGGTCCATCGACTCAGCGTAATGAGACCACTCCTTATACTCTTTATCTACTACGGTTGTACCTTGATCAACACAGTGAGAGGGCCAACCTTTCTGACGGCGGGGCCAACATGGACCTGCCCCATCGACATCAAAACCTCAGACTGACTGGCTTATTAATGAAAATTCGCATTCACAGAATAAGGCGCGTTGGATAAGAAAGTACATGGTCCTAAGCCTGAGCAAGCGCCGCTCCACCCCACAAATTGTCGCCCCGCCAAGGGTAAAGCCGTCAAGGTCACCGACGTCCCCACATTAAAACTCGCGCGACAGGAAAATGCTTGCGGGGAACAATGGAGGCCCGGAGGGTTGCTTGAGACGGATCCGAATTGATTTTTACTCAAGAAGAGTGGGTATTTGGGAAGAGCAACGAAGGTCGCCCGAAGGCTCAAAGACCGCACCAAGCTGAGTGGGCAGGTATTACCAACAGCCTTGGGACATCCCGACCATCCCTTGAACGCATATCCTTGAAGCGGTGTTGCGGTTAACACCGTCTGAGAGACCAACGCCTCACAACCGCGATGGCCACCGCCACACTTCATCTCCGGGGACGTGCTGGTGACGATGCCCGAAGCGGTATAAGCAACTTTTAAAAGATATTGAGGCAACAAGGAAAATTGCCCGGTGACCGTTTTGTCCTGATCAAGAACCACTGAACAGGTCCGAGTCCCGGTACAAGCTCCAGTCCAACCGAGAAAGCCCCATCCCAGATCGGGGGCAGCAGAGAGATTGACCGTCGCACCTGAAGCGAATGCACTTTGACAAACCCCACCGCAAAGAATGCCAGAAGGTGAGCTGGAGAGGGTCCCATGACCGATTTTATTAACCGTCAAATTCTTGTTTGAAACAAAGTTCGCAGCCATCGTTTTCTGAGAGTCCAACGTCAGGGAACAAGCGCCTCCCCCCGAACAATCTCCGGACCAACCCGAGAAACTATATCCATCTTGAGGTGATGGCGTTAAGACAACCTGAGTGCCCACAACAAACTGGGCTGAACAGGACGTTGGGCAATCAATGCCCTGGGGTTGGCTCACCACCCTACCCCCACCCGTGACCGTGACCGTCATCGTTTGTGGCTTGGTAGACTTCATCAACCACTGACCCAGGTTGCCTTGATTGAACGCGATATCGAAACGACCATAGCTGGTGGTCCCCGTTGGGTTGCTACAGGAAATCGTGCCGCCATAAAGTTGGCCGTAGACCTGCCCATCCTTATTGAAGACCCCAGATCCGCTACTCCCGCCTTCAGTCATCCCTTGGCTGTAGTCAATCTCCAGAAAGGTCCCAGTGGAGGCATCAGCAACCGAACAGGTAAAGCTCGACGCCCCAGCCGCCACGCAGATCTGGAACTTATTGAAGGATCCGAAACTTATTTTCTGAAGGTCGCCTTGGGGATTATGAAGCCCGGTTGCAGCCTGCCCAATCATCGGGGTCGAAGCAATCCAACCGGCATAGTAAGCGCCACCGGGTGGTTGGTCATTCAATCGGAGGAAGGAGGTATCCGTCGTCGCCGAATTATAAAGAAGCGTTGCACCCGGATAGATGGTCTGCCGGCCGGCATATGGAATCCCACTATTGCAGGACGAGGAATGGTCAAACCACCAGGTCTGAAGGGATGAGGCGGTGCTCTGATTGGAAATACAGTGATTGGCGGTCAAAAAGTAGGGCGTAAAGGTCGCGTCAATATCGTTGAGGAGGGTTCCCGTGCACACGAAGGTCCCCTCCGGTTTGGTATACACCATCTGGCCAACCGCATTGCTGGTGGTCGACCAGTTCGGATAACACATCACATCGAGATTACAGGCCGCCGCAGCCCGAGGGAGCGTGGTCGAAAGATCACTGGAGGGTTCAACAAAAAGGTGTGAAATGATGGGGGTTGTGATGACGACCGAATCGATGGGTACACCACTGGGTATAGAAACCTCAAGGCCGATGGTGTCTCCGAGGATCACCGGAGACCAATAAATACCGGCGACGTCCTCAGGATCACCAGCCCCGCGATTGATGGCCATCGTCTCGGAGATGACCTTTCCTGATACCTCGTAAATCAAAGAGGCGTCATTTCCAAAAAATCGGACGTCCGTCCCGACGGGGATAAGCGAGGCCTTGATACCCATTCGAAGGGCACGCGCCCCTGGCGATCGAATCGCTAACTGTCCGAACATCCCCCCGCTTGGCAAGGCAGTCCAAAACAGTCGTTTCTGAGTGTCGATGGGATCATCGACAAGGGGGACATCCCGCATAAAGCCTATTTTTATCGGCCCACCAGGATCACTGGCCGATTGTGCCCGAGCCGCGGAGACATTCAAAGGCTCTAGATCAATGAGTCGAGAACCCAAAGCCGCGCCCGGATCTCCTAGGAGCTTTAACGGCTCGATACGAGCCTTCAAGGAAGGCCCAACATAGGGGGCGCCATGGATGGCTACTGGAAAACCCTCCGTTGGGATGATCAAGGAGATCACGATCAGCACCGCTTGAAGGTGCTGCCAAATCGCACGAACTATCATAAGAAGAGACCTCTCATCTGAGATTACCACATAGGGGTCATCAGGTCCGTTGGAAGGGACTCTAGCCTCCCATTCAAATCAGCAAACTAACGGCCTTGATCTGAGCAAAAACGCGCATGCCGGGGGCAAGCTTGAGGTTCCTTAGGGAGTAAAGGGTAATTCTTGCTGTCAAAGAGGTCTTACCGATCGCCAAATGAACCATGACCTGATAGGGATCAGGGGTGGTTGTAATGTCTGTGATCAGAACATCGAGAATGTTGAGAATACTGGTTGCCATCGCTTTGTTGAGCGCAAGACTGATATCGTTCGGCGCAACCCGCAAACGGACCATCGTCCCTACCGGCCGATCGACCAAAGAGACTTTGAGCGCTCCCCCCTCAAAAGTCAGATCGGTCAGCCCGCTCAAGCGATCGTGACCTGCGACGAGCGTAAATAAGACCCCTCCCCATTCCCCCTCAGGATCAGCAGAGTGGGTCACCCAAGACAGCGCCGCGGCGATAGGTCCCTCCCTCGTGACGCGGCCCTGATCCATCTGAATCAGATGATCACCCAGCCGGGTCAGTTCATCCAGCGCATGAGTGACATAAATGATTGGAATATTCAATTCGAGACGCAGCCTTTCAAGGTAAGGCAATATCTCACGCTTCATCGGGAGATCGAGGGCCGCCAAAGGCTCATCTAAAAGGAGAATCTGAGGACTCGTCAGTAAGGCTCTTGCCAGCGCAACCCGCTGCTGCTCTCCACCCGAAAGATGACAGGGGTCGCGCTGCAGGAGTTGACCTATTCCGAGCAGCTTAATCGCCTGATCCATTGAAATCCAGCGGAGTTCCGGGGCAACCCTTTGGAGACCAAACAGGAGATTTTTCTCAACCGTCAGGTGAGGAAAAAGAGCCGCATCCTGGAAAACGTAGCCAATGGGTCGACGATGACAAGGTAAATAAATCCCCCGATCATCATCCTGCCACACCTGATCCCCAACGGCTAAATAGCCTCGCGCCTCAGGTGTAAGCCCCGCCATACAGCGAAGAAACGTGGTTTTTCCAGAACCTGAGGCACCAAAGATGATCGTGACGCCCCGTGATGGCAGGGCGAGGTCAATCTGGAGCCTGAAATCACCCAGCTTTCGGTCAAATCGTGCCTTGATCATCGAGGTTGATCACGCATCATCGACGCATAAGGCTGTCACGACCCACGCCAAACCCATATAACAGCAGCAGCATGCAAAAGGCAAAGGCCACCATCATGCCCGCCAAGGCATGAGCCTTGGGGTAGTCGAAGGCCTCCACGTAATCATAGATCTCAATCGAGACTAAACGGGTTTCACCCGGGATGTTGCCACCGACCATCAAAACAACACCAAACTCCCCGATGGTGTGGGCAAAGCCCATGACCGCCGCGGTCAAGAATCCCCGCTTCGACAACGGCAGGACGATCCTCCCAAAGGTGACCCAGGGACCCGCCCTGAGACTATTGGCCGCCTCCAACATGCGTGGCTGAATGCTGGCAAACGCATTCTGCAGCGGCTGCACGACGAAGGGGACGGAATAGAGCATCGAGGTCACCACCAGCCCTGAAAAGGTAAACGGCAAACCTTGAAGGCCCAAGGCCTTGGTCAGGGCCCCAATAGGCCCCTGGGGGCCCATCGCGAGGAGCATATAAAACCCGAGAACGGTAGGCGGTAAAAAGAGCGGCAGCACCACGAGGGCTTCCACCATCCCCTTCAGTGGTGACCTTGTTCTCGCTAACCACCACGCCAAGGGCGTCCCAAGGAAGAGCAAGAGACCGGTCACGGTCGCAGACAACCTCAGGCTGAGTAAGATGGCGTCAATGGCTTCGGCTTCAAGGGGGAACATGAGACTTAGGGATCTGCCAGGTGGTTCTCTTCAGAAAATCAAGATCAATGATCACCAAGGCGATGATCCAGATGAGCGCATCATAGGCATCAAACCATTCACCTTGGTGGGCCCAAAAAAGACTCAAGCCGATGAGTGATAATAATACGCCCGCGCCCATGAGCTTGAACGTCAAGGGAAATCGACTGACTAAATGGGGCAGCCGGGTCTCACATTCAAGAAGAATGACGGCGATCAGCCAAAGGACTGAATTCATCACATCAAGCCAAGCACTCTCCCGAATAAACCCCCCATAAGCCATCGTGATCAGCACGATCGCCAGAAAGCGAAACGCTCGATTCAAAGGGACCAGACGGATAGAGAACGGATGATGGAGGTATCTTGCCTCAAGCTCAAAGGAAAATAGCAGCCCGAGCCATGCCATCGAGTCGAGACAATCGTAAAACCGTTCGGTGATCGCGTAATAGGCTGTATTAGCGATGAGAAGGCCTAGGATCAAAGACTTTATCAAGACGCATCCGCCTCCAAAGTCGCCGCTTGACTGACCCACCATAAAGAGAGGAGCCCGATCATCAATGTTGTGCGATTCGATTTCACCATCTTGAGGGATTAAGTCGGATAATAGGGGAAGAATTGTAGCCGTCCCATGGATTTAAAAACATCGTTGGCGCAAGCCGACATCCTTCTTTGAGACCCCCACCCAGAGATATTTTATGCTCAAGATCAAGGCGTATGCCGCACAGAGCGCAACATCCCCACTGGCGCCCTTCCCTATAACCCGCCGCCCGCCAGGTCCTCGGGATGTTGAAATAGACATTCATTACTGTGGCGTCTGCCACACCGACATCCATCAGGCGCGCAATGAATGGCATGGCACCACATACCCGTGCGTCCCCGGCCACGAGATCGTCGGTGTCGTCACCACGGTGGGATCATCGGTGCGTGACTTCAAAGCGGGCGACAAAGCAGCCATCGGCTGCATGGTCGGTGCTTGTGGTCGTTGCGCGAGCTGCACGGACGGTGAAGAGCAATTTTGTGACCAGGGGCCCACCTGGACTTACAACAGCGAAGACAAGATCAGCGGGGGAGCCACCTTCGGTGGTTACTCACAGCGCATCGTGGTGGATGAGGCCTTTGTTCTCCATCTCCCAGAAAGCCTTGATCCTGCCGCCTCCGCCCCGCTCCTGTGCGCTGGCATTACCACCTATTCGCCACTGCGGCACTGGAACGTTGGGACGGGACAAAAGGTCGGTGTCGTCGGACTCGGTGGCTTAGGCCATATGGCTATCAAATTCGCCGCTGCCTTCGGCGCTGATGTGGTCCTTTTCACCACATCCCCCAATAAAGCCGAAGACGCGATCCGTCTAGGCGCCAAAGAGGTCGTTCTCTCGAAGGACCCGAAGGCGATGAGCCAGCAGGTCAACAGCTTTGATTTCATTCTCGATACGGTCTCCGCCGCGCATGATCTCAATGCCTATCTCAGCCTTTTGAAGCGCAATGGCACCATGACGCTCGTCGGTGTGCCGCCGGAGCCTTCCCCCATTGCTGCGCCTCACCTCATCTTCGGCCGCCATCAGCTGGCAGGCTCTTTGATCGGCGGTATCAAGGAGACCCAGGAGATGTTAAATTTTTGCGCCGATCACAACATCACCAGTGACATTGAACTGATTTCGATAGCCCACATCAATGAGGCTTATGAACGCATGCTGAAAAGTGATGTGAAGTATCGGTTTGTGATCGATTTGGCCACCCTCACCTCCTGACGCGCCGATGAGAGACCTGCACCATTGCCTTGAATTATTGTCACCGGCCAAAACGGCGGCTATTGGTATGGCCGCAGTGAATCATGGTGCCGATGCCATCTACATTGGGGGACCCAGCTTTGGTGCCCGCCATAACGCGAGCAATCCCGTCGCTGATATTGAGCGGCTCGCAAGGCATGCCCACCGCTACCACAGCCGCGTCTTCGTGACCCTCAACACCATCCTTAGAGATGACGAGCTGGAACCGACCCGCCGTTTGGCCTTCGAGCTTTATGACGCGGGGGTGGATGCCCTGATCCTTCAGGATATGGGGTTGACCATGCTCGATCTGCCGCCCATTCAGCTCCATGCGAGCACCCAATGTGACATTCGAACCCCCGAAAAGGCGCGCTTTCTTCAAGATGTCGGTTTTTCACAAATCGTCCTGGCCCGGGAACTTGACCTCGATCAGATCCGCCCTATCGCCGATTCCCTTGATCGTGCTGTCGTTGAATTCTTTATTCATGGTGCACTGTGTGTCGCCTACAGTGGTCAGTGCTTTATCAGCCATGCCCATACCGGCAGGAGCGCTAATCGGGGCGATTGTTCACAAGCCTGTCGCCTCCCTTATGAAGTGATCGACAGCGATGGCCGCATCGTGGCCCATCAAAAACACGTCTTATCGGTGAAGGACAACGATCAAAGCGCTAACCTCAAGCGACTGGTCGAGGCCGGTGTTCGAAGCTTCAAAATCGAGGGACGGTATAAGGACCTAGCCTACGTCAAAAATATTACCAGCCACTACCGATCCCTCCTGGATCAGATCCTCGAGGAGAGCCCACGTCTTCAGAAAGCCTCCAGTGGCACCACCCGATTCTTTTTTACGCCAGAACCTCAGCGCAGCTTCAATCGAGGCAGTACCGACTATTTTGCCCATGGACGTCAGGAGGATATCGGCGCCTTTGATACACCTCAACCGGCAGGCCTACCGCTCGGCTGGGTTGAGAAGATTCGCGCTGATTCTTTTGACGTGATACTGAACGAAGGGACAAGCGCGCTCAACAACGGCGATACGCTGACCTATTACGATCTCCAGAAAACGCTCAAAGGATTCCGGGTCAACATTGCTGAATCACTGGGTGAATCCCGATGGCGCGCCTTCCCCAACGAACCCATGACGGGGTTCAAGGACTTACGCCAAGGCGTAGAGCTCTCGAGAAGCCGTGATATGGCCTTTGAACGTCTCATGGACAGTGACCGAACGGCGGAGCGGCGCATTGGTCTTGACATGACGTTGAATGAAACCACCGATGGGATCACCCTCAAGCTGATGGACGAGGAGGGTCATCAGGTCTCCATCGTGCACCGCCACGAACGACAGCCCGCCCGTAACCCAGCTCGCGCTGAATCTGCCTTGAGGGAGGCTCTCGGGAAGCTTGGTAACACCCTCTTTGAGGCGCGCACGATCACCTTGAACCCCCTTGAAACAAACCGGCTGGGGTTCTGGCCCCCTTCCCTGCTGAACGAAATCCGCCGCCAAGGCATCGCAGCCCTCGAATCCCTCAGGGACGAAGCCTTCCCTCGGCTGCCAAGGGCCGCACCGATTGAGCCCCCTGCCCGCTACCCCGGTGACAGCCTCTCCTATCTGGCCAACGTCTATAACCATGAAGCGCAGCGTTTTTATTTAAAACACGGTGTCGCGGTGGTTGAAGCGGCCTATGAAAGTCATGAGGCCCTAGGCGAGGTCAGCTTAATGATTACCAAGCATTGCGTCCGCTATTCACTGTCACTTTGCCCCAAGCAAACCAAGGGTGTCACCGGCGTTCAAGGGACCATCCGAGCAGAACCCCTGGAGCTCATCAACGGCAAGGAAAAGCTGACCCTGGTCTTTGACTGTAAGCCCTGTGAAATGCATGTCATGGGGAAGATCAAGCGTCACGTCGTTAAAGAAATGAGGGCTGAGCCTATGACATTTTATCGCTCCAAACCTCCCGGCGGGGCCCATTGAGGAGACGCCCTGGTTCTGTCGTCTCTCGAAGAGGAGATTCTGGGATTGAGCATAAGATCGCGGGGCGCTCATCACCTCGAGGCGACGCTCAAGGAAGCCATCAAAAGGGCGGTCACCCCCACCCAAGTATGGTCTTGATCCGACGATCTCGAGGTTTCTGATGACCCTGATCCGCTATGAGGGTAAGACGTTTGAGGTAGGCGCTGAGGAATCCCTTCTGGATAGCCTCAACGCCCAAGGCGCCTCCATCCCCTCTTCCTGCCGGAGCGGCCTGTGTCAGACCTGTCTGATGCAGGCGCGATCGGGCACCCCGCCTGAGTCTTCGCAGGAGGGTCTTTTAGACGCCCTGCGCCTGGAACATTACTTTCTCGCCTGCATATGCTATCCCACAGAAGATCTCGAGGTGTCGCTTCCAGGGGCTCTAAGGACCGTGATTGCAGCCAGCGTGATTCGGCTCGAAAGACTCAGCGAGACCATCAAACTGGTCGCCTTGAAGCCTGAAGTACCCATAACATTCCGTGCTGGGCAGTTTATCCATCTCTTTCATGAGACCGGCATCAGCCGAAATTATTCGATTGCGGGTATCCCTTCGGATGATGAGATTCACCTCCATGTAAAGCGGCAGCCTGGTGGCAAGGTCAGCGGGTGGATCCATGAGTCGCTCGAAGTCAACCAAAGGGTCAGCCTGAGCGGCCCTTCGGGGTTCTCTTTTTATGTACCAGGCCAATTCGAACAACCCTTGCTCCTGATCGGAACGGGCACCGGCCTTGCGCCTCTCTTCGGCGTCCTCCGTGACGCGCTATCACAAGGGCACAAAGGCCCCATCAAACTCTTCCATGGGAGTCGCTCTTCAGAAGGCCTTTACCTCGTCCCAGAACTAAAGGCGCTAGCGGACCACTACAGCCATTTTGAATACAGGGCCTGTGTCTCAGGTGAGGAGTCGCCCCACCCATACGAGCGAGGCCGTGCCCATGCGCTGGCCTTTCAGGAACTCAGCGATCTAAAGGGGTGGCGGGTTTTCCTCTCAGGTCACCCAGGAATGGTCAAAGAAGCACAGATGACGGCCTTCCTCGCTGGAGCCTCCTTGCGAGATATCCGTGTCGATGCCTTTACCTTTAGCCAAGTCGCTTCAGATGAGCGATGATCTGATGACCCTATACCCACAATGAAAAGAGGAGTGCGCGCGCGTGATGTGGCTAAAAATCGGCTGTGATATGACCTTCGATGTGGAGGCACCGACCCCTTTTATTTTTATGCTGCGTCCGCGTAATGGCGCCCAGCAATGGGTTGCTCGGGAATCCTATACCCTAAACCCCCATGTTCCGGTCTATGAATACACCGATATTGCTGGCAACCTTTGCCAACGCTTGGTGGCCCCACCTGGCGAATTTTCCATCAAAGTCAGCGCCGATATCCTCACCAGCGAATCTATTGATCTCGCCCCGGGGGCGCCCTTTGAGGCCGTACCCTATCTACCTAACGCCGTCTTGACCTACCTGCTGCCTTCACGCTACTGCGAGTCGGATCGCTTCATTGATTTGAGCCAGGAGATCGTCCTCGGCGTCAATCCAGGCTATGACCAAGTGGCGAGGTTAACGCAGTGGCTTCGAGAATCGATTCGATTTAATCCAAACTCCCCGCATTTTCAGATGTCGGCCGTTGAAGTGCTTCAGGCGGGCGAGGGCGTCTGCCGGGAAATTGCGCATCTTGGCATTGCCCTGTGCCGAGCACTCTGCATTCCTGCCCGAATGGTGGTTGGCTATCTTCATGGTCTTGAGCCGATGGATTTTCATGCTTGGTTTGAAGCTTATGTTGATGGTCATTGGTATACCTTCGACCCGACCCAACCTTCGCCCAGTGGTGGCCGTGTTGTCGTCGCTTATGGTCACGATGCTGCCGACGTGGCCATCTTCAATCAGTTTGGCCCGCCGCTTTATCCACGGCACATGACCGTTTGGGTAGAACCATTACCGAAACCACTGGAATGATTTAGGGCTTGCAAAAGCCAGCGACGGGGGGACGACTTTTGCACAGTCTCTTTTAAGTGACTGATTTATGGTGCGAACTCAACCATAGATCAATGGCTTACATACTTGTCTATATAAATCATATATTTACAGAAAGAATCAAATACTAGCCATTCCAACAGAGGTCACAGCACACCCCGCTTCCCACAGGATTGCCCACAGACTTACCCACAGAAATTGTGGATAAGTAAAAGCCCCCGAGCGGCCCTCTCCAGCCAATGAATCCCCTAGCTTTTTCCTCCGTTGCAACGCCTGACCAAAGGCGTAGCATCAAACCAAGACTCCTCTGCCTCTCCAGATGAGTCATCGCTAAAGACTTCATCTTGAGTTTGGTATAAACGACATACCAAGGATCTTGACGGCGCCCTTTGACCTCTAAGGTGTTTGTGGGCTGGCTTAATGGGGCGGATTCGATCATGAATTCATTTTAGTCGATCAGGATCAAGAAGAGGATCATCAAACCTAATGAGGTGTCGCCTTCAAAGGGATCATAGGGGATCCTAATAAAGGCTAGCCATGTCTTGGTTGCGTAGTCCATGAGATTCGGCCCGGGGCGCCAAACTAAAAAAGGGCAAAGATAAGCACATAACCATGTGCTACACTTTATTCAGTGATAAAAAGGAGGTTTCATGGCTAATGTCAATTTTACCGGATCGGTCGATCGCGCTCTTCTGAAGCGAGCCAAAATCCTCGCGGCAAAGTCCGAGACGTCAGTCAATGCCCTATTGAATAAGGAACTCCGTTATTTGGTCGAGACCTTTGAGGCGGCTGAGTCCTCTTGTAATCAAAACTTTATGTCGCTCCTCGATTTCTCGTTAGGTCGACTCAATGATCTTGAAGTGAAAGATCACCTCGGTATTGAAAGTGATGAGGACCTTTTTCTCTTGATGGCCCAAGCCCATCTCCCGATGCCAAGACTCTCTTCAGAGACGACTCAAGACATGGTGGCTTCGCTTAATGCCCTCAGTGCCTGAGGTGGTCAGGGCCTCTCCCAACGTCATTGTTCTGCCAGATTCAGGGCCTCTGATCACTCTGGCTTATGCTGGGGCACTCGATGTGCTGATGAAGCCTCTTTGGCCCATCAAGATCGTCGATATGGTACTGGACGAAGTCACGCGAAATGCCACGCCTACGAGCGAACTGATCAGGCTCTGGGTCCAAGAACAGAATATTTCTATTCTCAAGACCAGAACCTGTGATCGTTACCAAGAGCAAGAGGCTCAAAAAAAGGAGTCTCTTAGAAAAAGAAATCTGGGTGAACTAGCGATCCAAGAGGCCATGCACGACTTGGCCCTTAAAGATCCTGAAACCATGGGCGTTTTTTTATTCGAGGATCACAAGATCGCTCGAACCACTTTTTTGGTGCCCAGCAATTGCCGGAAGGTCAGTACACGATCTTGGCTCTTGTTCTTGGAAGGAAAGGGACTCATTCCTTCAGCCACTGACATTGAGCGGAGCGCCATCACCAGAGGCAGGCAGTTTTCCAACATTCGATTTCCGCCAGATACCTAAGTGAAGGGTGTCTTAGTTAAAAGGCTGCCTGAGAATAGGGGGATTAGCGTGGTGACTTATTGACAGCATGGGGATAAAGCCCTTTGACGACTGATCGAGTTTTTTTGAGTGTCTGTTATCGACATCCGCTTGCGGCATATCGGGTTTTTATGGGTACATCCATGTTTCTTCAAGTCCTTGGGTAGGGGCTAGGATGTACGCGTACGTCACCTCCTTTAACCCAAGAGATCGCCATGGCCAACACCAAACTTTTCAAGAACGGCAACTCACAGGCCGTGCGTATTCCAGCTGAACTCGCCTATAGTCACTGGGACATTGATCTGGTCATTGAACGGGAGGGCGATGAGTTGCGCATCCGGCCTGCCCGCCGACGCATGGGCAGTGTGCTAGAAAAGCTGGCACAGTTCTCACCTAACTTCATGAGTGAAGGGCGGGGCCTCAAGAACTCACTGACCTTTCCTGAATCGCCGCTCTTTTGACACCAAAGATCCTGATAGGCGCAATGGTTGTATTCGGTTAGATCGACATGTCATGGTGGGTGAGATCCTGCACCTCGACCTTGGTAGCGAATGGCGAATGCCTTCAGATATGGCCGGGGGCTTAGTGGTCGATTTTAGCCTGGCCTATGCGCGTGGAGTTGGCTGTTGAAAACCGCGTCATTCTGGCGGTTAGACGCGCCAATGCACAGCGGTCCCTGGTGGGGCCTTTTTTAGTTTTAAGGGGTTATTTGGGGTGTGTTCTTATGGGCCATCATCGTCCCTTCATTGGGAGCATTGCACCTTAAAAGGTTCGATTTGGTATTGAAAAAGGCGAAGCCGCTTGCTGGCGCCTCTTCTTTCAAGGCCCCATAAAGATCAAGACACGGGCTGATCCTTAAGTCCTCGCTCCCTATTTAAAGGGGCATTCAAGATCCATGCTATGTTGTCTATACCAAATCCAAGATGGAGTCTTTGGCGATGACTCATTTGGAGAGGCAGGGTTTTGAGTGTTATGGGCCGAAGGTCCTTCAGGAAGGTATTTTGAGAAAAAAGAGGGTGGCTCAGGAGGCTTTATCCTGTAGGATCGACGGTGGGTGTCACGAATTTGGTGACCTTTCGCCCCATATCCCCTTAAACGGCGAGCCTGATCAACCCAAAACGGGGTTCTGTTACGATGGCCTCTGACCCAAAACACACAAAGGGCACCCGATGGGACTCATCCGCGCTGAATTTCAGTTTGCCAATCCCGCGAAAAGCGGCTTAAGTGCTATCCATGCCCTGGCGCTGATCGATACGGGTGCACTGCATCTCTGTCTTCCGGAGCATCTCGCGATACAGCTGGATCTTAAGGAACTCGATCGCCGCGAAGTCACGTTGGCCAATGGCCATCGGATGACGGTGCCTTATTGCGGCCCGGTCGAGATTCAGTTCAAGAATCGGCGCTGTTTTACCGGCGCCATGATCTTGGGAGATGAACCCCTCATCGGGGCCATCCCCATGGAAGACATGGATTTGGTGGTCATTCCGAGTCGCCTTTCGGTCGATGTGAACCCTGAGAGTCCCAATATCCCGTTGTCTTTGGCCAAATAGGTTTTGAAGGGTTAGATGATCATCCCGGCCAGAGAAGCCCCAAGCTCAAAGCGCTCTAAGAAAATCACCTCAAGCTTCGACGAATATCGAGATGGCACCGGGCCTACTCCGGTAGGCGACATCCCACCCAAACTTGGGTGGATTGGGTCCCTATAGGGTCAATATTCGTTGTAGTCTCCTCTATTGGAATCTGGCCTTGTCATGACACCCTTGGATCGCCAAGATCCCAGGCGACATGACCTTCCCTAAAGGGGGAGACCTCTGGTTTCGGTTCTCGCTTCGCCGAAGTCCTTCGGCGAAAGCGCCCAAGCGCCTATCCTCAGGGGGGAACCCTCTCCACGTGCCTTGGGATACGCTCCCTCACCCCTTTAAGGGGTTACAGCGAAGGTCAGGAACTGCCTGGCCGCGTTGATGTCTCGGTCATGGTGTGTCCCACATAGAAGGCACGTCCCCTGGGTCACATCTCGCTGCAAATCAACAGCCGTGGACTGAGTGTCCAGCTTCAAATGGAATGACTGTCCACATTCAGTGGAATTCGCACCTAAGCCCAAGGATAGGACCCAAAACAATGACGAGGGGTCTTTGGCAGGAAGGTTTGGTTTAACACTTGATCGCTGTCAAAATGATAACTATCTCATCCTGAGCAGGGACATCCCCTCCATTGAACAAGATACGCCGTTGTATTCCAGCTCTCGCCGGCCCCTTGTTGAAGGGGTTTATAGGGCAGATACATGCCAATGGCGGCATGGTAGGCGCACACCATCAAACCCCTGCATGATAAGGTCACTGCGATTGTCACATTGGGCCGGCCCCGTCTGTGTGCCCCTCCTGTTAATGGCCACGGATCTAGCTTTTGCAATTGCTGGATTTGAATCTACTGACAGGCCTAGTGAATGGCGGCCCGGGCTTCCCTACTATCTTCCGAAAAAGGAGGATGGCACCCTCACTCTTCCATCCCCTAACGAGGAAACCCAGGATCCCCTGGCCCATTCCACCAAGGTTTCAATAAAGACGATTGAATTTAGCGGGAATGACACCATTGACCGTGAGGACATCCAGGGGCTCATTGATGAATTCATTCAGGCGCATGAGGGTCTAGAAGACGTCCCGGTTTCTGATCTTGAAGCCCTCAGGCTTCGGATCACCCGCCTTTATACCGATCGAGGTTATATCAACTCCGGCGCGGCTATTGATGCTTTCGACCCCAAGCGTCATCGGATTCACTTTCAAATCGTCGAAGGCAAACTCTCGGATTTGGTCATCCGTGGTATCGAAGGACTTGACCCTGATTACATTAAGGCTCGCCTTCTAGAGGACCCTCATGCAGCCTTCAACATCAATGATCTCCAGGAGAATTTTCAACTGCTTTTGAGTGATCCCTTGCTAGAGGGGATGAAAGGTCGTATCCGGCCAGGGGATCACCCGGGAGAAGCCGTTCTCGATGTGGAGGTGCAACGAGCCAAATCCTTTGGCTTAACCACCTTTGTTGATAATTACCGACCTCCTTCCATCGGTGCCATTGGTGTCGGAGGGAGTGGCTGGATTCGCAACCTTACAGGTCTTGGCGATGCCTTACAGATGACCATCGTTGGCAGCAACGGCTCCGAGCGTTACGCCGGCGGTTACTCGATGCCATTGTTTGGCTCCAAACTCCTTGGATATATTAACTTTGATGAAGGCAATTCTTCTGTCGTTGAGAGCTCCTTCCAGAATCTCAACATCAAGAGTCTTGTTCATATTGAAGAGGCGGGTGCGAGTTATCCTTTGATTGAAAATCTTAAGCGCCGTCTGGTCCTTGGAGGATCCTTCTCGGTCCGGGCCAACTACACGACCCTCTTAGGGGAACCCTACTCCTTCGTCCCTGGCGTCACCGGCGGGTATACACAAGTGACTGTTGCCAGAAGCTATCAGGACTATACAGAGCGGTGGGAGCGTCACGCTCTATCCGTCCGAAATACCTTAAGTTTCGGCATGCACGCCTTAGGTTCCACCCCCGCCAATGGGACATACCCTAGCAGCCAGTTTGTGTCCTGGTTATTTCAGTCTCAGTATGCGTATCGACTCAACGATGAAGGAGCTCAGTTCATCTTTAAAGATAACCTTCAGCTCACCAATAACGCGCTGCTGCCTTTGGAGCGTATTGCTGTGGGCGGCGTCTCCACGGTACGAGGTTATCGGACGAATTATTTGGTTCGCGACGAGGGCTTCACGCTCTCGGGTGAAGTGCGATACCCCCTCCCCTCATTCGAAATCATGGGCCAAAGGAGTGTCATTTCAATGATTCCCTTCATGGACTATGGTTCGGCGTGGAACCTTGGGGGACCTAGGAATAGCCTCTGGTCGGTTGGCGCGGGGCTTAGTTGGAGCTACATGGCGTTTTTGGGCGAACTTTACTATGGGTATGCGCTCAATCCCCCAGCCTATCGGGCTATCAGTGACGCCCAGGATAATGGTCTCTTTTTTCGCATGACGTTCGAGGCCTTATGACCACCATGATGCCATTAGGAAAGTCCCTTCGCAGGGGAGCCTTGTCCATGATGGGGCTGTTCTTCACCCTTCATCTCAACGCTCATGAGGCGTTCAGTGATAACCCCTTGAGTGAAGCCCGTGAACTGATCGATCGCGGTCAAATAGCCATGGCCAGAAGCACCCTTTTCAACGCGCTACAAAAAGAAGACAGTCCGCCCAAAACAGCTTTCATCGAAGGCGAACTTGGCCTTGTTGAGCTCCGGCTTCGAGACTCTGAAAACGGAAAAATACATCTCCAGCACGCCCTCTCCCAAAAAGCCGGCACTCAAGGTGACCAGTTTCGTTGGAGCCTGGCTCTTGCTCATCAGCTTACTAACGAGACACCACCCCCGCCTGAAACCAATCGCTACCTCAATAAAGCGAGAGAACTTGCAGGCCATGATGAATCTCTAAAAATTCGCCTAGCACTCACCGAAGCCTCATTTTTAGTAAAACAAGAACCCGAACACCTGAGCAAGACCTTAACATCGCTTGCCCAACAGATTAATGAGCGCCCCAGTTCAAAAGAGAGAGCCTCCTTCCATATCGTTTTAGCTAAGACAGCCAAAGATATCAGCCAATGGCTCCCAAAAGAGGCCGAAAGCCTTAAGGCTCTTCGTTTTAAGAGCCTCAATCAGGCCATCGACGATGCGGATGACATCGTTCGACTGAAACTCGAAAGCTATCTCGAACTGGCCGCGCTCTACCAGGAGGATCAGCGTCCTGAGGATGCCATTCAGCTTCTCGCCCGCGGCATCCGGGAAGATGAAAAGCAAGAAGCCCCCGACCTTCTGTGGCAAATGAGATTTCAAGAAGGCCTTCTCTTGAATCAATTGGGCAAACTTTCTGAAGCACTCGATGTCCTTCAAAAAGCCACCGAAAACCTAGCTCTGGTTCGAAGTGACCTTCCGACTGAAAGGAAAAACGGCAAAGCCTGGTTTACTGAATACGTCGAACCCCTTTATATGACATTGGCCGATCTGTTGCTCATAAGATCTTCGGATTCCAGCTTACCGGCTCAATCGCAACGGGATTTAAGGGTGAGGGTCATTTATGCCTTAGAGGAAATCAATCGAGCGGATCTCGACGATTTCTTAGGGCACCGCTGCGGTCTCGGCACAGATAAAAATAAGTCTTCGGATGTGTTTCGATTTAGACAGAAAGATCTCGCTATTCTTTATCCCATCGCCTTTAAAGACCGCCTGGAACTCTTGCTGATTAAGGGCGATATGATTCATCAAGCGACGGTTCGCGGAATCCATCAAAGAGCGCTATCAGGTCGCGTCGATGCCTTTCTGCATGCGTTAAATCGACCCGACAGTCATCCAGGGACACTTGGGCGCGAACTCTTTGATTGGTTGATTAAGCCCCTTCATCAGGAGCTGCTTGGCTCTCAAATCCGGCATCTGGTTATTGTCCCGGACAAAATCTTGAGGAAGATTCCCTTTTCTGCACTCCAAGATGAAAACGGCTTTTTGATTGAACAATTATCTGTGTCCACGCTGACCGGGCTAACCCTCTTTGACCCTCTCCCTGATGTTTCGAGTGGCTCTCAGGACTATCTTCTAGCTGGGGTCAGTCGACCTGGTTCTGCGGTTGACCATTTACCTGAAAACCTGAAGGGGGAGATGATCAGGAACGTTCAGTCAACATCCGAAATAGATCGGGGTTCTTTGCTGAAGGACCGCCTTGCGTTACCCGGCGTCGAAAGGGAGGTGAAGGGTATAGAAACTCAGGATACCAAAGTGCTGATGAATCAGGATTTCACCCTTGCTGCCCTCAAAGAGGCCCTACATCGGCACGCCTATACGGCACTTCATATCGCCTCTCATGGGTTTATTGGCAAAACATCGGACCAAAGCTTTGTCATCGCCTATGATAACGTCATTAATTTCAATGATCTCTACAGCGTGTTGTTGGAGGCTCAACGTCATAGCTCTCCTTTGAAACTATTGACCCTGAGTGCTTGCCATACCGCAGAAGGGGATGACAGAACCCCCTTAGGGCTGAGTGGCATGGCTATTCGCGCCAAGGTTTCAAGTGCATTAGGCAGTCTTTGGCCCGTAGACGATAACGCGACGGCCCAACTGATGCCACTCTTCTATCGAGAGCTCCAATCGAATGAAGGTCATACCGCAAAGGCTCTGAGGGCGGCACAAATGGCCATGATCAAGGAACCCCGTTACCAGCATCCCTACTATTGGGCCGCCTTTACCTTGGTGGGCCAATGGTGGTAAGCCTTAGGAGAAGACTCGAAGCGCTTTTAGACCGACTCGGGACTGTCCCCCCGGCAAGACGCCTGATGTCGAATCCACACGCCCGCCATTTGTCGATTCGTCTCTTGATCGCCCTCCCGCTGCTCGCTCTCCTCAACCATCCTCAAATTGCCAATATCCCCTTTTTAAAGAATAAAGAGGATAGCGCCATGGACTTGATGATGCAGGCGTTTCAGGCTGGATCGCCCCATCAAGAGGCTCAGCCATTGGCCTTTATCGATATCGATGAGGCCACCTATCAGGCCTGGGGTGAGCCTTTCATGGTGCCCCGCGAAAAGCTCCAGAAACTGATCCAATTCGCGGCCTCGGCTCATCCAAAGTTGATTTTTGCTGATATTGAATTATCTAAACCATCCTGCGACCCCATCGCCGATCATCGATTCACCACATTCATTCGCAATTACACGAAGGAGAGTGATCCTATTTTGATGTTCCCACAGGGGTTTCGGGAACCGCTTGATCCAGAGGGTGCCGTCACTCCACGAGCATCGTTTCTTGATGCGGCGATGACATCGACCAATAGCCGGGTCATTAAAACCTCAGCGCTCTTCAATATCGACGATAACGATGGGATTTTAAGGCGCTGGCGCCTTTTTGAACGTCTAGGTCCAGCGCCAACCGATCTTTATCCCTCTGTCGAATTGTCCGTGTACGCGCTGACCCAGCCCCCCTTTAAGCCCCCTCGTG
>Ga0194047_10000916_pt1 | contig 18783 bp, 14 predicted proteins | sample JunL225m_MetaG_2_FD_160070 | JGI IMG/M metagenome (GOLD analysis project Ga0194047, IMG submission 160070) | Anoxic zone freshwater microbial communities from boreal shield lake in IISD Experimental Lakes Area, Ontario, Canada - Jun2016-L221-5m | ecosystem: Environmental > Aquatic > Freshwater... | reverse complement strand
ATTTAAAAGTATTCAATAAACTATATTAGACCATAAAAATGAATATTCTCTCAGCAAATAACATTGTAAAACGATATGCTAGCCATACCGCACTCAATGACGTATCAATAGAAATTCCTCGTGAGAGTGTTTTTGGATTACTAGGTCCTAACGGAGCAGGAAAAACATCCTTAATTCGAATCATCAATCAGATAACCGGTCCCGACAGTGGTGAGTTATTTTTTGAAGGAGAAAAATTAGAGCAAAGGCATGTTGAATTAATAGGTTATTTGCCCGAAGAGCGTGGGTTATACAAAAAAATGGCGGTTGGTGAACAAGCATTATACTTGGCTCAACTTAAAGGGATGTCGAGCATTGATGCAAGAAAGAAACTTAAGTACTGGTTCGAGAAATTTGAAATCGCTGCGTGGTGGAATAAAAAGGTAGAAGAACTTTCGAAGGGTATGCAGCAAAAGGTTCAGTTTATTGTAACTGTGCTTCACGAGCCTAAGTTATTAATATTAGATGAACCCTTTAGTGGTTTCGACCCTATCAACGCTAACATCATCAAAAACGAAATACTCCATCTAAAAAAACAAGGATCTACCATCTTGTTCTCTACACACAACATGGGCTCTGTTGAAGAGTTGTGCGATAACATCGCTCTGATACACAAGTCAAAAAAAATATTGAATGGCTCGGTAAAAGACATCCGTAAACAATACAAAACAAATACCTATGAACTAGAGTTTACTGGCAACATGATGGGTTTTACCAATGCCATGTGGACGGGTGCTGAACTTTTGGAACATACAACTGATGGAGAACAAAATAAAGCTCTCGTAAGGTTGTTAGGTAAAACCACTTCGAATGATTTATTGCAAGCCATTATTCCTGTTGCACAAATTCAAATGTTTAAAGAAATTGTTCCTAGCATGAATGATATCTTTATCAAAGTGGTTGGTGACGAATCGGCATTGGGCACACAAAGCAATTTTACAGAATAATTTCGATTTTTATTAATCATATTTAAAAAGTCTTACTATGAATAAAATACTTTTAATAATCAAACGAGAATACCTTTCGAGGGTAAAAAAGAAGTCCTTTATCATCATGACCATTCTTGGTCCGATATTGATGGCAGGCATTATGGTAGTTCCTATTTGGCTGTCGATGCATAAAACAGAGGTGCAAAACATCGAAGTGATTGATGATAGTGGATTAATAAAAGATTTGATTCCTACCAAGGATATTATTCACTTGATTATCCTCCTGTAACCCTCGATGAGGCTACAGCACACTTTTACGATACGCATTATGATGGAATTCTTTGGATACCAAAGAATATTTTTCAAGATGGTAAGGTGGTGAAAATATTTTATAAAAAGCAATTGGGAATCGGAACAGAGGAATATATCGGAACTACGATTGGGAAGATGATGTACGATATTATTCTAGCTAAAAACAAAGTAGATTTAAATGTAATTAAAGATGCGGAAACAAATTCTCAGTTCAAGGTAATCACAGAAATGTTAGAAGAAACCGGTAAAACCAAAAAGACTAATACAGGTTTATTTATGGCAATCGGTCTAGCAGGTGGCATTCTTATCTATATGTTTATTTTTCTATACGGGGTGCAGGTAATGCGTGGTGTAATGGAAGAAAAAACAAGTCGTATTGTTGAAGTAATATTATCTTCAGTTAAGCCATTTCAATTGATGATGGGAAAAATAATTGGAGTGGCTTTTGTGGGCCTTACTCAGTTCTTATTATGGGTAATACTCACTACTTCGCTTTATAGCCTGGCTAGCGCCACCATATTAAAAGATATTGATATAAAGCAAATACAACAGAAGGAACAGGTAATAAAAGTAGGTGCCGACTTGAAATACACCGAAATGAAGAAAATTGAGAAACCAAATATGGTGACTGAAATATGGAACGACTTTAAATCGGTTGACATGTTAACCATCTTTTTTTCCTTTTTGTTTTATTTTTTAGCTGGATATTTAATGTACAGTGCATTGTTCGCTGCAGTAGGTTCGGCTGTGGATAGTGAAGCCGATACGCAGCAGTTTATGATGCCCATAACGATTCCTCTCATATTGTCATTTGTAGTAGCACAAACAATCATTGAAAATCCTGAAAGCCAAATGGCTTTTTGGTTTTCCATTATTCCTCTTACTTCACCCATCGTTATGATGGTTCGTTTACCTTTTGGTGTACCGGCATGGGAACTCGCATTATCAATGAGTTTATTGGTACTTGGTTTTATATTTACTACTTGGTTGGCTGCTCGTATTTATCGAACAGGAATTTTGATGTATGGTAAAAAGGTAACTTGGCGTGAATTAGGCAAGTGGTTATTTTATAAAGGATAGAGAATTAATGTTGCAATAAAGCCTAGTAAAAAACAAATAGTTGTAATGTACATAAAGAGTAAAATTAGTAAGTATGGGACGAATTGCCATTATTGATATCGGTACAAATACTTTCAATTTACTCATCACTGAACTAGCTGGACAAACTTCAAATACAATTTACAAAACCAAGATTTCAGTAAAGCTTGGCGAAGGAGGAATTGAGCAAGGTTACATTGCACATGCAGCTTTTGAACGGGGAGTGGAGGCCTTGAGAACCTATCAACAAACGGTCGCTAAATTTAATGTTCAAAAAACTTTTGCATTCGCAACTTCTGCTGTTCGCACAGCATCGAACGGTGAGGAATTTATTACAAAAGTAAAGCAAGAAACCGGAATTCAAATACAGATGATTTCTGGGGATAAAGAAGCTGAATTAATATACTACGGTGTTCGAAATGCAGTGAAGGTGTCCTCCGAAAACTCATTGATTATTGACATTGGAGGGGGTAGTACAGAGTTTATAGTCGCCAACAACGAACGAATTGTTTGGAAGCAAAGTTTTCTCCTTGGGGCATCTCGATTGTTGGAAAAATTCAAACCTTCAGATCCTATCACGAATGAAGAACTCGAAGCGATATCAAAATATATATTAAAAGAATTGGAGCCTTTGGTAGAGGCATTGAGGATTTCTCCTGTTAATGAGCTAATTGGATCGTCCGGTTCATTTGATTCACTTGCCGAAATGATTGCCCATCGTTTCTACACGCCTACTATTCTTGATAATAAAACGGAATACATTTTTAACCTAGATGATTGTGAAACGATTTATCAAGATGTTATTAAATCAACCAAAGAAGATAGAATAAAAATGAAAGGGTTGATAGCTATGAGAGTCGACATGATTGTGATTGCGAGTATCATTGTGAATTTGGTTCTAAAAACCTTTAATATCAAAAAAATGCGACTTTCAACATATTCACTCAAAGAAGGCGTGCTTTGGTTGATAATGAACAAACGTAAATAAACAGATTCTAAAAAAGAAAATATATTATGGCAAAACTATTGATTATTGATGATGAAAAAAGTATTCGTAGAACTTTACGCGAAATACTTGAATATGAAAAATACGAAGTAGATGAAGCTGCAGACGGAATGGAAGGAATTGCTTTAATTCAGAAAAATAAGTACGAAGTTGTGCTTTGTGATATTAAGATGCCAAAGATGGATGGCATTGAGGTATTGGATAAAATTATGCAAATTTCGTCTGATACTACAGTGGTAATTATTTCAGGTCATGGAAATATTGAAACAGCAGTAGAGGCAGTAAAAAAAGGTGCATTTGATTTTATTGCAAAACCTTTAGACCTAAATCGTTTATTGGTAACCATTAGAAATGCAATGGACAAATCAACATTAGTAACTGAAACCAAAGTATTGAAGAAAAAGGTAAACAAAACATTTGATATGATTGGTGCTTCAAAACCAATTTTGTTGATACAAGAAATGATTGAAAGAGTGGCTCCAACAGATGCTAGGGTTTTGATAACTGGAGGTAATGGAAGTGGAAAAGAATTGGTCGCTCGTTGGCTACACGAAAAGAGCAACCGTGCAAATGCTCCAATGGTTGAAGTAAATTGTGCGGCCATTCCGAGTGAACTCATAGAGAGTGAGCTTTTTGGTCATGAGAAAGGAGCCTTTACTTCCGCAATAAGTCTACGAAAAGGAAAGTTTGAACAAGCTGAAGGAGGTACAATATTTCTTGATGAAATAGGTGATATGAGTCTTTCAGCGCAGGCTAAAGTTTTGAGAGCATTACAAGAAAATAAAATTACTAGAGTAGGGGGTGAGAAAGAAATAAAAGTGAATGTACGCATTGTTGCTGCCACAAATAAAGATTTAAGAAAAGAAATTGCAGCTGGAAATTTCAGAGAAGATTTATATCACCGTTTAAGTGTAATCCTTATTCATGTTCCTTCATTGAACGAACGGAAAGAAGATATTCCGCTGTTGGCTGAACACTTTCTTAAAACAATTTGTGAAGAACATGGTATGCCAACTAAAACCTTTACAAAAGAAGCTATTAAAGAACTTCAAAAGATTAATTGGACAGGTAATATTCGAGAATTTAGAAATGTTGTTGAACGTTTAATCATTCTTTGCGATAAAACAATTACGGAAAAGGAGGTTCTAGCGTATGCAAGACCTTTAAAAGAGTAATCTCTTTTTACATTTTAATTCCACTTTAGTTAATGCTTGATTCAAAAAAAATCTTTTTTCTTGTTGGTGTATTCTATTTAACTCTTCAATATTCCTTTGCACAGATGGAATCTTCAAATAGAAGTCCATTACTAAAGGATTCAACTCAATCAAACCTAGCACAACAATTCAACAAGAAAAGATTAGGAGCTGTCATCGGCACAGAGGCGCTACTTTATGGTGGTTCCATGTACGGATTAAATGCTTTGTGGTACAAGGATTATCCTCGTTCTAATTTTCATTTTTTTAATGATAACAACGAGTGGTTACAAATGGACAAAGTAGGGCACACCACTACTTCATATTACATTGGGCGAGTCGGAATAGGTCTTTTAAAATGGAGTGGAGTAGAGCGAAAGAAAGCCATTTGGTATGGAGGGATGTTAGGTTCGGTGTATCAAAGTACCATTGAAGTATTAGATGGGTTTTCCTCAGAATGGGGTTTTTCGGTGGGTGATTTTGCCGCTAATACATTTGGTTCAGTAATTGTGGTTGCAGAAGAATTAACATGGGATGACCAACGAATCGTTTTAAAATATTCATTTCAGCAAAGCCAATACGCACGTTATAGACCAAATGAATTAGGAAAGGACTTAGCTGAGAACACTTTGAAAGATTACAATGGACAGACTTATTGGTTGTCTGTTAATCTTTATTCGTTTATGGCGAAATCATCAAAATTTCCGAAATGGTTGAACCTTGCCTTTGGATATGGTGCTGAAGGCATGACTGGTGCAGTGTTTAATCCTCCTTATATAGATGGAAATGGTTGGCAAATTAACTTTGAAAGGTATCGGCAATTTTACCTTTCATTTGATGTAGACCTCACGAGAATAAAAACAAAATCAAAATTGTTGAATACCGTATTTTACTCAATTGGGTTTGTGAAAATACCTGCACCATCACTAGAATTTAATAAAAATGGAGTAAAGGGAAGTTGGTTAGGATTTTGATTTAATGTTTGATTAGGCCTGATATTTCTTTTTTGTTGTAATCTCTGATAAGTAATGCATACCAAAATACTCCCACAAGGTACATCCCTGCGGTAATCCAAAATATATTTACATAAGCCACCTCAAGATGGCGAAGTATACCAAATCCAATGGCACTAAAATAAGCGGAGCCTGACCAAATAGCAGAAGTTAAGCCGCTTGCCATTTCTCTATTTCGTTCACCTACGTATTTCATTGTTATTTCTGATGTCATTGGAACGGCCATGTTCATGAGTGGTTGGCGAAAAAGATAGAACAATGCTGCAATATAAATGGAGATAAAATAGGTATTGTAGTACTGAGTGGTTGCCATAATAATTAAACAAAATATGGCTGCAAGTTGTGTTCTGGTAACTGCCTTTAAATAGCCAAAACGGTCTTTAATTTTAGGAACATAGATTGCAACACTAGTGACCAACAATGCTGTGGTGAAATTGAGAAATGAAAACGTTGAGGTACTCATTGAATGAACGCTTACAAAAAATAGACTCATAAACGGTATAGTGAATCCAGCACCAATGGCAATGATGGTGGTGGGTACCAATGCTCGAATAATCACTTTCCAATCGTATTCTCTCAAATTGCTACGTTTTTCGGTAAGTTTCGGTATGTGTTCCGACTTACTTATTTTCATCACAAAATATACTCCAGCAAACCCCAAGATGGAAATTCCAAACAGCAAATTCTCTTCATTAAAAACATGCTTGTTTATTCCATTCAATACGGCAACCACTAAACTACCAATAATACTTGCAATGCTCCACGTTGCAAAATTGAGTGTGATAGCGAGTGTTTGTTGATGTTTTGGTGCATTACGAAGGATGTAGGGTAAAATGGGTATTTGAATAAAGGTATAAGCAGTTCCCCATAACAAATGTGAAACCAATACTAAACTCGAGATGTGAAAATGAACTCCTATTAAGATGAATAGTGCAAAAAGCGGAACTCCAACAGCAGCAACATAAAACATGGGTAATATTTTGCGTCCCTTGATAAACATTCCAAGAAATAAAGCTAAAGCGAGCATTCCTAAATATCGATAAGAGGTGAAGTGTGCGTATTGAGCATCGCTAAATCCTTCTACTTTCATATACAATGGAAGAATTGCAATGAAGGTAACATTTATGATTTGAACGAAAAGTTCGACAACTACTAAGTTGTGGAAAGATCGTTCGAGTTTTAAATAATCTTGAATAGCTCGCAGCATGCTACAATTTATTCGGTTCGTTTTTGATTGATATGCTTGACGATTTCTTCCTTTTCTGTGGGCTCAAACCAAGTAATGGTTTCATCTTTTCGGAACCAAGTTAGTTGTCGTTTTGCATACCTTCTGGTATTTTGCTTTATTAAGTCTACAGCAGACGTTAACTCTATCTTTCCTTCTAAGTAGTCGAATAGTTCTTTATAACCTACTGTTTGCAATGAATTAAGATGTTTAAACGGTTCCACCTGTTTTACTTCCTCAAGCAAACCTTGTTTCATCATTTCATCCACTCGAAGGTTAATGCGCTCGTACAATGCTTCTCGAGAGGTATTCACGCCAATTTTAATAATTTCAAACGCTCTATTTGTGATTGTTCCCTTTCGAAAATATGTATACGTTTTGCCAGTGGTGAGACAAACTTCTAATGCTCTACTCATTCGTTGAGGGTTTTGTAAGTCTACTTTTGAGTAGTATTCTGAGTCAAGCTCTTTTAATAAACTTTGCAAACCTTCAATTCCTGATTCGTTATGAATTGCTTTTATTCGTTCTCGCACTTCTGGATTCGCCTCGGGTAGCTCATCGAATCCCTTTGCTATTGCATCGATGTACAAACCGGAACCACCAACAAGAATGACTAAATCCTTTTCTTTGAATAGAGATTGAATGATACTCATTGCATCCGATTCGTATTTCCCTACATTGTATTCGTGGTGTATGGAAATAGAATTGATTAAATAATGAGGTACACCATCCATTTCCTCTACTGTAGGTTTTGCAGTGCCTATCGAAATTTCTTGATAGAACTGTCGCGAATCGGCTGATACAATGGAAGTATTGAAATGCTTTGCAAGTTGAATACTTAACGAAGTTTTCCCAACCGCTGTTGGGCCTAAAATAATGATTAAGTACTTTTTTCTTTTCTCCGAAATAGGCAATTTTACTTGAGAATCAATTGTTGAATGCAAGGTTAGTCTTCTTCAGGAAGTTCGTCAGCATACTCTTCGAAGTCGGATGCTTCGAGGTCATCGGCCGATAGTTCTTCTTCGGTTTCTCCTTCTTCTCCTTCTAATTCTGCTATTCCATCATCAACATCTGTGGTGGAGTATGCATCATCATCTTCAATTTCTTCCTCATCTTCATCAAATTCTTCCTCTACTTGTTCTACAGCAATAAAGTTGTTCTTTTTGTATTGAATAGGTGCATCATCCACGCTTTTCGAAATTCGAGGATAGTTGACTTTTGCATCGTCTGGAAGTATTTTGATTAATTCGACTAACAATGTCCAAGAGACATTTGGGTCGTACACGTAAACAAACTTTTGATGAGGGTCGTCAATCAACGAAGCCATTTTGCATTTGCTCATCTGCTTTTTCGGACTTTGTTCTTCTCTTTTTCTTTTCTTATTATCCTCATCATCCACAGGCTTCAGTGTTATTTCATCTCCTTTGCGCCAATAATCATCGCTGATGAAGAAGGATGCTTGGTGTTTGTTATCAAATCCTATGGATGAAAGAATGATGGTGTGGAAATCTTCGAAATTTTGTAACGACTTTATCTCTATTTCTCTATATATTTCTTCGTTGTCTTCGAAGGATACTCTGAATCGGTAAACTGACATTTTATGTAAAAGTTATGAATGGTTGATGTAATTTTTCGTACTCGTTTGTGGTTACAAAAATAAGAATTATGTTTTGAATTGAGACCATATTCTATTCGTTGTATTTTGTCAATCCCAGTTCTTTTGCTTTTTCAATCATAAATTGAAATGCTTTCTCATATTCGTTCGGAATTATTCCATCCAAAATAGCTTCGCGGATGGCATTTTTTATGATTCCTACCTCGCGGCCAGCTGGGATATTAAAGGTTTTCATAATATCTTCACCAGTGATGGGTGGTTGCCAATTTCGGATATTATCTTTTTCTTCTACTTCTTTTAGTTTTCGTCTTACAAGTTCAAAATTATTTAAGTATTTCTGAACCTTGTATTCGTTTTTCGAAGTGATATCAGCTTCGCAGAGTTTCATCAAATCGTCAATATCGTCTCCAGCTTCGAACAATAGTCTGCGTATGGCACTATCGGTAACTTCGTTTTTGGCAAGTACAATGGGGCGAAGGTGAAGCAAAACTAGTTTCTGAACGTATTTCATCTTTTCGTTCAGCGGAAGTTTCAATTCGGCAAATAGTTTAGGCACCATACGTGCTCCTCGGTCTTCGTGTCCGTGGAAAGTCCAACCATGTTCGGGCTCGAAACGTTTGGTGGCAGGTTTGGCAATGTCGTGCAATATGGCCGACCAACGGAGCCATAAGTCGTCAGTGGTTTTGCAGATATTATCAAGCACTTCGAGGGTATGATAAAAATTATCTTTATGCGATTTTCCACTCACCGTTTGCACTCCGTGCAACAATTCCATTTGCGGAAAAATATAATGAAGCAGGCCTGTATCGAACAATAATTTGAAACCAATGGATGGAGTAGGTGAGAGGATGATTTTGTTCAACTCATCGGTTATTCGTTCTTTCGAAATAATTTGAATGCGTTCCTTGTTGCGTGCAATACTTGCCAATGACTCTTGTTCGATAACGTAGTTCAACTGAGTAGCAAATCGGATGGCGCGCATCATTCGCAAAGGGTCGTCAGAATAAGTAACATCAGGGTTGAGTGGGGTTCGGATGATGCCATCTTCCATGTCTCGATATCCATTAAAAGGATCGAGGAGCTTTCCGTAAGTGCTTTTGTTCAACGAAATAGCAAGAGCATTGATGGTAAAATCGCGCCTGTTTTGGTCGTCTTCCAAAGTCCCATTTTCTACTATCGGCTTTCGGCTTTCTTGACGATACGATTCTTTTCGAGCTCCTACAAACTCCACATCATAATCGTCATAGGCTATTTGTGCTGTGCCAAAATTTTTATAAACCGTTACATGATACTTGTTTCCTAAGCGTTTGGCTACCTTTTGTGCCAAATCGATGCCACTTCCGATGGCCACAATATCGATGTCTTTGCAAGGACGATGGAGTATTAAATCGCGCACCCAACCTCCTATCACATAAGCATCTACCTGCATCTCGTCAGCACATTGACCTATGATTTCGAATACAGGATGAATCAATTTTGTTTTCATTGGATGCAAATGTAAGGCAATTGTTCGATTGAAGTTCGCTTATCATTTACATGTTGAAATAATATTTTCAACCAAAAATCGTGGGTTAACCTTCTTTTGGGTAAAGCAGTTTTCTCGGCATGGCTTCTTTTTCTCTAAATTTAGAATTGTTAGGATTCAAAAAACAAAGGTTTTGGATATAAATCTAATTATTCAGGTCGGTAAAATTGTTAATTTCTAAAAATGCGTAATTACGCAACACGAGGAAAACGATACTTTTGTCAGTTGCGTAATTACGCAACAGGGGAAAAACGATACTTTTGGCAGTTGCGTAATTACGCAACACGAGAAAAACGTTACTTTGGGCACATGCGTAATTACGCAACACGAGAAAAACGATACTTTTGACAGTTGCGTAAACCTGCATTTGCTAAAATCTGCCTTTTTGGCAGAAACTGGGTTTGTTCGAACGGCATCGAAGAGGACAAAGAGAAAAGTGCAATGACCAATGAAATCATCGCATAAAATTAAATTTTATTCACAATTCGATAAAATATATAGTTTTGTGCCTTCATTTTACCCAAGGCTGATTAAGTAACTATTTTATACGGTATCCCAATCCAATGTTTTTTAACTCAATTAGCTTTGCCATTTTTTTACCCATTGTTTTCTTTCTCTATTGGTTTGCCACCAAGGGTAATTTAAAACTTCAGAACCTATTATTATTGGTTTCGAGTTATTTTTTCTATTCATGTTGGGATTATCGCTTCTTATTTTTACTCATCTTTTCAACCTTATTAGATTATTACACCGGATTAAAAATAGCAAGTGCCGAGAAAACCAACTCCAAAAAATTATGGCTTTGGATAAGTATCACCATCAACCTAGGTTTTTTAGGTGTATTCAAATACTTCAATTTTTTTGCAGCATCCATGGCCGAAGCATTGCTCCAACTCGGCATAAAATCGAACTTTGGCACCTTAAATGTAATCTTGCCAGTAGGCATTTCGTTTTATACCTTTCATGGATTGTCTTACGTTATCGATATTTATAAAAACAGAATAAAACCCGAAAAGAACTTTATTTCCTATTCGGTTTTTGTAAGCTTTTTCCCATTGTTAGTTGCAGGCCCCATCGAACGAGCAACACATTTATTGCCCCAAATATTGAAACAACGAAAATTCGACTCATCAAAAGCTATTGATGGATTAAGACAAATATTATGGGGAGTGTTCAAAAAAGTAGTAATAGCTGATAATTGTGCCGAATATGCCAACGCTACCTTCAATCACTTTACTAGTTTTTCGGGAAGCACATTAATCTTAGGTGCCGTATTTTTTGCATTTCAAATCTATTGCGATTTTTCGGGCTATTCGGATATAGCATTGGGCACCGCCCGATTATTCGGAATTGATTTATTACGAAATTTTGCATTCCCTTATTTCTCCAGAGATATAGCCGAATTTTGGAGACGTTGGCACATTTCACTCTCTTCTTGGTTCAGAGATTATTTGTATATTCCACTAGGAGGAAGTAAAGGCGGCAATTGGATGAAAATACGCAACACCTTCATTATTTTCTTAGTGAGTGGATTTTGGCATGGAGCCAATTGGACTTTCCTTATCTGGGGCTTTCTCAATGCACTTTACATCATGCCTTCCATAATGTTTAACACCAACCGAAACCATCTCGACATGGTAGCGCAAGGAAGGATATTGCCCACATTCAAAGAAAGTATCAATATGATAATCACTTTCGCATTAACCGTTTTTGCCTGGATATTCTTTAGGTCGGTAAATGTAAAACAAGCATTTCATTATATTTCCATTGTTTTTTCAAAATCAACCTTCACCCTACCCGAAGGAAGAGCTTTCGGAGGAAGTACCAACCATCCTTTTATCATTATTTCGTTACTCCTAGTGTTTATCTTCATTGAGTGGATAGGTCGCGAACAACAATATGCCATTGCACAATTTGGTAAAAAATGGCTTCTCCCTATTCGATGGATGTTTTACTATAGTATTGTTTTTGCAATCGTTTTCTTCGGATGCAAAGCTCAACAATTTATCTACTTTCAATTCTAACAGCAAAATGAAAGCATTTCTAAATAGGTTAGCACTCTTCATCCTTCCATTTCTTCTACTGTTCTTGTTCATTGAATATAGATTAAGAACGATTCAAAGTTCTTATGAAATAAAACGCGATGGTTTGGTAGCATTGCAAGATAGCATACAGATATTAGCAGTAGGCAATTCACATGCTGGCAATGGCATCGACCCGATGTGTTTCAAACTACCGGCCTATAACCTTGCTTTGGGATCTCAATCTATTTTGTACGACAAACAACTTGTATTGAAATACATTCCAATGCTTAAAAAACTGAAGTATGTAATCATCAGCATCGATTATCCATCATTGTATTGGGGGTACGAACGAGAATTCTTTTACTATCGTTACTTTGGTTTTAATGTGAATAAACGAAACTTCTGGAAGGAGCGTTTTTCATTTTTCTTCAACGTTTATTCACCTCAAGTGTCGTTGAAATATTTATTCAATCATGAAAATGCGAAACATACCCATGGTTGGGCAGGTCAAGAATCAACAGACTTTATGCATTTATCAGAGGCCGCTGGCAAAGATCGTGTAGCACAGTTAAACAATGACATAAAGCTATCGAAATTACACAATTTTATTACTTCCGAATTGGAATCGTTAATCGTTGTTCTTAAGCAAAACAAAATTACACCCATTCTAATCACTTCACCATGTTCAAAATACTTCAACAATAATCTCGACAAAAAAATTGTAGATGCTAACCTTTCATTTATACACCAACTTCAAGCAAAATACAATTTGATTTATTTCGATGCACAACATAGTTCAAGCTTTTCGGATGCTGATTTTTTTAATGTTGACCATTTAAATAAGCAAGGCGCAATCAAATTTTCAAAACAGATTGACAGTGTTATTTCAAGTTCAGAAGTAAAATACTAAAGGCTCTTTTGACAAAGACAGTTGATTATCATGGGTTCGATTAAAATAAATATACCATTTCGTCTATTGTATAACTATCTTTCTATTTAAGGTCTTCCGATTCGGAAATTGAACACGCACAAAATAAATTCCTTGATTTAAATCGCCTTTTTCGATTACTATTTTCTTCGTTTGCGCATTCAATTTTCTGATTTCGTTTCCTAAAACATCAACAACGACCACGTTCAATTCTTCTTTATTTCCTTGGTTATTTGAATTTTCAGTCAAAGTTAATATTGATTGAGTAGAGAAAGGGTTAGGTGAAATGCTTATTCCTGGCTCATCGTAGGTATAAGCATTCAATCCAACTGATAAATCAATGTATACATAATCCGAGTCGGCAATATAGTTTCGTTGACTAAAAAGGGTATCAGTAGGTGTAATGTCCACCGAATAAGAGGAATCGCGTCCTAAACCGGGTATATCTACATATATTTTGTAACTGCCAATATTAACATGGTCGAACGAATAATACCCATTCACATCCGTGGTGGTGGCAGCAATCATGTTACCTCCCGGATTATTACCAATTTTCACATCTCCTCCCGGTATAGGGTCACCAGCTTGGCGTGGAAGAGCATCAACCAAAGTAGGGCATAGTCCGTAATAAGTACCTTTTCTTACCGTACCGCTTATTTTACCATTACCCAAACTTGGTGCCACTTCTATCATGGTAATATTAATGGTATCATTAGTTGAACAATTATGAGGCCAAGTGGCAATTGAATCCCAAAGCGAGAAATTACCATTATAGGTATTCACCATATTGGGATAGTTAAAGGTATTGGCCACTACTTTAATAAAATAATTCAAGTTTAATACACTTGCAAAATGAACCTGTCCGGTAGTTAGTACAATAGAGTCAACTGGATGAATCACTGCAAAGGCCGAGAGACGAGAATATAAATATACCATACCCGATGTAACAGGTTGCGCTAACGAATTCTTTACATTCACATAGATATCGGTTGCTGTGGTTTGTACTTTAGTAAGGAAGAAATCACTTGTAGTACCTGACATATCAGAATTCGGTATATTGGTTCCATCCAACGAAACCGATGAGTTAAATGTATTTCCAGCAAAGATGATGTTGCCTCCTGTATTGCCCGATAAAGCAGTACCATCATCTTCATTCGTTACTCCGCAACCTTTCCCCCACACTGCATTTCCTGCATCATCATATTTCAAAATCATGGCATCCTTTCCTCCCCAATTGGTTAAGCTGTTGGCACCAAAAGTAAAACTAGTTGAATAACTTCCTGCTAGATAGATATAACCACAAGCATCGAAATTTATTTTATTTACTAATTCATCTCCAGTACCTGCTGTGTTTTTAGCCCATATTACGGTTCCTGCGGTATCGTATTTCACAGTAAACACATCGTTCGAACCGCTATTAGTCAACATGGTTGAACCAATAGTCATTGTACCGCTATTGAAATTTCCTGTCATGTAAATACTATTAGTGGCATCGGCTACTATATCTATACCAACATCAGTTCCAAAATCTCCTGCACTATACGCCCACAAAGCAGTTCCTGATGAATTCACTTTTACAATATATGCATCGTAATCAAACACTCGATTTAGGGTGATAATTCCGAACGTAAGCGAAGAACCATTGAAACTACCAGTGATATAAATATTGTTGTATCCATCAACCGTCACCGCATTAGCCGTTTCAGTATCCACATCCGATGCGTTATGCGCCCATACAGGGTTTCCATTCGCATCGAATTGAGCATAGAGTACATCCCAACCTCCAACATTTGATAAGTTGGCAGTTCCTAATACCAAGTTAGCACTGTTGAATTTCCCAACAACGTAGATGTTGTTATAACTATCTATTGCAATATCATTAGCATTATCATCCCCACTACCGCCATAACTCACCGCCCATATCACATTGCCAAAAGCATCGTACTTCACCATGAAAATATCATTCGTTGTTCCCGAAGCATCAGCGTTGGTAAGCGTGGTGGTGCCAAATATAATGGAAGCGCTTTTGAAATACCCTGTGATGATGATGTTTCCATTTCCATCTTTAGCAATTGCAGTTGCAGTATCCGCATGAGTTCCACCTGCCGATTTTGCCCACACCACACCTCCTTGCGGATTGTATTTCGCAAGAAAAACATCACTACCACCATGATTGGTTAGCGTAAAACCTGGAGCTATGGTGAAAGTAGGACTACTAGTAAAACAACCGAGCACATAAGCGTTTCCTGTGGCATCACCAATGATATCTTTTACATATTCATTGCCAGTACTTGCTCCATACATCACAGGTTGATAAAAGCTTGGAGTTTGCGAATGTGCTTTAAAAGTAATGATGCTTAATAAAGCAATACTTAAAAATTTGTAGGTTTGTTTCATGTGATTAATTTTATTGTTCAAATATAATTATTTATTTTCTGTTATTAAGGTTGATGATGTTTTTTCGATTTTTAATGAGTTCAATTCTTTTTGAATAGACGTTACTTGTTCATTTAATCTTTCAAGTTTCCTATTCTGTGTTCTATTGATGTTCTTTAATTCATCAATCATTTTTTGTTGTTCTTTTATTGCTTCTATCAACAAAGGGGTTAAACGAGAATAGTCTACAGTTTTATAACCTTCTGAGTCTGTAAACACGAGTTGAGGAAATATCTTTTCAACATCTTGGGCAATCAACCCTATTTGAAGGCTATCTGTGAAACCTCGCGTTGGAAATTCTTCTTTTCGCCACTTATATGAAACACCTTGTAGTTTTTTTACTTCGTTCAATACATTTGTTAATGGAAGAATATTTTTTTTCAATCTTCGGTCGGATGAGCAAGTGATACCAGTGCTTGACGAAACAACACCGCTTACATTCAATGTGCCAATAATTCTAGTGTTTCCACATACCTCTAATTTTGATGAAGGTGTTGCTGTTCCCAGTCCGATATTACCACCACTGAAATAATATTGTGTAGCTTTCAATTCCATTCTATCATCAGCTCCTGTTTCTCCTATATAAACATAATTTGGATCTCCAAAATTTATAAAATGATTTTGAGATGAAGATGACCAAGGAGTTGGATCTCCAACTTGAACATCTCCTCTTATATCTAATTTTTTGGTTGGTACTGAAGTTCCTATTCCAACATTTACCGAGTTATCACCTAGCACCATGCTGTTATTGGCTCCAACAATAGCATTGCTCCCAAGCGCGCTAGAATTTGAAAAATCACCAGATGCGCCAGAATATGCTCCTAAATATGTATTCCTATCACCCACGGCAATCAAGCCTCCAGTTCCCATACCTATCATAGTATTATCATGTCCGGTGGTAATTCCGTTCGACCCAGAGGGATTTAAATCATCTCCTGCTGCAAGACCAAAGCATGAATTTCCAGTTCCTGAGATACATTTAGAACCAGCATGTCCACCAACAAAGGAATTATCACTTCCACTGTTATTATTTAAACCAGCATTGTAACCAATGAAAGAATTTCCAGCACCTGTTACATTAGAGTTTCCAGAATAGTATCCCACAAAAAGATTAAAATGTCCGTTTATATTATGTTCTCCTGAAGAAGCCCCAAGGAAGGTGTTTTGATAACCATTAATATTATCATGACCACTATTAATACCGACAAAGAAATTATTGTCTCCAATGGTATTCAAGTATCCTGCATGATCGCCCATGAAAATATTATTATATCCAGATGTATTATTATTGCCTGCATTATTACCAAAGAATAAGTTATATGAGCCACTTATATTGCTATATCCACTTAAGTTTCCAACGAACACATTATCTTGTCCTGATTGATTTTTGAATCCCGCTTCACTGCCTAATGCCACATTATTTACTTGTGTCGTACCTACGGAATTTCCATTCAATGCATGATAACCCACGGCAACATTATAAGTCCCTGCTAAATTATATTCCAAAGCTCCTATTCCAACTCCTGTGTTGTAGTCTCCTGTATTGTGATAAAGGGTATTGTAGCCAATTGCTGTGTTATAATCGCCAGAAACATTATTGTTAAGCGAGAATGCACCATAAGCAACATTGTAACTTCCAGTGGTGCCAGTTCCTGGATTGTTCGAAAACATCGATTGAAATCCTACAGCTGTATTAAATGTACCAGCAATATTATTATTGAGTGCCATATAACCCATTGCGGTGTTGGCTGCACCAGTGTTTTGAAACAACGCTCGATAACCAAATGCTGTTATTCCTGTGGCATTATCAATTAAACCTGAATTAATATTATTCACTTTGAATCGTAAAGCGTGATTATCGGTAGTACCAATAAAGTTAGTATTTACATCGGTTCCTCCATTGCCTGTTAACGACCAAGCTGTGTTTGTAGGTACTGCACCAAAGGTATTGTTACCAAGCAATACTTGATTGGCATCGCCTGAAAAATTGGTGATGCTCATGTCTCCCGAAGCATTGGATGTAACCATTGCTCCAGAAGCACCACTAGCTAATGTACTTATTCTTGAGGTACCTACTAAGTGAAAAGTTTGTGCAGGGGTAGATGTACCGATACCAACGTTAACAGCATTAAAACCCGTACCTCCCAAAACCATACTGTTACTTGCACCAACTATAGAATTAGCGCCAATGGAAGTTGCATTTGTAAAATCACCGCTTTCAGAGGCTCCTGTACCTAGAAACGTATTCCAATTTCCATTTACCGCGCCTTGGCCGGCCTGATAACCAATCATTGTATTGTAAAGTCCGCCTGTAAGATTAGGAGCTGCAGCTCTACCAATAGCGACATTTTGGTAACCGGTCGTATTATTTGGGGCTGCACCACCACCTACAAAACAATTTTCATAACCAGTTGTATTATTATAACCGGTATGACCTCCAATCATTATATTTCCTCCTCCTGTTGTATTATTAGATCCTGCAAAGCCACCCATAAAAGTATTATCTCCACCTGTGGTGCTCGAAAATCCAGCAAAACCTCCAATAAAGTTATTATAAATTGCAGTTGTATTATTTGACCCTGCATGGTCTCCTATAAAACAGTTTTCATAACCTGTTGTATTATTATATCCAGCATACGCTCCAATAAATTGATTGCCACCACCTGTGGTATTATTAGTTCCCGCCATCCTTCCAAGAAATTCATTGCTGCCACCTGTAGTTGTATTTTGCCCAGCATTAGCACCTGCAAACAGATTATCATCACCTGTTGTTAACGAATAACCACTATTAACTCCAATAGCAATATTTCTTGCTCCTCCAGTATTACTGAAACCTGCCTCTCGACCCATAAAAAGATTTTCACTACCAGTTGTATTATTAAAACCAGAATTATATCCCATAAAAATATTATCTAGCGCCAATCCATTCCCTCCAATATCATTATTATAACCGGCACCGTTGCCCATAAATATATTATTATAAGCAGTTGTGTTATTATAACCACTTGTATTACCAATAAATAAATTATTAGAGCCAGTGGTGTTATTGTAACCTGCATTGAAACCTAAAAAGAGATTATCAGAAGGTAATACACTGCCACTATTACCATTTGAATACCCAGCACCATTGCCCATAAATATATTGTTGTAGCCTGCTATATTATTATATCCTGCTGTATTACCAAAAAACATATTATTGTTTCCGCTGGAATTGTTGTATCCACTCTTATTTCCAACAAACACATTATTTTGTCCGGCCTGGTTATTAAATCCTGCTTCACTACCTAATGCCACATTGTTCACTTGTGTGGTGCTAACTGAATTTCCATTCAATGCATGATAACCCACGGCAACATTATAAGTCCCTGCTAAATTATATTCCAAAGCTCCTATTCCAACTCCTGTGTTGTAGTCTCCTGTATTGTGATAAAGGGTATTGT
>Ga0194047_10000915_pt1 | contig 18788 bp, 18 predicted proteins | sample JunL225m_MetaG_2_FD_160070 | JGI IMG/M metagenome (GOLD analysis project Ga0194047, IMG submission 160070) | Anoxic zone freshwater microbial communities from boreal shield lake in IISD Experimental Lakes Area, Ontario, Canada - Jun2016-L221-5m | ecosystem: Environmental > Aquatic > Freshwater... | reverse complement strand
GGTTTTTGGCCATTTCCTTAGTTTTCCTTGCACCAATATACGAAAAATATTGACTTAATCAAATATAAAATATAGCGTTAACACTTTTTCAGCAAGCCCTAAATAGATCAATAGATAAAAGCCCGAACACACCATCTGCCGTACTTGTTGTCGTGGTACTGGTCGCCATCGTTGAAATCCTGTAGCCATGCGTTTTCCGCACTGCTCCCCGTAGAACTCCAGTAGTAGTCGTCGGAAAATCCGCCAACAGCGCTTCTTTTACTGTATAATTTCATCAATTCTCCCTTGTTTGGCAAATACCAGTCGCTATACCCTTGATCACTGAAATCAGAACATCTTGCCACTGCGCCTCCACAAGAAAGCGCTCACGCATGGAAGCATCCTCTGCCAGATCCTGATTCAGCACCTTGATCGCCACCCGCAGACCCGTCACAGGCTCAACGCCAAGATAGACCCGGCTCATCCCGCCTTTGCCAAGTTCCCCCTCTATCCGATATTTCAGTATATATTTCTTTTCCATCGTTATTTGATCAATGCCGTGTGCTGTGAGGAGAGTGAAAAGGGAAGGTAATCAATGAATGGAAAAATGACAATACAACGCATCTTTTTATGTACCGCAATATCTGAGTCATCTTGAATTTTTGGGTAGTTTCAATAGAGGAAGTCACTTCCCATCCACCCTTGATCCGGCAGCCACACCCCTTCGAACGGCGCATTAGATTGCTGGCTATTGATGACGGGCATGATAAACTCAGATATTTCCGCGGTAACTGCGGAGAGATCGCCTACAGGAATGTCTGGTTTTGATTTTTTAATAAACCCATGCCATTGTACCAGTTTCTGATGATCCTCGTAAAACGCAGAAGTGAAAGCAAATGGAGTTGCAACAGGAAATACGGTTCGCCTACGTTCGAAGGTATTTTCCAAAGCGTTCCGCAATACATTCCCCTCGAAAGAGAAAAGTTTAGAAATCAGCCATATATCATAAAAGTCCTTCATTCGGCTGTTTGCGAGGCCGAGTTTGACTATCGCTTCCAGTTTTTCGGCAACCAGCGTATATCGTGGGTACGCCTTCAAGAGTGGTTGAGGATGATCAAAGAGCACTGGATATTCGATGTGTTCAGGGGCTGGAGTTATCGCATCCCCAAAGCCGATATCGATCTGGATGGGAATTCGAGCCTGATTGAGCAAACCTGCCAGAGTAATTCGTACACCATCGTATTCCTGCTCTTCACGAATTGCTACAATTTTCAGAGTATCCGGGAGAAAGATCATACCATCATCCTGAAACTCGACACCACAAATATCGCAGAACACATCTGCAAGCTGTTCCATATCGGAATTGCCAAACCCCAAAAAATCAGCATCTCTGGTGACGCGATAGCTCTGTCCCTTCCAGACCAAAAATAGACTTGCACCCTTCAGGATAAATCGATCACCGTATGAAGAGACACTGAGTCGATAGAGGAACCGCTCCATTCCATAACGCGAGAGCAGAAGATTGAAGTCCTCCTTATTGGCTTTGGCGCGGTTCAGCAACCGCTGAAAGATTGAATGGGCAATGTTTTTCTGGCTCACACTGTCGCCTCCAGATAGGGGCGCATGATTTTCAAGACTCTGTCAATGCTGGCGGCTTCAACCAGCTCATCCATGGTAGCTTTATGTGATCGCCAGGTCTCGCGAAGCGCCTCAATGGCGACATCGAGACCAACCTTGGTACGAAACTTGAAGCAATCTGCCACCGTTTTTGCCGGACTATACATTTTGACACTCACTCCGTTGATGAGATGCTCCTCAATACCGAATGAATAAGCCGAACCGGAAACATAAGTCAGGTCCAGCGGGGGATATTCTCTCTGCGTCCGCCACGAACTTCTGGGTACAGTCACCCATATCTCATGAGGGATTTGGGTAGTCAGCCCATGATAACTCAGGGCTGACAGAAGAGAAACTATTGCGTATGGCAGCCTTATTGCAACTTCGGCCAAAGGCGAGTGTTCTGTCACGGGAGCTTCCGGCAGGGTGTAAAGTCCCACTGACAGCTTCTCCAAAAGCCCTTCCTTGTGCATTTGGTAGAGGTAGTTTCGGGATATACCTGCATCCTCAACGTCCGCAGCCCGAATAATCCCTTTTTTCCGAACGAGTTGCTCTATCTGTTGTTTTCGGTTCATGCTATTTCCTTTATGCAAATCCTCTTCAAATATACATAAGTAAAGAGCTTTTGCAATAACCTATAGCAGACCTGCCTTATCCGTGACTACAATAAAGACCTTATAATAGTCAATATGACCCGTCAATCACACAAAAAAAGCCAACCCGAAAGCTGGCTTTTTTAAAGAATAGAGATGGAGAGCGCCGAATTAATACATGCCGCCCATACCACCCATTCCGCCCGGCGGCATTGCAGGCATGTCGGATTTCTCTTCCTTGATGTCAGTAATAGCAGCTTCGGTTGTCAAAAGGATACTGGCAACTGATGCTGCGTTCTCAAGAGCGCTTCTGGTTACCTTTGTAGGATCGACAACACCGGCTTCGACCAGGTTTTCGTACTGTTCTGTTCTGGCATTAAAACCAAAATCACCGGTTCCAGCCTTGACCTTCTCAAGCACAACAGCGCCATCGGTGGTGCCAGTGTTGGCAACAATCTGACGAAGTGGCTCTTCGAGCGCACGGCGAATAATTTCAATACCGGTCTTCTGATCTTCATTGTCTGCAATAGCTCTGTCAAGACCCTTGATCGCACGAATCAGGGCAACACCGCCACCGACAACAATACCTTCCTGCACAGCAGCGCGGGTAGCGTGCAGCGCATCTTCAACACGGGCTTTCTTCTCTTTCATCTCGACTTCGGTAGAAGCTCCGATGTTAAGAACAGCAACGCCGCCTGAAAGTTTTGCAAGACGTTCCTGCAGCTTTTCAGTATCGTAATCAGAAGTTGTTTTTTCGATCTGTCCCTTGATTTCGTTGATGCGGGCCTTGATCAACTCGGGGGTGCCTTTACCTTCAACAATAATTGTGTTGTCCTTGTCGACGGTGACGCGACCAGCCTGACCGAGATAGGTGATAGTTGCGTTTTCGAGCTTGTAGCCCTTCTCTTCAGAAATAACGGTACCACCGGTAAGAACAGCGATATCCTCAAGCATGGCTTTGCGACGATCGCCAAAGCCCGGGGCCTTGACTGCGCAAACTCTCAGGGTGCCACGGAGCTTGTTGACAACAATGGTTGCAAGTGCTTCGCCTTCGATATCTTCTGAAATGATAAGCAGTGGCCGACCAGACTGTGCTGATTTTTCAAGAATAGGAAGAAGTTCCTTCATGTTGCTGATCTTCTTGTCGTAGATAAGAATCAGCGGCTCTTCGAGCTCGGCATCCATGGTCTCGGAATTGGTCACGAAATACGGTGAAAGGTAACCACGGTCAAACTGCATACCTTCAACAACCTTGAGCTCCGTATCCATTCCCTTGGCCTCTTCAACAGTAATGACACCGTCTTTTCCAACCTTGTCCATAGCTTCGGCAATCAGTTCGCCGATTTCAGGATCGTTGTTGGCGGAGATGGTTCCAACCTGTGCTATCTCTTTTTTACCGGAGATGTTGCGGCTGATGTTTCTCAGCTCCTGAACAACCTCTTTCACGGCACGATCGATGCCTCTTTTCAGGTCAATCGGACGAGCTCCTGCAGTGACGTTCTTCAGACCTTCGCGGTAGATCGCCTGGGCAAGAACAGTTGCGGTTGTGGTACCATCACCGGCGACATCGCTGGTTTTTGAGGCAACTTCGCGCACCATCTGGGCACCCATGTTCTCGAAAGCATCAGAAAGTTCGATCTCTTTGGCAACGGTCACACCGTCTTTTGTTGAGGTCGGTGCACCAAATTTTTTGTCGATAAGGACGTTACGCCCGGCAGGTCCGAGGGTAACTTTGACGGCATTGGCTAGTTTGTCAACACCAACTTTAAGTTTTGCTCTGGCTTCAGAGTCAAAAAGAATATCTTTAGCAGTCATTGTTAAGCGTTCCTCCAATAAGGTTATTAAATTGTAGTAAAATTAAAGAATGGCAAAGATGTCCGACTCGCGCATGATGAGGTAATCCTCGCCTTCAACGCTCACCTCGGTGCCAGAATATTTGCCGTAAAGCACTTTGTCGCCAGCCTTGACCTGCATTGCAAGCAGTTGACCGCTATCGGCAATTTTACCTGTTCCTACGGCAACAACTTCACCATACTGCGGCTTTTCCTTCCCGGTATCAGGAATATAAAGACCGCCCTTGGTTTTTTCTTCAGCCGCTGCAGGCTTAACAATAACTCGATCAGCTAAGGGTTTCAAGTTCATTGTCTTCTCTTGTTTGGGTTTTGGATTTAATAGTAAGATACTATGGCACATAATTCATGTTTTTTAGCACTCGAACAGTGAGAGTGCTAAAAAACATTTCAATAATAATAAAAATATTCACCTGTCCAAAATAAATAATGACTCAGGCACTTTATAACAGTATGGGTAAAATCACCCTCGAAAAGTTGACAAGTATCCGCTCGAAAATGCAGGATAACACTGCAACTGCCGAAGACCGACTGCTCGCGGTTCTCCTGCAGGAAATCGAGGCTCTTGCCAAAAACCGGCTCTCGGTAACCGAAAATGAAACCGAGTTCAAAAAAGGAAAATCGGTATGGGTTGAACGCACTGCTCAGACACACTTTCCGCATATCAGGCTTCACGGTGGCACGTTTGAGGAGCACCCCATTACATGACGAAAAAACAGTTCAGCAGTCGAACGAAGGCTTGAGATATCGACCGGTCAGAGAATCCTCCCTGTCCGCAATCTCTTCGGGGGTACCTTCCGCCACAAGATTGCCACCTTTATCTCCTGCGCCTGGTCCGAGATCAATAATCCAGTCAGCCTGCTTGATAATATCAGGGTTGTGTTCAATGATGACAAGGGTGTTCTTCTGTTCAAGAAGTTTTTCAAAACAGAGGATCAGCTTGTTGATATCCTCAAAATGCAAACCGGTAGTCGGCTCGTCGAAAATAAACAGAGTGTGCGCCAGATCGGCATGGGCAATGAAACTTGCCAGCTTGAGGCGCTGGGCTTCACCACCTGAAAGCGTGCTTGACGACTGGCCCAGCCGGATATAACCCAGCCCAACTTCGTCGAGCACCATAAGTTTTCTTGCAATTGCCTTTTCGTTACTGAAAAAAGTGATCGCCTCCTCTACTGTTATGTCGAGCACCTCGGCAATGGACATGCCATGGTACTTCACTTCAAGAGTATCGGGTTTGTATCGCAAGCCACCACAATCTTCACAAACAGCCTCTATGTCAGCAAGAAACTGCATCTCAATATGGACACTTCCCTCCCCGGCACAGGTTTCGCAACGGCCTCCCGGAATGTTGAACGAAAAATAACCGGCCTTCCAGCCCTTTTGCCGGGCATCTTTTGTTTGGGCAAACAGGTTGCGAATGTCGTCAAATATTTTCAGGTAGGTGACGGGATTACTGCGACTTGATTTTCCTATGGGAGACTGGTCAACGTGCTCAACGCGATCAACAAGCCATGTGCCTGAAATCGAGCGGTGGGTACCTGCATTCTCCTTCAATGCACCCTTTTCCTTCATAATACCTTTATTAAGAATATCGTTGACCAGAGTAGACTTGCCTGATCCGCTCACACCGGTAACGCAGGTCATGACGCCGAGAGGAAAGCGCACATCAATATTCTTCAGATTGTTCTGCATGGCACCAGTAATTTCGATGCAGGAGCTGAAATCAGGCGTTCTGCGAAGCTGCGGCAAAGGAATGCGTTTCGTACGATTCATATACTGGGCTGTAAGCGAGGCGCCGGAAGCCTTCATTTCTGTTACCGAACCATGAAAAACAACGTCGCCGCCAAGTCGCCCTGCATAAGGGCCAAGATCAATAACTTCATCGGCCGCCTCAATGATTTCACGGTCATGCTCGACAACCACAACGGTGTTACCCAAATCGCGCAACTTTCTGAGCAGCATGATCAGTCGCGCCGAATCGCTCTGATGGAGCCCGATGCTTGGCTCATCAAGAATATAGATTGCCCCGACCAGCGGAGAACCCAGTGAGGTTGAGAGGTTGATGCGCTGAAACTCGCCGCCACTCAGGGTATGGGTCAAGCGATCAAGGGAAAGGTAATTCAATCCCACATCAAGCAGATAGCCGAGACGTTTGATAATTTCCTGCAAAATAACTTCCGCCACCTTGCGGTCGAAAGGTGAGATTTCGAGATTTTTGAAAAAATCGGAAGCCTCTGAAATATTCATGCGAGAAACCTCACCGATATGACGACCCGAAACCCTGACAAGCCGCGCATCAGGATTAAGGCGACTTCCTTCACAATCAGGACAGATCGCATAACCACGATAACGACTTAAAAAGACCCGATAGTGCATCTTGTAACCGGCATCCTTCTCTATTTCAGCAAAAAAATGCCGGATACCCGTATAACGTCCATCTGGACTACCCTTCCAGATCAGCTCTTTTTGTGTGTAGGAGAGCTTTTCATAAGGAACATCGACAGGAATGCCCATAGCTTCTGCTTGATCAAGAAGCTCTCGGAGATTCCAGCGGTATTTTTCCGAATTCCAGCACGCAACGGCGCCCTCTTCAAGGGAAAGCGACTTGTTCGGGACAACAATGTTCTCATCAATACCGGCAATACGACCAAAGCCCTGACAGGTTGTGCAGGCACCTATCGGAGAATTAAAGGCAAAAAGCTGGGGAGAAGGCTCCTGATATTCAATGCCATTCAATTCGAGCCGATCGCTGAAGAGCCAGGTTTTACCGCCGACAACCTTCAGCACAGCATAACCGCCCGATTCATTGAAGCAGCTCTCCGCCGCCTGCGAAACCCGGCTGAACACCTTGTCATCATGCCGCGCCACAAAACGGTCAACAAGCACAAGAAGGGTTGATCGCTCGGCTATCGTCATTTCAAGCACTCTATTGCATGCCACATCCTGGTTGAGATCAAGAATCTCATCCCCGGCAACAACCCTGAAAAAACCTTTTTTCAGGAGATTTGCTATTTCATCCTGCACCGAGCAATTGTGATGGCCTGCATCCTGATGGGCGGGAAAAAAGAACCCTGCATAAAATTTTGTGCCCTCCTCAAAAAAACCTGCATGAAGGCTCACATCATCGGGAGTATGCTTCAGCACCAGCTCATTGGTGTCACGAGAATAGATTTTGCCAATTCGGGCATAGAGCAGACGGAGATAGTCATAAATTTCCGATACCGTACCAACTGTGGAACGCGGATTTTTCGGGATTGGTTTCTGCTCAATAGCAATGGCAGGCGCAATTCCCTCAACACTTTCAATATCAGGTCGGGGCATCCGTTCAAGAAACTGACGCACATAGGCTGAGAGTGATTCAACATAGCGGCGATGACCTTCAGCATAGAGGGTATCGAAAGCAAGACTTGATTTACCCGATCCGCTCACCCCCGTTAAGACAACAAATTTGTTGCGGGGAATACAAACCGAAATATTTCGGAGATTATGAGTATTGATGCCTTTGAGGATAATATCCGGCAGACTCGTTTCAGCAAGGGCTGAATTGCTGAGCCTTTGATTGGTCATAATGAAGTGTCATATAGTTTCGGGTAAAGATCAACGGGAGGTGCTTCAACATGAATACCACCAAACCCGGTGATAATAAACACAGAATGAAGCTCATCATAAAAACTTTTTTGCTGAAAGTAGCTCATGATGCTATTTGCTGCAAAAGCGAGGAGATGGTGGTCGCCCCCAAAAGATCCTGGATTTTATGCTGCAAAGTACCCATATAACCCCGATGATGGCAAGAAGAAAAAACCTCACAACTCTCCGCCTTCACGCCACAGCGCATCAGATGCGGCTTTCCTTCAATGGCAAGCGCAATATCAGCAACGGTGATTTCAAAAGTCTCCCTGCCAAGGGTATAGCCGCCTTTCACCCCCTGAACCGAGGAGGCGATACCCGCCCGCTTCAGGCTCTGCATCGCCTTGGAAAGAAACTCCTGTGAAAAGCCAATATCATCAGCCATCTCCTTGACGGTAACGACCCTGCCCTGCCCCTTCGTTGCAAGATAGGTAACTGCATGAAGCCCATATTCAAATTTTCGGGAAACCTGAAGCATATTTATTGGAGTATTTATTAAGCGGGACAAACCAGGTCCACCTTCAGATATTAAAGAATATCTTTTAATTATTGTTTGTTTAACGGGTATATTGGCCTATAAGTTTTTACCCCTCCGAATATTTCACTGATTTTCATTATGAGCAACCCGGCGAAAGATCAATATTTTCTATGGCAATTATCTCCTGAAAACGAAGCCAAAATCCGATATCAGGAATTTGGAAAGGAAAATCCTGAAAAGACACCACTTCTTTTTCTCCACGGTTATGGCGGCATGATAGAGCACTGGGATCTGAATATTCCAGTGTTTGCCCGTGAACATAAAATCTATGCCATGGATTTGATAGGGTTTGGCAAATCACAAAAACCCAATGTGCGCTACTGTCTTGAACTGTTTGCCTCACAAATCGAAACGTTTCTCCTGCTGAAAAAACTTGATTCAGTCATTATTGTAGGCCATTCGATGGGAGCAGCAAGCGCAGTCTACTTTGCCCACCATCAGCCCGAAAAAGTTAAGGCACTCGTGCTCGTCAATCCCTCCGGCCTTTTTGGAGACACGATGGATGGCATGAGCAATCTGTTTTTCGGTCTCGTCGCCTCACCTCTCATTGGCGAGATGCTTCTGGCCGCTTTTGCAAATCCTGTTGCCGTGGGTCAGAGCCTCATGCCAACATATTTTAATCAAAGTAAAGTTGATGACAAGCTGATCAACCAGTTCACCATGCCACTCCAGGACAGAGGAGCGCAGTTCTCCTATCTCTCTCCCTCCAAACGACCACTCGATTTCAGGCTCGATCACCTTCCAAAACCCTGCAATTACAAAGGACCTGCCTTTCTGGTCTGGGGAGCAGAAGATGTAGCACTACCGCCTCACAAGATTATCCCTGAATTTCAGCAGCTTCTTCCGCAGGCAGGAGCATATATTATCCCCAAAGCATCACACTGTATCCACCATGATGCCCACGAAGAGTTTAACAACCGGCTCTCGCTGATACTTGGGCTGATTCATGAGAATCCCTGAGAGTATACTAATATGCTCCTTTTCCTGCTTTGACATTGATCGAACTTAATGGAGCTTTAAGACCAATTTGGATAGCGTAGCTCCGAAACTGCCCGAAAGGGATACACTGGAAGCTTGTCTGCCAGCAATGAAGGTCGCGATTAAGATAGAGCATAGGAAAAGCCAGCTTTCGGTTTTGAAGGTCATACCCGGTATTCAACAACACCTGCCAGTCTTTTGACAACAACGCTGTTGCAGATGCGTTGATCAGTGAAGTTGTAACTGGCTCAAGCGGATTGCTTCTGTCCGATTGCAGAAAAAGGGAAAACTGAAACTGCCAGGGCTGTCGGTAATCAATATTACTAAAGTAGTTCGCATTAAAACGATTAAGAAATATTGACTGTGACGCATTTGGTATGACAACTAACGGGGTTGTTGGTAACAATGATGCCGAAGAAGAGGATGTTTCCTGGCTTCCTTGAATACTCAGGCTCATATCAAGAAATCCTTTGACAAAACGAAATAATCCGTTACCATCATCACTGTTGAAACGATTGATTCTGTTGCCCGTCAACGGATCGAAACTGTAAATATCATACATGGCGCCCGAACTGAAAAGAAGGTTCGGGGAGAGGACATTGCTTGAAGCCGTAAGAATCAGGGGTGCAAGGTGAAAAGCATCCGCATTAAAATTGTAAGCCGTCGACGCATTTAAAGAGAGAAGCTGAATCTTCTGTTCTCCACCAGGCGAGCCATCGTCAGGAAAGGAAGGCGCTGCCCCCCTTTTTTTTCCATGAATAATATTTTTCAGAGAAATACCAACGGTACTTTGCCCTTCAGGCATACCGGCGTAAGTATTGTTTTCAAATCGGTTAAAGAGTTGAGAATCGGTCCAGTCATAGATATTCTGATAAGAATTGTACACTGTCCCTGAAGACGCCGGGTTCCATCGATAGGTGATGGTTGGGATAAAGGTATGACGTAACGCATGAAGCCCAAAAAGATTATCAAGAACCCCGGATTCAAGGGTGCCATAAAGCCTGGTAGTCGCATCAACAGCAAACACTGTTGTTGAAATATCATTTTTCGCACCATCCGGCGACAATGAATGGATAAAGGTTACGCCGGGATTAATATTAAAGTAATGGAACAGGGTTGATTGTATGCGAAGCGGAACAAACAGTGTCGTCCCATTATTGATCTCGTTGTTGTTGAATCCAGAGATCGGTTGTGTTGCCTGCAAACTGATTCCCTGGGTAAACAGAGCTTTGGTGCCCTGTGCAAATGCATGGTAGTACCCCAACTCGACATTTGCATTTGCTGAATATCCGGAAGTTGTTTCCGAGGTCGAGATCCCTCGGAAGGAAGCTCCGGTCGATAGTGAAACATTCGTTCTCCAGTCTTCAACAGGACTCCCGGAACGAAACGGATACATCCGGTTCTGATAGAAGGATGCTTCAATGGTTTGGGTAGCATTCAGAGTGCTCAAATCTTCGGAACGATTATAGGTAATCGCCGCCATACTGTTCTCTTCATTAAACATTTTTGCCAGAGCCGCTCGAGCATTGGATTGCTGAGTTACCATAGTTATTGAATTCATCGAATTCAGATCGTAACCCTGAGGTGCGCCCTGCAGAAGGATGTTGACATCAAATCTGGTCGAAGATTCAAACGCCTGGTTGTAGATAATTTTCGCATTCCAGTCGTTGTATGCAAGATACTCTTTGTACTCACCGGCAATCTCACCGGAAAAGTTATTAGTTTTTTTATAACGCAGCCTTTCACCGAGACGCCACCCTCCGTTAAACGACATGTCCCCGTCAAGCCTGAAATCCATCTGATCATCAACAGCCCAGAAATATCCAAAATTCGACAAATAATAACCGATATGGCTGTTCTTGCCGAGACTGGGCATAAGAAAACCGGACGACCGAGCTTGATTTAACGGAAAAACCATATAGGGCAGAGCAAGAATCGGGAGAGCCGGAAGGCGCGCAGAAAAAATCTCCGGCCTGATATACATAATCAGAGGCTTTGCAATAATCCTTTTGTCAGGCATAACCGTCATCCTGGAGGCGGAAAACCAGTAATGAGGTGACGGATTATCACAAGTAGTAAAAGTACCATCCCTGATAATCATCTCGCCATTTTCAAGCCTCGTAACACGCTCCCCGCTAAAAATAATCTGTTTTGAAGATGACAAAACATTCGTCGTCTCTCCCCGTTTGGTTTTAAAATTATACGTTATTGTTTCTGCATTAAAACTCCCCATTCGGTCAGTAAAAACAGCGGGTTCAGCACCTGTTTTCAAGGAATCGGCAATGCCGAAAGCATGAAACAACGACGTATTGAGATCGATAATAATTTTCGGAGCTTTGACACTGGTCTCTTCATGATCGATACAGGCATTCCCCAACAATTCCATAGTTCGCCCATCGATGTTGTAGATCACCGAATCCTTCGCCGCAAAAAGTACCGTACTTTTAAAACCTTCCGCTTTGGCAAACGAATCAACAGGATCGGCTGGATTGGGCTTGTCTGACTTTTCAGCAGCAGAGAGCCTCACCCCACAAATAAGAGGAACTGCCAACAAACAAAGGCTGAATATGGTCAGAAATGAGGTTTTTTGTCTGATAAACGTCAATGCGGTAATGCTCCGGTACAGTATTGTGTATGCTCGCTGATAAAAGTTGAATATATTATTTTATTAATCGTGTGGTCAGTGTTTTCTGCAAGGAACCTTTGGTCGCGGGCACTGCAACCACCCTGTTGACAATTCTTTAACTTTCTTCACTTCATGGCGCCGACACTCTATTCCGCTCCCGATTCCTCCGGACATTTCGGCTGTTTCGGTGGCAAGTTTATCCCTGAAACACTGTTTAAAAATGCTGTCGATCTTGAATCGGAATACCTCAAGGCAAAAGATGACCCTATTTTTCAGTCAACTCTTGCGCAACTCCTCCGTGATTATGTCGGGAGACCAACCCCTCTCTATCATGCCGAACGGTTGAGCAGAACTCTGCGAGGAGCGCAAATTTACCTCAAGCGGGAAGATCTCTGCCATACCGGCGCTCATAAAATCAACAACGCTCTTGGTCAGGTGCTGCTTGCCCGGCGCATGGGCAAAAAAAGAGTTATTGCTGAAACCGGCGCCGGGCAGCACGGAGTAGCCACAGCAACCGTTTGCGCCCTTTTCGATCTTGAATGCGTCGTCTATATGGGTGAGGAGGATATCCGGCGACAGGCACCGAACGTTGCACGCATGAAACTGCTTGGTGCAGAGGTACGCCCGGTTGGAAGCGGTTCAAAAACCCTGAAGGATGCAACAAGCGAAGCAATCCGTGACTGGATGAATAATCCGGAAGAGACCTTTTACATCATTGGATCGGTTGTCGGCATGCATCCCTATCCCATGATCGTGCGTGATTTTCAGTCCGTCATAGGGCATGAAACCCGTTCGCAGATCATTGCCCAGGCAGGAAAACTGCCCGATGTCATCGTTGCGTGCGTTGGAGGAGGCAGTAATGCTGTCGGCATGTTTTACGAATTTCTGAATGATGCCACTGAAATTGAACTTGTTGGCATCGAAGCGGCTGGCGAAGGACTGGAAGGACGACATGCAGCCTCCCTGACACTCGGAAAACCAGGAGTTCTTCACGGCGCACTGACAAAACTTCTGCAAAATGAAGACGGGCAGGTGCAGGAAGCCCACTCAATCTCCGCTGGTCTTGATTATCCCGGTGTTGGCCCTGAACACTGCTACCTTCAGGAACTCGGACTGGTCACCTACACCTCCGTGACCGACACTGAAGCGCTTTCTGCTCTTGAGACGCTTGCAAAAACCGAAGGTATTATCTGTGCCCTTGAATCAGCCCATGCCATGCACTATGCCATCACCAGAGCGCCCGGCATGGAAAAAGATGCCATTCTTGTCGTTAATCTTTCCGGCCGGGGCGACAAGGACATGGAAACCATCATGCGGGAACTTTCTCTGTAAAAAAATGCATCAAGAAGTTGTACAGAAAAAAAATATCTTTATATTTGTGACTCATTAAGCGGGAATAGCTCAGTTGGTAGAGCACAACCTTGCCAAGGTTGGGGTCGCGAGTTCGAGTCTCGTTTCCCGCTCAACACAAAAAAGCCTCTGGAACCAACAGAGGCTTTTTTATTTGCTTCTCTTTTTCCTCCCTGTAGAGATAATTGGGGGCTCTCAAAAACCGTTACCTTGGTTACCAACGGCTGGTATTGTGGCACGACGAACAACTTGCACTTGTCCTGCGATGGAGTTCATCATCCGGCGCTTGAGAATCACTTATTGGCCTGGCGCTCGTCTTGACCCTTATGTTGGGTGATGTATCAGATTTGGTATTAATTTTCCCGGAACCTGACGCAAGTTGCGGGGATGTGAATGACTTTATGCCTCCATCTGATATGTCATGATTGTTTCTTTTATGCTCATGTCTGTGATGTCTTTCTCTTCCCTCTCCTCTCTCGGAATAACCGTAGAACTCTTCTTCCCTCAATCCTCTTTCAGGAGCTGTTTCAGCAAAAGCCAGTTCTTGTGAGACGCCATTAACCTCAACCTGCCTGTCATGCGTTTGTTTCCCGTTATTGTCCCAGGAGTTGGAAATACTTTTACCAATCTCCAGGATTCCGGAAAATGGCTGGACCTTGAAGTAGGTGCCGAAACCAAACAAAAGGGAGAGCACCAGAATCACCAGAAGTTCTCTTGGGCTCTGTAATCCCGTTTTTGCCTTGCTTTTCAGATAAGAGAAAAAAGCTTTCCAATTGATAAAAAAAAGATGGCAGAGAGAAAGTATGGAAAACACAAATCCAAAAATGATATGCTGGTTTTGCCAGGCTGGTTTGCTCAGTCCGCATAATTCCCACACAAAACCGGGAGTTCTGCCTGGAAAAATATAGAGAATAACTCCAGAAACGAGAATCATGAGAAAAGAGAGAAAAAGCCCGAAACTGGTAAATGACCGCCAACTGAAAGATCGATTCATCGTATACACCTTTGATTATTTGTTTGTTTATTATACGTCTGCTGTATGATGTGACGACTTTATTGCTCTTTTCTTGCGGGGCAACTTTAATTTTTACCAGGTTAATCTCAATCTGCTCGTTGCTTCGGGAACAATGCCGTATAACCTTGGAGCAGATTCATGCTCAGAGAATAAACTGCGAGGTAATTGATTGAGATTTTCATAAATTAACTGCCACTTTAGAGATAAAGTGATCACGTATTGAAAACTGAAATCATCAGGGAAAACATACAGACACAAGCCAGCTTATTATAAAATATAAGGAGGGGTGCGAGAGTGGTTGAATCGGACGGTCTCGAAAACCGTTGTACGCTTCGGTGTACCGTGGGTTCGAATCCCACCCCCTCCGCCAAGTGATAGTCCGGCACTATCTGAGTGAGCAAGGCCAAACCGACGGACAACGTCAGCTCCTTTATGCTGAAAAAGGATACTCAAGGAAAGCCCGCCAATCTGATTATTCTCTCTGAACAGGTTATAAGAAAAAAACATTCATCCCTGGTATGTTTTCCAGGGAATCCTGTTGCTGCCAAGTAACGCGACCGGCAGTAACAGAATGAAAAACAGGATGTCCCTGATAATCGGAACAATACCAATCTCTTCTTTCAGTCCGTACCATCTGGAAAGAAACTCAAAGCAGCCGCAGTCATGTTCGAGTCCCCGCATTACATTGTTTGTTATCGCGGCGATAAAGATTGCCATCATACAGAGCATTACCGAGGCACTGATCCTCGAAAACATGTCGAGAATCAGCATGATGCCGCAGAGCAGTTCACAAAATGAGAAGAGGAGCGCAACTGAGGGAATAAGAAAAGATGGCAGAATCTGGTATTCAGCGATAGCAAGGCCGAAAAACTTCAGATCCAGAAGTTTTTGAAATCCCGAAATAATGAATAAAGCACCAAGTATCAGCCTCAGGACTGTAATCAAAGCTGATGAAAAGCCAATCATCCTGGTCATAGGTGTTTGTTGCTTTTCCTTATTAATGGCCTGTCAAGGCTTTGTTTTAACCTAAACTGAGCGATAATCAAAGCCAAGTACCAGAGTAAGGTCCGAAATCCAGCAAAGAAAAACAAGAAGTCAAATTTATAGCTAAAAATCCGAAATAAGCCTGATTTATACAAAATAATGAATATCCATGACGGCTCTGGCTGTCGATTTTTTTGATAGCAACGCTCCGAGTGGAACAATATCAGGATAATCAGAGAAAATGGCTATGGCAAGCTCTTTTTGGACGCAGGCACCCAATACCAAGATGGCATAATGCAAATCGAATGCCGTACAGTGTAGCTTAACACAGCATAACGGCAACGTTTGAACTGCGCTCAAAGAGCAGTTCAAATTTGAATCGTTGAAAACAGGCTACCGGAACTTTCATAGTGAGTTTTGTCCCATAGCGAACAATTTTTGCTGCTGTATCAATGATTCGCCGACGAAAAGTAGTCGCATAAACTGTTGTAGCAATAACTGATGGGCTTACATCAGTCTTGAAGCTTTCGAACATATTATTGCTAATCAGCATGAAAAAATACCATGCCGCATTTGAATAAAAATTCTTGAACGGTAACTTTTCTTCACCAAAGTCTTTTATGGCTCGGTTAGCCAATTCATCATTGCCTCGGTTGTGATAGTTTCCAAGAATATCGTGAGCCAAAAGAAGATTTTCTGCCCCAGCTTGACGAAGAAGATTGTCTATTTCACCACCTATACCAATGTTAGTAATTATCGAGCTATCAGTATTTATTAATCCTGGTAGAACAAATTGCCTGTTACGCAGAATGAGACGGCTGTAAATGGTGCGACGAGGTATGTCCCATTTTTTTTGTTTGCACATAAACTCGGTATACTCCCATATCTCCTTGTTATTGGAAGACTTAAATTTAACCTAAACTGAGCGATAATCAAAGCCAAGTACCAGAGTAAGGTCCGAAATCCAGCAAAGAAAAACAAGAAGTCAAATTTATAGCTAAAAATCCGAAATAAGCCTGATTTATACAAAATAATGAATATCCATGACGGCTCTGGCTGTCGATTTTTTTGATAGCAACGCTCCGAGTGGAACAATATCAGGATAATCAGAGAAAATGGCTATGGCAAGCTCTTTTTGGACGCAGGCACCCAATACCAAGATGGCATAATGCAAATCGAATGCCGTACAGTGTAGCTTAACACAGCATAACGGCAACGTTTGAACTGCGCTCAAAGAGCAGTTCAAATTTGAATCGTTGAAAACAGGCTACCGGAACTTTCATAGTGAGTTTTGTCCCATAGCGAACAATTTTTGCTGCTGTATCAATGATTCGCCGACGAAAAGTAGTCGCATAAACTGTTGTAGCAATAACTGATGGGCTTACATCAGTCTTGAAGCTTTCGAACATATTATTGCTAATCAGCATGAAAAAATACCATGCCGCATTTGAATAAAAATTCTTGAACGGTAACTTTTCTTCACCAAAGTCTTTTATGGCTCGGTTAGCCAATTCATCATTGCCTCGGTTGTGATAGTTTCCAAGAATATCGTGAGCCAAAAGAAGATTTTCTGCCCCAGCTTGACGAAGAAGATTGTCTATTTCACCACCTATACCAATGTTAGTAATTATCGAGCTATCAGTATTTATTAATCCTGGTAGAACAAATTGCCTGTTACGCAGAATGAGACGGCTGTAAATGGTGCGACGAGGTATGTCCCATTTTTTTTGTTTGCACATAAACTCGGTATACTCCCATATCTCCTTGTTATTGGAAGACTTAAATTTAAACCAGTTTTTGCTCTCCTTTGCGGCATTTTTAACATTATTGTAAAGTCTGCCACCAACGATATACCCGACATTCAATAATTCACAGATTTTGAACAACTTTTGGTCGTAGAATCCAGAATCCATGCGAATAATTATGGGTACGTCAGCTTTATACTCTTTTCTGATTTTATCAACGATAGTGCATATCATTTCCCCAACGGTGTGACCATGATTCGAGTGGTCTGAGCCAACTCGGAAAACGGCATCAACAAAGTACCGGCCCCAATTCATCTGTACGGGATGAAAACCCTTCACTTTCTTATACGTTGGTTCAACACCTTCTCGTTGCAGTGCATCATCATTATTCAACACCATAGAATCAATGCCCAGTTCAATAACTGCGGGTCGGTTTATCTTTAGGCGCCACAAAAAAATCTTTTGCAGCAAATGACGGAAAAGCTTATCTCGATAAGGCAATGCACCGAAAAATCTCTTGACAGCATGAGACGATGCCAAGTGTTTTGGATCACAGCCAATCAATGGGGCGTAGCTCTTATCTTTTATAAGCTCCTCAAACGATGTAAGGTGTGGGCTGGTACCATCCATAAAAAAACACAACAATTGAATAAGCATATCAACAACAGGGACACCTTTTTTGTTTTTTCGCATGAAACCGAACAGTTTTCCCATAATCTGTATGAGTTTACTGCTCCGCAAATATGAGGCAAACAACAACAGCCCTGCACGATTGGTAATGCAATCATTGGTTGGCTCAATAGAGCTGATGAAAAGGTCTTTTTTGCGACTGTTTTTTGTATCTTCTGACATAAAGCCTCCTGATTTCTTGGTTTGTGTTGCGTTACAAATGGTAATTGCTTGTTACCCATTATAATATAACATTTTAACCAAGAATATTGAGGCTTTTTTTATGTTAAATCGCTCAGCTTAGGTTAACATCAGTACTATGGACAAGCAAGCTGGGATACACCTTCGATAGAGAGCATGATTTAAGATGTTTATGTGGTGAGATTTACGGCACTGATGGAGCTGTTATGAAGCGAGAGCTTCCGAGCTTCCACTGAAAGAACGCTGAACGACATGATTGCGAATAAACCAGATCCATGCTCATATCTTGCTAATAGTCGCTTCTTTTGGTAAGTTGCATGAAATTTAGACTAAAAAACCAACAAAGCAACAATCGCTACATCAGTCCACCGGAGCATCCATGTCAAAAGCAGATGAACTGAAACAACATCTTCAACCGGGGCAAGTCTATCGGCGTTCGGATTTGGCGAAATGGTCAAAGGCTGTTGATCGCAATATGCAGCAACTTGTCAAGCAAGGGGAGCTGCAAAAACTTTCCGGTGGTGTTTACTATTGCCCGCAAACAACAGCATTCGGGAATGTGCCACCTGAAGACGCAGCACTGGTTCGTGCCTTTCTCAAAGATGACCATTTTTATATCGCCTCCCTGAACAGCTATAATGCTCTTGGTGTTGGCACCACGCAGCTCTATAATGAGAAGCTGGTTTACAATTACCGACGTGACGGGCAGCATACACTTAATGGGCGCCACTTCTATTTTTTGAAAAGGCCGCGCTTTCCTGCTGAAAGTACCCAAGAGTTTTTGCTTGTGGATCTTGTGAACAATATTCATCTTCTTGACGAGGACAAGGAACGCCTGCTGAGGAATGTTGCAGGGAAGGCACGAAGCATGGATCAATCACAACTGATGAAGACTGTTGACCTTTATGCTGGTTCAAGAACCCGCAGCTTTTTTGAAAAACTCTTCACCGCTGAAAAGATGAGCCATGTCGCCTGAAATATATCTCCATGAACACCATGATTTTTCTGATTTGATC
>Ga0194047_10000910_pt1 | contig 18810 bp, 17 predicted proteins | sample JunL225m_MetaG_2_FD_160070 | JGI IMG/M metagenome (GOLD analysis project Ga0194047, IMG submission 160070) | Anoxic zone freshwater microbial communities from boreal shield lake in IISD Experimental Lakes Area, Ontario, Canada - Jun2016-L221-5m | ecosystem: Environmental > Aquatic > Freshwater... | reverse complement strand
GGCAATTTTAATACACATACAGATACCATAGGAGTTCTATATCATAATAATTACTCAGCAGCCTATTACTTTATAGATGATGTTACGGTGCGAGATTGCACAAATGATGGGGTGGAGGAAATGGGGAAAGGAAATATAAACATAATCCCCAACCCAGCAACCAAAGAAATAATGCTAACCTCTAACCAAAAACTAAAAACGATACTTATATATAATGTGCTTGGCAGTGTGGTGTACCAACAACTAACAACCAACAACCAACAACTAAGCATAGATATTAGCACCTGGAATGCAGGGGTATATTTTGTAGAGGTGGAAACGGAGAAGGGGGTGGTGAGGAAGAAAGTAGTAAAACAATAATTTAATCATAAAAAAAACAAGCTATGAAAAGATACTAAAAAGAGCATTGTTAACAGGCCAAAGGCATGTAGTATAAAAAACTACATGCCTTTGGTGTTTTCGGTTACAGCCGCTTTGGCCTATCCTGTCTACCTTTGTACCGAACATAGAATGGAAGGGGATGAAAGCAACGGAGAAAATAAAGGTAATTATCATTGACGATTCGAGGGTAATAACCGAAGCACTGCAAAGAGAGCTTAAGCGACTGGAGTTTATAGACAATGTGGGCTGTGCACGTAATGTGCCGAGAGCCATAGCAATGATAAATCAACTGAAACCCGACCTCATCATACTAGATATTAATCTGGATGAAGAGTTGGAAAACCCAGAAGGGATATTACTGCTTACAACTTTACGGAAGAAATATCCAAAGCTGAAGATAGTGATGATGACGCATAAATCGGGGCCTCAACACCGAACCCTTTGCATGGCCAATGGTGCAAATTATTTCCTTGATAAAACAAAGGATATGAAATTGCTACCCGAAACCCTAAAGCATGTATATCGCGAAAAGCTTGAAATGATGCAACGGAAACGGAAATTAAAAAGAAGGATTTTGTTTCGAGGATTAAGATACTTGTTCGATACTATTTTGTTTAAAAGTATAGGTAAGCTTATTCATGCAGTTGTGGTTGGGTTAAAAAAAGCTGGGCAAACAGGGCATACTGGCAGGGTGACCAATGGAAAAGTACATCATCACCATCATCCAATGTAAGCAATGAAGATAACTAAAATGATAAAAGAAAAAGAAATGAACAAGGCTCATCGAATAATGAAACAACCCAAAGTCAAATTTAAGCTATACCAATAGTTTTTGAATTGGGCGGGGGATAGTATTTAGTAGGTGCTATCCCCTTTTTTTTGTTTCCTCCTGCAGACGTAGTTAATCATACTACATAGGGTTGATGGATATGTTTACAAGCTAGCCGGAGCTAAGACCTTACCTTTGTATCGTAACTAACAAGAACTAAAATGAAAACTTCAGATAAATTAAAAGTAGTAATTATTGACGACTCAAAGATGATTACCGAAAGGTTGAAAGAACTAATTAATGGGTTGGAAGGCATTGAATATGTAGGCTGTGCACGCAATGTGCCACGAGCCATGTTTCTCATTAATCAGGAAAACCCAGATGCCATCATCCTCGATATAAATCTTGATGCTGATCTCCCGAATGCAAATGGACTCTTTCTACTCATCACCCTGAGAAAGAAACACCCAAATATGAAAATACTGATGTTGACCAATCATTCCGAACCTCAATACAAAACCGTTTGCCTCGAGAATGGTGCTGACTATTTCCTTGACAAATCGAACGACTTGTATAAAATTCCTGAAACATTGATGAAGATTCAGAGGGAAAGGTATAAGGTATCTATCGCTAGTTAGGTAATATTTAGGGGCTAGTTTCTCAACTTCAAAATCACAATTGGTTCGTGCCTAATCATGTTGTCTCGATTTGTTTACATTTCGTTAAAGAATAGATTGGTATTATTTAACAAAAATTCTACCTCAGAAACGACCGTATCAAAAATTGTTTCCATAGTTTTGCAATCCTTGTTCAACATAATCAAACAAATATTAAACAATGTTGTTATTTAGTTGAAACAAGACCCATGCGATGAAAATAAACCTAATCAAAATTCTATGTCTTACCTTTTTAGTTATACTCACGAATGGCAATTTATTAATAGCACAAGAGAAACAGAAGTATACCATTAGTGGTTATGTAAAAGATGCTTCAAACGGAGAGCTGAGTATAGGGGCTTCTGTTTACATCAAGGAACTGCTAAAAGGAGGCAACACCAATCAATATGGTTTTTATTCCATCACAGTAGAAAAAGGCAATTACCATTTAATTATATCGTTTGTTGGGTACGAGAACATCGAAAAAGAAATCAACCTGAACAAAGACATTCGATTGAATGTGGAGTTAAAACCAACATCCATCAATGCAAAAGAAGTTGAAGTGTCTTCCGAACGTTCGGATAAAAATGTTTCGAGCACAACGGTGGGTGCTGTGAAGTTAGATATCGAAGAGATAAAGAAGATACCTGCATTTATGGGCGAAGTAGATGTTTTGAAAACGATACAGCTTCTGCCAGGCGTTAAATCGGCAGGCGAGGGCAATTCGGGTTTTTATGTTCGCGGAGGTGGTCCCGACCAGAATTTAATCATGCTTGACGAGGCAGTGGTTTACAATGCAGCACATTTAATGGGTTTCTTTTCGGTATTCAATGGCGATGCCATATCGAGTGTGAACTTAATAAAAGGAGGAATGCCTGCTCAATATGGTGGAAGGCTTGCTTCGGTCCTCGACATCACCATGAAAGAAGGAAACAACAAAGCCTTACACGCACAAGGAGGAATAGGAATTATTTCGTCTCGATTCACAGTAGAAGGGCCTATTAAAAAAGATACAGGGTCATTTATTTTATCAGCCCGAAGAACTTATATCGATGCAATAGCTCGTCCTTTTTCTTCACCATCTTCTTCTTTGAGAAGGTCAGGTTATTATTTTTACGATGTAAATGCAAAAGCCAATTATCGATTATCCGATAAAGATAGGTTGTTTGCAAGCGGTTATTTTGGGCAAGATGTATTAAGTTTCAACGATGCTTCTGCCATGTTCAAAATGAATATAGCTTGGGGCAATGCAACAGGTGTGGTTCGTTGGAACCATTTGTTCAATCAAAAACTATTCATGAATGTGTCGGGCATTTTTAGCAATTACAATTTTTCGCTAGGTATTAATCAAGGAGAGTTTGAGTTCAAATTGTTCTCTGGTATTCGCGATTTTAATGCGAAAGTAGATTTTGGTTACTTTCCTTCCATTCGTCATAAAATTAAATTTGGAGCAAATTACATCTTCCATATCTTCACACCTACTTCCGTGTCTGCAAAAGCAGGCGATGCCACATTTGATTTCGGTGCTATAAAACGACAACGTGCGCACGAATCGGCTGTTTACCTTTCCGATGATTTCGATTTGACCGAGAAACTTAAATTGTATGCAGGGGTACGTTATTCCGATTTCATTATGATTGGTCCTTTCGATAGATACCTTAAGGATCCTCTCACGGGGCAAACAACAAGCGTGATTACATACAAAGAGAATCAAAAAGTAAAAGAATACGGAGGATTAGAACCACGAGCCACTATCTGTTATCAGTTCAATGGCAAGTCGTCAGTTAAAGCATCATATACCTACAATCTTCAATACATTTCATTAGCTTCGCTATCGGCACTTACTTTGCCAACCGACACTTGGGTTCCTGCTTCGGATGTGGTACAACCACAACGGTGTACTCAGTATTCGCTGGGTTATTTCCGCAACTTTAAAGAAAACCTTTTCGAAACATCAGTGGAGGTATATTACAAGAAACTTAACAATCAAATTGAATACAAAGACGGGTCGTTGCCTGCTGCTACTGTAAATGACAATGCTGACAATAGTTTTGTGTTTGGCGAAGGGATAGCCTACGGAGCCGAGTTTTTTGTGAAAAAGCGTTATGGTAAATTCAATGGTTGGTTGGGATACACCCTTTCATGGACTACACGTACTTTCCCTGACTTGAATTTAGGTAACACATTCTATGCTAAGTATGATAGAAGGCATGATATATCGTTGGTCATGAGTTATGATTTGAATAAGAAATGGACCTTCTCCGCAGTATGGGTGTATGCTACCGGAAATGCCATCACGGTTCCTGTTTCCTATTATTTTATTGACGGAAATTTTGTGACAGAGTACGGAGATCGAAATGCGTTTAGAATGCCAGCCTATCATCGATTGGATCTTTCGGCTACCTTAACACCCGATAAGGCTAAACACCTTGCACGTAAGAAAGAACGGTTGACCAAACGATACGAAAGGAAAGGTAGAGATGTTGCCAACATGCATTATCCAAGAAAATGGTTGAAGGATTATGAACAAAGTTGGAACTTTAGTATTTTTAATGCCTACAATCGACACAATCCGTACATCGTTTATTTCACAACCACAGGAAGTGCTTACGATAAATCATTGCAAGTAAAAGCAAAACAAGTGTATTTGTTTCCTATTCTTCCATCGGTAACGTGGAACTTTAAATTTTAATAAACACATTCAATATGAATAAGTATTTAATCATCACATTGTTTTCTTTTAGCCTACTTACAGGATGTACAGAAGACATAAATCTGAAAGTGACCTCTGGTGCCAACAAAATTGTAATAGAAGGGAGTATAGAGAATGGCAAAAAAGCTGAAGTTATGGTTACTCGCAATAGCCCTCTAACTTCTGCTGTCGATTTTACTAAAATTGTGGTAATGGATGCAAAAGTTTATGTTACTTCTGCAGGTGTTACCGATACATTGATGTTGGGCATTGATTCTGCATCTGCTATTCCATTATTATATATTGGAGGTCGTATAATTGGTGTTGCAGGGCAAACCTATAATTTAACTGTGATAGCTGATGGGCAAACATTTACCTCTGTCACCACCATACCTTCACCTGTTAAATTAGATTCTGTTTGGTGGAAAGCAGATCCTCCTCACGACACACTTGGGTTTGCTTGGGCACATCTTTCTGAGCCAGCGGGATTGGGTAACGCGTATAGATGGTATGCTAAATTGCCAAGGAAAAGTATTATGTTTAATGGTTCTGAGAAACTACTCAACCGGAGATTCGTTCCATGCGATGGGGCTACTTTTGATGATAAATTTGTAGATGGAAAAAGTTTCGATTTTTATGGCGACAGAGGTTATGATCCAACAGAGGCTGATTACACAGAAACATTAGATAAAAAACAATTAGGTTATTATAAACCTACAGATACCATTTATGTTAAATTTTGTGCGATCGATAGGGCATCATATAGTTTTTATTCTACCTATGAAGCCGAATTAGGAAACAATGGTAATCCCTTTGCCTCTCCAGTTTCTATTTTAAGTAATATTAATGGTGGGGCATTAGGCGTTTGGTCGGGCATGGGAGCCACTTACGATACCATCTATCCTCATCATTAATCCACCGAATAAGTTAAAATTTCCAGATGTGAATAAAATTCTGAAGGCAATTTGCTTTCAAAGTGTATATTTGTTAACAATTTTTAAAAACAGAAGTTAGAATTATGGAAGAGAAAGAAGAACATGTAAAGTGTTTGATTATAGGAAGTGGACCTGCTGGATATACAGCAGCAATATATGCTGCGCGTGCTGATATGAAACCTGTTATGTATCAGGGTTTACAGCCAGGAGGTCAACTAACCATTACTACAGAAGTTGAGAATTTTCCAGGATATCCGAAAGGAACGATGGGGCCAGAAATGATGGAGGATTTTAAAGCACAGGCCGAACGATTCGGAACAGATATTCGTTGGGGATTGGCTACATCGGTCGATTTTACAGGGCCTGTGCATAAAGTGGTGGTTGATGAAAAAACTACAATAACTGCCGATAGCATCATTATTGCCACTGGAGCATCTGCAAAATGGTTGGGCTTAGAGTCGGAACAGAGATTGAATGGTTTTGGTGTTTCTGCTTGTGCTGTGTGTGACGGGTTTTTCTTTAAGGGACAAGAAGTAGCCATAGTAGGTGCTGGTGATACCGCAGCTGAAGAAGCTACCTATCTTGCTAAATTGTGTAAAAAGGTTTACATGATTGTTAGAAGGAACGAGATGCGTGCATCAAAAGCAATGCAACATCGCGTGTTGAATACTCCTAATATTGAAGTTATTTTTAATTCTCAAACAAAAGAAATCATAGGACAAAAATCGGTGGAGGCCGCTTTACTTGTTAATGACAAGGGAGAAGAAAGAAGAATAGAAGTTACTGGTTTTTTTGTCGCAATTGGTCATCATCCCAACACAGATTTATTTAAAGGTTGGTTAGATATGGACGATACAGGTTATTTGATTACCGTGCCTGGAACTACTAAAACAAATATACCAGGAGTGTTTGCCTCGGGAGATGCACAAGACAAAAATTATCGTCAAGCTGTTACAGCTGCTGGTAGTGGATGTATGGCTGCTTTGGATGCGGAGCGGTACTTAGCTTCCATTGAGATACATTAATTTAAATTAAAAGTGACGTGAGAAAATTTCTTCTTCTATTCTTATTATCTACAGCAGCATCCTCAGTGTTTGCTCAATTCAAGGGACAAGTGCCCGAACCCAAGAAATATGATCCAGCAAAAGTGGTTGACCCAGATTATGGTATTACCATGTATGAAAAGCTAAATTTTCAGACTGGTGGGGATAGTGTAAGAAATGATAGAAAAGGATATGCATGTCAAGGCTGGGTAGAAGATTATTACGAGGGTGGTCAATTACTTCATAAAGGATATTATGAAGATGGCCATTTAAAAATTTACAAAAATTATTTCCCTAATGGAAATGTGGAGCGCACCTTTAAGATTAACGATTTCAAAAGGTGCACCATGCAATTGTTTTTCGATGATAATAAGCCTAAATCGGATATTAATTATTTTGAGGGAAGCCCTCAAATATGGACGGACTATTATCATAATGGACAGATAGAATATTTCGAAGAAAACACCAAAAGCATGGAGTATTTAATTTCTAGAAGATCATTTACACAAGATGGTAAACCTCAGGAATTGTTCGAGCTTACCAATCCTAAAAAGAAAATCTATTCAAAAAAAGAATATTACGAAAATGGGAAAATAAAAGCCGAAGGTGAAATGATTTACATTCCTAATAAATCAGATTATGTAAAAGACGGTAGCTGGACCATATATGATGAACAGGGGAAATCGTCAAAAGAAAAATGGGTGAAAGGAGAGGAGATTAAGTAGTAGCTGTCTCTTGTTTCCAAATTGTTTTAATTACTTCAATACCTATAGTCAGAATCTTAATTTCAACAAGATTATTCTATTTCATCAAAATCTAATTTGGTTTCTGGTAGTTCAAGCGCTCTCACAGATTGTATCGCATTCCCAGCTATACCTTTAATAGAAGCATGCATATCAATGGTATTGATAGTAACTTTTTCTAATTGTTTTTCTCGTTGTTTCCAGATTCGTTGCATCGCTCTTTTTTCACTCTCAAGGTCAGCTTTCATTTGCGAAAATCCTTCAACAATGGCTTCCACTTGCATTCTGAAAGTGTTGCCTGTAAGATAATTGTACAAGATTTGCATTTTATCTCCCTTGTTTTCTTGACTCGTCAATGCATCATTGATTTGAACAATTGAATCACGCAGCACTGCACATAACCCCTTAAATTCATCAAAGTTGCAAATCCATATTCCATCTTTTAGCCCCATTCTATCCATATCACTTGGCATGGCGTCTGTTACAAGAACTCCAATGTTTGCGCCTTTTGTACGAATATCAGCTTTGAATTTTTCAATCCACCCTGCTTGAAAATCTTTTGTCCGTTTGCTCTCGTAATAAATACTTCCACAGTTTTGATGAGTTCGGGTATTCACTATTTGAATACAGTCGCCTCCTCTTGCTCCTTTTTTTATCTCTTCAATAGTATCAAGTGGAAATCTAGCTATTAGCCATTCTTCAATTGCCAGCTCCTGGACTTCTCCTTGCAATTGCATCGATCCTTGTTCCTGTTTTCGTTTCATTTCTTCCGTCAACCGTTTTTGGTCTTCCAGTTGTTTTTGCATTTCTTTGAAACGTAATTCGTTTTTATCTTCTTCCGACTTTCTAATTTTCTCCTTTTCTTCCAATAGCAATTGATTAAGTTTTACTTGAGTTTCAGCTTCAATCAATTCTTTTAACTCTAACTTCTCACGTTTTAGTTTTTCTATTTCGGCTTTTGTTTTATTAAGGTCTTTTATTTGTTCCGATTTTTCATTCAGTTCAGTTTGTAAGAGAGCAAACTGATCTTCTTGTTCCAACTTAAACTGATTTTTTAATTTCTTTTCAAGCTGTTCTTTTTCTTCTTTTAATTTCGAAGTTAGTTTCTCTTGAAACAATTCATTCTCTTTTTGTTTTTTTAATTCAAATTCTTCTTTCGCTTTGTTAAGGTTATCATTCAGCGTTTCCATTTTCTTTCGTTCAATAGCAAGCGTTGCATTAAACTTTTTTTTCAATGTTTCTTCCACTTGATGTGAAAGAATGTCTTGAACATCGATGTCGGTACCACAATTTGGACATTTTATTTGATTTTGATTTTCCATCATTGTTTACCTTGTTTTAAATGATTTCTTTTAGTACTTCTTTTATTGAGTCATAAGTGTTTTCGAACACCATCTCAATATCTTTTTTGTTGATCCATTTCACTTCTGTAATTCCCTCTTCTAACTGAGGTTCTAGTTTTGTATGGTGTGTGCAACTCATCTCAAACCAATAAGTTTGTTTTAAAACAGCTCGTTCTTCCATGTAATAGGTATGAAATGTAGAACCAATCTTTTTTGTAATGTCTAATCCCTTCACACCGCATTCTTCTTCTACCTCTCGCATCGCACAACTCTTTATGCTCTCGCCTTTTTCTCTTTTACCTTTTGGTAAATCCCATTTCCCATTTCTGAATATAAATAGATACTCTCCATTTTCGTTTTTTACTAAACCTCCTGCTGCTTCTATATTTTTGAACATGGAAGAAAAATACTCGAATAATAAATCTTCATCTTTATTGTAGAAATAAACCTTCTTCAATTCTTCATTACTAATTACCTCTTTGAATTTTATTCGCATATCATTTCCAAAATCAATTTTAAGAATAACTGAATCATCAGTGGGAATATGTTTTTTGATGTGAGTTGTTAAGTAAATTACTTGATCACCCGAAAATATTTTTATCATTATTTGTTAATTAAATGTTCACAGGGGATTACTTAGTTTAATATCTTTGCGAAATGAAACCTAATGAAGAATCCGCGTTAAAGATAGCTGAATTTTTACTACAAATAAAAGCAATTAAATTAGAACCAAACAAACCGTTCACTTGGGCATCAGGTTGGAAGTCGCCAATATATTGTGATAACAGAGTCACACTTTCTTACCCCAAAGTGCGTACTTACATTCGTCAAGAATTTGTTGATTTAATTTTAGAAACATTTGGAAAACCAGATGTGATAGCAGGTGTAGCCACTGGTGGTATTGCTCAAGGTGCACTAGTAGCACAAGAATTAGGACTGCCTTTCGTATACGTTCGTTCCGAAGCAAAAAAGCACGGAATGACAAATTTGATTGAAGGGGTAGTTGAAAAAGGGCAATCGGTTGTGGTTATTGAAGATTTAATTTCAACAGGAGGAAGCAGTTTAAAAGCTGTGGAAACACTTCGCGCTGCAGGTTGTGATGTGAAAGGGATGGCTGCCATCTTTACATACAGCTTTAAAACAGCAGCCGATAATTTCAAAAAAGAAAAATGCAAAGTGATTACTTTAAGTAATTATGAAATGCTTATCAAACAAGCATTAGAGACAGAATATATTACAGAAAAGGACTTGAAATCATTAAAGGAATGGCGTGAAAATCCTTCGGAATGGGGAAAGTGATTTTGAATAGATAAAATGGAAGGTGCTTCATCCATCACTTTCATCCACTAACAATTTAATTTATAACTATGACAAGAATCGAAAGCGAAAAAGTAGAATTGACTAATACTGCAGAACGGATTTTTTCCTATTTGAGTGATTTTAATAACTTCGAAAAGTTGATGCCTCCTCAAGTAACAAACTGGACATCCACGAATGAGGAATGTTCGTTTACTATAAATGGAATGGCTACGATAGGTATGAAGATTATAGAAAAAGCTTCATTTACTAAAATAACAATTTCTTCTAACGGAAAAGTTCCCTTTGAATTTAAATTGTTTGTACTAATTACTCCGACTGGCGAAAACTCATGTATTGGTCAGTTAACTTTTGAGTCGGATTTAAACATGATGATGAAGATGATGGTAGAAAAACCGCTCACCAATTTCTTCAATATGCTTGCTCAAAAAATGAAGGATATTAAATAAATCCGATTTCCTTTAAATCGTATTCTCTTATCTCGGTTGATTCTAATTCTAACTGGAGTTTCCCGAATTCTGTAACTCCCTTAATTCGCCCCTTAAATATATCGTTTTTAGATGCAAATTGATTCCATTTGTTGAGTCGGTATAGTTTCTCCAGATACTCACTATCAATTGTTGTTAGTTTATTTGTAATGAGCTGTAAATATCGAGATTCGAAAAACGAACAAAATCGAGCAACAATCAAGTTAAGGTCAAATTCCTGTTCTGCAATCATTTTCATAGAAGTTGCGTTTAACGTAGGAATAAAATCAATTTGATTTACATTAATTCCAACGCCAATCACAGAACTTTGAATATTGGCATCGCGAATGGAATTCTCTATTAAGATCCCAGCAATTTTTTTGTCGTCAATATAAATGTCATTCGGCCATTTTATCTGAATTCTGCCATTTTTTTTAGGAATACACAAAAGTTCTGCCATTAAGTCAGCTATTGCAATAGCTGTAATTTTCGCTAACAAAAACTGTTTCATTGTACTCAAAAATGAAGGGTACAAAACAAGGCTCAAAGCTATGTTTTTGTTGGGTTCGCTCGCCCACTCATTGCCTCTTTGTCCTCGTCCTTTTGTTTGTTCAAAAGTGTAAATTATTGACCCATCTGCCAAGTTATTTTGGCGCATTAATTCAATGGCATAACTGTTGGTAGAGTCAATGGATTTTAAGAAAATAGCATTTTGTCCTATAAATAAAGTTTTCATAGGTGTTTATGCAAAAGTTTGATTAATTTTGTCCACTATTAATTGATTTTGCAAAGAACGAAATAAAAAGGAAATAAAAATAGTTAATGGCTAAAAAGAAAGATACTTCTGCTCCCCAAAAGATGGTAACAAAAAAAGTAGTTAAGAAGGCAACATCAACTAAAAGGGTTGCTGATACAAAAAAAAAGACAGCAATCAAAAAAGCAGCTAAAAATGCTACTGCTGCAAAAACTGCTGCAAAAAAGAAACCTATAACAAAAAAGGAAACTGCTCAATTATTGGCTGACGCAATTGTGCACGGTATACTAGAAGTTAAAGGTCGTAATATTTCGATTTTGAATCTAAAAAGCATTCAGAATAGGGTATGTGACTATTTCATAATATGTCAGGCAGATTCAAATACTCAAGTGAATGCAATTGCTGGTTCAGTAGAAGAAATGGTGAAGAAAGCAACTGGTGAACGTCCTTATCGCAAAGAGGGCTTCCAAAATGCGGAGTGGATTTTGATTGATTATGTTACTGTAGTTGTTCATATCTTCCAATCACAAATCCGAAATTATTACAATTTAGAGTCGCTTTGGGCTGATGCAGAAGTGAAAGAAATTGGATTCGAATAAAACTATTTAGACTAAGAAAACAACCATGAGTGAAACAAACGACATAAACGAAAAAGATAATACTCAAGAGGGGCCACCCAAATCAAATTCGCAAATGAAACAAGAAGAACAAGGGCCAACTGGAGACAAAAAGTCAAACCAACAAAAGAAACCCAAGCTTTCTAAATCACCTTTCAATTTTTATTGGATTTACGGAATAATCGCAGTGGCATTAATTGCAATGCAGGTGCTTAATTTTAGCTCACCTCTTAAAGAAGTCAAGTCTTCCGAATTTTTTGATTCAATGTTGAAACAACATCATGTCATTAGAATTGTAGTGGTGCCAAACGAGAATTTTGCCGAAATATTCATTGCTCGGGATTTTACTAAATTACCTCAATACGTAAAAGATGGCCTGGACAAACATCCGAATGGACCTCATTATAAGATGAAAATCCTTTCAGTTGAAAGTTTTAAGGCCGACCTTACAGAAGCACAAAAAGATTTTGCACCCAATGAAAAGGTCTATCCCGAAAGTGATCCTCGCACAAGCTGGACCGACCAATTAAGTTGGATTCTACCAATCGTTTTAATGGTAGTCATTTGGATTCTCATCATGCGAAGAATGGGTGGAGGCGGAGGTGCCGGACAGATTTTTAATATTGGGAAATCAAAGGCTACCTTGTTCGATAAGGATACCAATGTAAATATTACGTTTAATGATGTTGCTGGCTTAGAAGGAGCTAAAATCGAGATAAAAGAAATAGTCGACTTCCTCAAGAATCCCAAAAAATACACTGTGTTAGGCGCGAAAATTCCTAAAGGAGCCTTATTAGTGGGTCCTCCAGGAACAGGTAAAACACTCTTGGCGAAAGCCGTTGCGGGAGAAGCGAAAGTTCCTTTCTTCTCATTATCAGGTTCTGACTTCGTTGAAATGTTTGTTGGGGTGGGTGCTTCTCGTGTTCGCGATTTATTTCGTCAAGCTAAAGAGAAAGCTCCTTGTATTATTTTTATTGACGAGATAGATGCAATCGGTCGTGCACGTGGTAAATCTCCGGCCCAAGGAGCAAATGACGAGCGTGAAAACACCTTGAATCAATTGCTCACAGAAATGGATGGTTTTGGAACCAATAGTGGAGTTATCATTTTGGCTGCTACCAACAGAGCAGATATATTAGACAGAGCTTTAATGCGAGCAGGAAGATTCGATAGGCAGATTTATGTTGATATGCCTGATTTGAATGAACGTAAAGATATCTTCAAAGTTCATTTAAAACCATTAAAATTAGATGAATCTGTTGATGTTGATTTTCTTGCAAAGCAAACTCCTGGTTTTTCTGGTGCAGATATCGCAAATATTTGCAACGAAGCTGCCTTAATTGCTGCTCGTCAAGACAAAACCAAAATTTTCAAACAAGATTTTCTAGATGCGGTTGACCGTATTATTGGAGGACTTGAAAAGAAAAATAAAATTATCTCTGTTCATGAAAAGCAAGTAATCGCCTATCATGAAGCAGGCCATGCGTCGGTTAGCTGGTTGCTCGAACATGCTAGCCCTTTAGTAAAGGTTACCATTGTACCTCGTGGCCGTTCGTTAGGTGCAGCATGGTACTTACCCGAAGAACGTCAGATTACTACTACCGAACAATTGATGGATGAAATGTGTGCAACCCTTGGTGGAAGAGCAGCTGAAGAAATTGTTTTTGGAAAAATATCAACCGGAGCTTTAAGTGATTTGGAAAAAATAACTAAACAAGCTTATGCCATGATAACTATCTATGGCTTGAACGATAAGATTGGAAACATCAGTTATTACGACTCTACAGGTGCTAACGAGTATGGGTTCACAAAACCTTACAGCGAACGTACAGCACAAACAATTGATGAAGAAGTAAGCAAAATGATAGAACTTGCTTATGTACGTGCTAAAGACATTCTTTCTAAAAACAAACATTTGCTCAAACTTTTGGCTGAGAAACTCTTGGAAAAAGAGGTGATTTTCAAAGAAGATTTAGAATCCATCTTTGGAAAACGACCATACGATGTTGAGGAATTACCGCTTCTCAATGGTTCCATTTCAACTAATGGTGAAGTAAAAAGTGAGCAAACGAAAGAATTAACAGAAATTGTTGAACAGGTTAAGTCGGAAGAAAGAAATCAAGAAGTGGAAAACAAACCTTCTGAAGAAGAACCAACAAAAGCAAAAGATACATTGTTTTAGGGAATGACAGACGTTACCTCAAGAGAAAAAGTATTAAAAAAAATTAGAAAGGCTTTAACTACTAAGTCAACTCAAGAGATTGGCGATGTGGACAAAGACTCTGAAATATATACTGGTTCAGATGAGCCTCTTGAAATTCAATTTGCACAAAATTTTTCAGCACTTAATGGTAAGTTTGTTTTTTGTGAAAACGAAGCCGAGTTTATCGAGAACTTTAAGTTCTTCAGAAATGACAATGGTTGGAAAACAATTTATTGTTTAGAACCATTAATCAAAGAAATGCTTCGAAGCGGTAATCTAACTTTTTCTGACAACGAAGAAGAATTCTCGAACACGGATGTGGGAGTCACTTTTTGCGAATGTTTAATCGCTCGTACAGGAAGCATCATGGTTAGCTCAAAGCAAATCTCTGGCAGAAGATTACCCATTTATTGCAATTATCATATCGTCATCGCCTTCACCTCTCAATTGATGTATAATCTTAAAGATGGGTTGAAGTTCATTCGCGATAAGTATGCAAACGCTATTCCTTCGATGATAACCACCATTTCTGGTCCTAGCAAAACAGCAGATATTGAAAAAACGCTTGTTCAAGGTGCTCATGGACCTAAAGAGGTGTTTGTGTTTTTAATTGACGATTTGCCAATGGCCGATTAATTCCTAAGCCAATTGAAGAACTTTTTTACACGTACACTCACTGCTGGAGCTTTTGTAGCAGTTTTGCTTGGTTGTACCTATTATAGTCGAATCGCCTTTTCTGTTCTCTTTTTTATCATCACCATTCTAGGCCTGTTGGAATTTTATAACTTAGTCGGGAAAAGTGGTGCTTATCCTCAAAAACTTGTTGGTACTGCTTTTGGAGGATTAATTTTTCTGCTTAGTGCCTTGATATGCTCTCATAATCTCCCACCTATAATTCTAGTATTAACTTTTCCTATAATTGCGTTAGTTTTTATTCTCGAATTGTTTCGTAATAAAGAAAAACCGTTTAGCAACATTGGATTCACTCTTCTTGGCTTGTTTTATGTGGCAATTCCGTTCTCCATGTTAAATTTTATCACAACAAGCAAAGGAACCTACAACTTTACAGTTCTTTTTGGTGTGTTTTTTATTTTATGGTGCAACGATGCAGGAGCCTATATTGTTGGTTCATTAATTGGCAAACACAAGTTGTTTCCTCGCATCTCACCTGCCAAATCTTGGGAAGGAAGCATAGGAGGGGCGTTAATAAGTTACGCCATCGTATTCATTATTTCTGGCTGGTATACATCTATTAGTTTTTTCGATTGGCTCATCATCGCTACCATTCTTATTGTAATTGGAACACTTGGCGATTTAGTTGAATCTCTATTCAAAAGAAGTATAAACGTTAAAGATTCAGGTACACTACTTCCTGGTCATGGTGGAATACTAGACCGATTCGATAGCCTTATCATTTCTACACCCTTCATTTTCGCCTATCTTTATTTGATACAAATACTATAGTTAAAATAGAAATTTGTATCATTGCATCCAATCAAGTATTAATTAACTTTATTGGAATTATTAAGAGACTTATCTCTATATGCTGTTTAACTCACTTCATTTTTTAGTTTTCTTCATCATCGTCACTTCGCTTTATTTCGCGATGTCTTATAAGTGGCGATGGATGTTGTTATTGGTGAGTAGCTGTTATTTCTATATGGCATTCGTGCCCATATACATCCTGATTTTAGGTTTTACAATCATCATCGATTATTTCGCAGGGATTTATATCGAAAATGCTTTGGGTAGACGTAGAAAGTTGTTCCTTATCTTTAGTCTCATTGCTAATATTGGTGTTCTGGCTGTTTTTAAATATTACAATTTCTTGAATGACAACTTTTCTTTTTTAATGAAAGGGTTTGGTTTAACAAATCCTCTTCCATACTTGTCTATACTTTTACCTATTGGTCTTTCATTTCACACATTTCAGGCAATGAGTTATACAATAGAAGTTTATCGAGGACATCAAAAAGCCGAGCGACATTTTGGTATTTATTCGCTTTATGTAATGTTCTATCCGCAATTGGTGGCTGGACCAATAGAACGACCTCAAAACCTGTTGCATCAATTCAGAGAAAAATATGATTTCGAATATGACAGAGTGACGAGTGGTTTGAAGTTAATGGCTTGGGGATTATTCAAAAAAGTGGTTATAGCCGATCGATTAGCTATAGCTGTAAATTACGTGTACAAACAACCCGAAACCCACAATAGCCTCGGATTAATTGTTGCCACTGTTTTTTTTACCTTTCAGATTTTTTGCGATTTTTCTGGGTATTCTGATATGGCCATTGGGGCTGCCCGTATCATGGGATTCAAATTGATGACTAACTTTAACAAACCATATCAATCCAAAAGCGTTCATGAGTTTTGGGGGCGATGGCATATTTCATTATCAACATGGTTTAAAGATTATTTATACATCACTTTAGGTGGCAATCGTGTTACAATTCCTCGTTGGTACCTCAATTTGTTCATCGTCTTTTTGGTAAGTGGACTTTGGCATGGTGCGAGTTGGACCTTCGTTATTTGGGGTGCTTTACATGGGTTCTATCTTGTTTTCGGGTTAATAACTCAAAACGCAAGACTTAAATTCAATCGGTTTACTCGTATCGATCGGATTCCTTTTATTTCAACCGTTATCACCTTTTTGCTAGTTGCTTTCGCTTGGATATTTTTTAGAGCAAAAGGTTTGGATAATGCTTTTTACATTGCAACTCATATTTTCTCAGGAATCCCTGATTTATTTCATCGATTCATTCATCACAAATCCGTTTTCGAATACATTGGTATGACTAAAAAAGACATCCTGTTATCTTTTGCCTTAATTATCTTTATGGAAACAGTACATTACATACAAAGTAGGGTTAATGTCACTAGCTTTCTTGCCCAGAAACCTGCTTATTGGCGTTGGTTACTTTATTATGGAATCGTTTTTACAATCCTATTCTTGGGAGTTTTCGAGAACCGTCAGTTTATTTATTTTCAGTTTTAAGCAATGAAAAAATTCGCGTTTAAAATATTACTCCTATCCTTTCCTCTAATTGTTCTTGTCGGACTGTTCTTCCTATTAGACCCTTTCCGATTGTTCCATACTTATAGCAACTATTCGGATAACATGTTTGTTGAGCCGAATCGAGATTTTGTTTCGGGAAAAATGTTTTTGAAAAATGTTGAGAAATATCACTACAATTCCTTCATTTTTGGAAGTTCAAGAACGATGGCATACAAGACCGATTCGTGGCGTAAGCATTTGCCCAATAGCGCTAGTCCTTTTGTTTTTGATGCTTCTGGCGAATCTATTTTCGGTATTTATACTAAAATCAAATTTCTTGACCAAATGGATGCTAAGCTTGACAATTGTTTAGTGATTTTATGCACTGATTGCACTTTTCGTCAATATGATGATCACAAAGGACATATCGGTATTAAATATCCAGGGGTAGCGGGCACTTCTTGGATTAATTTTTATGTCACTTTTATAAAAGATTACCTCGATTTTAACTTTCTCGAAAACTATTATCAATACCTATTCACTCGAATCTTTACCCCGTCAATGAAAGGCTATCTCGAAACTCGGAAAATGAAGTATGATGGAGTGACCAATGATGTTTGGATACTTGACCAGGAAAAGGAGATTCAGGAAACACCAGTGGCGTATTATCATAAGCGAAAATCGATTTTTTACTCGCGTTCTTCGGAAATTACTATTGCTAAACAACAAATTCCAAATACACCATTGAATATGCTTCGTGAAATAAGTGATATTTTCAAGAAACATCATACCAATTACCGTATCGTCATCAGTCCTCTTTATGCTCAGGTGCGTTTCAACCCGAAAGATTTGGAACTTTTGCAAAATTTGTTCGGCAAGGAATTTGTTTTTGATTTCTCTGGCAAAAATTATTTCACCGAAAAGGTAGAAAACTATTACGAGGATTCTCATTATCGACCTATAGTTGGGGATTCGATTATGAATATCATTTATAAATAAGTTTGGGATTTAGGATTTAGGATTTGGGATTTAGGATTTGGGATTTTTGGCTGAGGAATGGGAGATTAAGAGAAAATGACGACAAGGGTGAAATTGAGTTAGACGGAGTGATTCTATAAATTGACGGAGGTGGGAGGAAACCCGAAAAAAGACGTCCAAAGTTTTCTGTCGTAGTCGTAAAGTTTCTTGTCGTAGTCGTAAAGTTTTGTGTCGTACGCCCAAAGTTTTGTGTCGTAGTCCCAAAGTTTTGTGTCGTAGTCGTAAAGTTTTGTGTCGTACGCCCAAAGTTTTGTGTCGTAGTCCCAAAGTTTTCTGACGTAGTCTTAAAGTTTCGTGTCGTAGTCTTAAAGTTTCGTGTTGTAGGCTTAAAGTTTTTTGCAGTAGGCTTAAAGAAAGTTGTCGTAGAGACCTCACCCCCGGCCCCTCTCCGATGGAGAGGGGGGCCCAGAAGGTAACGGTTGGGGGTATTATTGTACGTGCTTATTTAAAGGTTATTAGAGGATATGCGGGGACTAACTGCGCCTGACCCGCGCGAAGTATCCTTTTTTATCCATAGCCCGTAAGGGAAAAAATAAATAAAAAAAAGATACCGCGTGTGGGCAGGTGGACAGGAATGAACGGAGTGGTAAAGCTTATCGCCTAAATTAGTTGTTAGTTGTTGGGGGAAAACAATGGAACAAAATTAGATTTGAGATTTGAGCATTTATGAATGAAAGAAGACCTTAAAAACGGTGAATGAACCGTTGTATTTCGTAAGGGTTTTTGATTAACAATTCCTCTTCATAAAATGTTAATAAAATTAACCTTTATTATTGATTCAAATCATCAATAATATCAATATAAATATTACTTTTGCTAGCCCTAAAAAAAAGGGTAAAACTTAACCAGTAAAA
>Ga0194047_10000909_pt1 | contig 18835 bp, 18 predicted proteins | sample JunL225m_MetaG_2_FD_160070 | JGI IMG/M metagenome (GOLD analysis project Ga0194047, IMG submission 160070) | Anoxic zone freshwater microbial communities from boreal shield lake in IISD Experimental Lakes Area, Ontario, Canada - Jun2016-L221-5m | ecosystem: Environmental > Aquatic > Freshwater... | reverse complement strand
TAATAACTCTTTGATTTCCTCTTTTGTGAACATTTTTTTCTCCATGTAGTTGTTTGTTAATTAATTACATTCTAGCAGATAACAAAAAGTAGACACTTTCGTGTCTACTTTTTGGGGTACGGTTCAGGCGGCTTTCTTTTTTTGAAAAGTTTTCTCAGAAAACTAGAATCCTCGAACTTGAATTTTTTTGATTTTGGTCACATCAGCTTTCGGCAAGCGAATGGTCAAAATTCCGTTTTTCAAAGAAGCTTCGGCTTTGTCGGAAATAATGTCAACAGGAAGCACGACACTGCGAGAAAAAACTCCCCAATAGCACTCTTGGTAGTAGTAATTTTCTCCGCTGACCATCTCTTCGTTTTTTCGCTCTCCTTTGATGGTGACCATGTCGTTATTAATTGAGACGTCCAAATCTTCAGGCTTGACTCCGGCAATTGTTGATTTGATGACAATTTCACCTTCGGTTTGATAGACGTCGATTGTCAGTTGACCCTCTGCATCATTTGAGAAAGCAGCTTCTTCCTCGAAAACATTAAAGTTTCGGTGACCACCTCCCATATTAGAAGAACCTCCGGTGTTCATAACCATTTCGGTTTCTTCTTCTTCGGCGTAGATCGGCATTGATGGTTCACGTTCACGTAGACTATTTGTGTCCACTGAGGAAGCCCCAGTTACTCTTTCGAAAAATGATTTTTTTGTTTTTAGCATTTGAGTGTATTTGAATCACTGATTTTTTAGTCAGGGATTGCCCGTTAAAAATTATATAATCTGCTCAATAGTTTGCTTTGAATTAAGTATCGTAAGGCAATATTCAGCAGTAGATTTCTATGATTTCATTATATGATGATTTCTAGTCTTGTGCAAGTTCTTTGCCAAGGCGAAGGAAAAGAACCAGATCGATGAAAATTAGAGCAGTGAGTATTATGATTGCCAGATAATCTGCAAAGACGTTGGCTTGGGATATACAAAAATTATACGCCCCATGGAAAATACTGGCAGTAAGTACGGCAAAAACAGCGGAACTGATTTTTTTTGAATTCGCAGTAAAAATAAAATAGCTCAAAAAAGCTGTTGTGCTGAGGTGAAGAAGTGCAATTTCTGTAATCGATTGAAAACTGGTCGCTGAGGTTATGCTGATAATGATTAATAAAAATTCTACGAAGAAGAATCCAAGACCCATTAGGAGAGCATTATAAAAAAAAGTTTTTTTTGAAGAAATTCCAGTTATTCTTCTGGCTAGCATTAAAAATTTAAAAAACTCCTCAACAAAAGCAATGACGAGAATAAAAACTGGAATCGAAAAAAAATCTCCATAAGACAATTTTCCGGCCGGATCAGTGAAAATTGAAAACAAAATAAAAAAGATAAACTGAACAACTCCGGCACCGACAGCAGCGATTATTCCCCAAAAAAATGATTCTAATTTTTTCATACCCCTATGAATATACTAATTAACTACAAATCTATAAATTTACATTTAAACGTTTAACAAAGATAGCAAGTAGAACAATTATAACAACTAGAACAATTAGAACCCTAGGAAAGTGATTTTAAATGTTTCTTGAGTTCGGAAAGTTCGGTTTGTTTTTTGGCGAGTGTTTCTTGTTGTTGACTAATGATTTGCGCAGGAGCCTTGGAAACAAATTCTTTATTTTCAAGCCGGCTAGTAAGTCCGGCGATGAATTTTCCCAAGCTGGCAATTTCTTTTTCAGCTTTGGCTATTTCTTTTTCAGTGTTGATTGCGCCTGCCAAATTAATGAATAGGGTATATGCACCGGCCGTTCTTTTGATGGAGCTACCTAGCCCCGACTCTGATTGATTGTATGAGATTGAGTCTGCTCCCGTTTTTAAACGTTTAATAATTTCTTCTTGAAATTCCAATTTGATCATTTTGGAAAAAGCTTCGTTGTTTGAATTTATAACAATACTTATTTTCTTATCAAGTTCAATTTTGTTTTCTGTACGAACATTTCTAATCGTTGTGATTATAGCTTTGAGATTTTCTACATATTGCCATCCATTTAAGAGAGTAGCAATATCATGAAGCGGTCTTGGCCAAGTTGAAATTATCAACATCTTTTCTTGTTCAGCCAATGTCCAAATGTGTTCAGTGATAAATGGTATAAGCGGGTGCCAGAGTCGCAGGACTTTGTCCAAGACGTAGCCAAGAATTTTTTGATTTTTTTCAATCTTATTAATTTCCAGATACCAGTCAGCGAAATCATTCCAAGTGAATGTTTTTAGAACATCAGCGGCTAGTGCAATTTGTTTGTTTTCAAAAAGACGATTGATTTCGTCGACGGTCATTTGTAATTTATAAATAATCCAGTTGTCTGCCGGGTTCTCAATGTCTTTTGCTGAAATTTCTTCCACTAATTTAAAACCTTCCTGTGTCAAACAATAGCGAGAAATGTTCCAAAGTTTGTTGGCAAAATTTCGAAAAGTTTCAATTTTTTCTTCATAAAGGCGAGAATTTTGTCCAGGAGCGCTGTCCATGATGAGACTCATGCGGAGCGCATCGGCGCCGAACTTTTCAATCACGGTCAGTGGATCAATGCCGTTGCCGCGAGATTTGGAAAACTTGTGGCCTTCTTTGTCGAGAACCAGGCCGGTGAGGAATAAATTTTTAAAGGGCACTTTTCCCGTGGCATAAAGACTCAGCATAATCATGCGAGCTGACCAAAAGAACAATAGGTCGCGACCCATTACCATCATGTCGGAAGGATAATAATTTTCAAAATCATTTTCGCGTGATTTGAGAGTCGTGTGAGCCCATTGTCCAGAAGTAAACCAAGTGTCAAGGGTGTTTTCATCTTGGGTTAAATTGGTTCCATTGCAATGTGGGCAATTGGATGGTTTTTCCAATGAGACAAGATATTTTTGCTCACCACAATTATCACAATACCAAACTGGGAATCGTGGTCCCCACCAAATTTGACGACTAATGCACCAGTCGCGCATATTGTCGAACCAATCAATGAGAATTTTTTTGAAGTTGTTCGGGAAAATTTCAATCAGGTTTTCTTCGATGACTTTCTTTGCTAGCCTTCTGAGGGAATATTTTTTTGCATCGACGTTAATAAACCATTGCTCGGAAGTCAATGGTTCAATGATGGTTTTGCAGCGTTCACAAATTGAAACGCTGTGGGCCAGGTCTTCGATTTTTTCCAAAAGATTAAGTTTTTCCAAATCTTTAACAACCACCTCGCGAGCTTCGTGAGTTGTCATACCAGCATATTTTCCACCAAACTCAGTAATCAAGGCTTTTTCGTTGATGATTTGAATTTCTTCAAGTTTGTGGTCCTTGCCAATTTGCCAGTCAAGTGGATCATGCGCTGGAGTAATTTTTACAGCGCCTGTTCCGAAAGTCAAATCAATTCGTTGGTCGGCGATAATGGGAATCGATCTGTTTTGAAGGGGCAAGAGGGCATTTTTTCCAACTAGCTTGGCAAAGCGTTCATCATCAGGACTGACGGCAACAGCGGTGTCGCCGAGCATTGTTTCGGGACGAGTGGTTGCAACAGTTATAAATTCTGTTTGCGAATTTTCTAGGGGATATTTGATGAAATATAATTTACCAGGAGTATCCTTGTGCAGAACTTCCACGTCGGAAAGCGCAGTTGCGCAGCGAGGGCACCAATTGATTATTCTTTTACCCTTGTAAATCAAGCCATCCTCATGCATTTTCACAAAAGTTTGCAGGGCGCTTGAGAGCACATCTGGATCGAGCGTGAACTTTTCTCGTGACCAATCGGCGCTGATTCCAATCTTTTTTTCTTGACTGCGCATATAGCCAGAGCGGTCCATGCAAAAATCATAGGTTTTTTTGTAAAACTCCTCTCGGCCGATTTCTTGTCTGGATAGTCCAAGCTCAGTTTTTAATTTTTTTTCAAAAACAACCTGGGTTTGAATGCCTGCGTGGTCCTTGCCAGGAAGAAGCAAGGTTTTTTTGCCCTTCATGCGGGCCCATCGACCAAAAATATCCATCACAGTATAGCCACTAGCGTGTCCAATGTGGAGTTCCCCGTTGGCATTTGGTGGTGGCAGGATGTTGCAATATTTTTCATCTGAAACTATATTATCCGGATTGAAAAAACCGCCATCTTCCCAGCGCATGTAAATTTCATTTTCAACTTTTTGCGGCTCGTATATTTTCGGAAGTTCTTTCATTTTTCAGTAATCAGTTACTAGTAATCAGTAATCAGTAATTGAAAACAGTAACCAGCAACTTGAAAATTGTAATTATATCTCTATCCTAGCAAAGAAGGTGAGATATTTCAACTGTTGGAGTTTGAGCATTTTGTGGACAAAGGTGAAAAAATTGCTACAATAATAGTATCAAGTGCAATAGTAAACACAAAGAATCAAATTATTTAGCAAATATGAATTAATCCTATGAAAACATTTGAAAATCTTAAAACAACTGAAACACCCTCAAATCACATGGAGAGCTTGCAACCTGATGCGGTTAGCCAAGTTCAGAAGTTTGGAGATTCGAATGATCAAGTTGAGTCAAATTCATTTAAGGAAGCTTGCGCGAAAAAAGCAGCAGCAGACGAAAAGATGTTACAAACAGTTCGTGAAGAAATAGCGGAATTAGGTGACAAGCGAGCTGCTGAAGTTGAAGCTGAAAAAGAAAAAATTGCAGAGCAACTGGTTGGTTGGCAGAAATTTTATAAAGAAGTTTTTAATGAGGAGCTTGATATTACAAACATTGAAATTCCTGAAAAGCCGGATGGCTTTGACAGATTGATTGTTATGAAGGAGGGGTTGACCGCTCAAAGTATTTTTGAAAAATGCGAAAATTTTTTTGATATTCGAAAGCGTATAAATGATGGAGAGGATAGTGAAAAAATGAGTTGGGATGAAATTATCAAATCAGATAGAAATACCAAAGAGCGATCTTACGCAGTTTGGACGCCTGATGATATTGAAGCTAATGCAGAGCATGAAAACATTTCTTCGGAAGATATTGAAAGTGGGAAAGTTCCGTCAATGACATTTGAAGAAAGGCTTTTGCTTGAAATGTCTTACTTTTTGAAAACCGGAAATCACCTTGATACAAAAATGATAACACTCTGCAGCGGCTCACACTTCACCAAGGATAGCAAAATTCCTTGCATTACTTCATTTGAAGGAAATCACAAAGTTGTAATAATCATTTCAGAATTTCTGCTCAGCAGAGTTAATAATGGGAACATAGACGTTCGCAAGGTTGCAGTTTAAGTTTAGGGTTATTTCATTTTCAAATTGGCATTTGGCTGAAGATTTTTCCAATTTCCAAGCGAAGATTTCTTTTGCGCAGTGCTCATCTTTTCCCAGCGAAAAGCCCCAGCACTGCCAATCATGGCGCCGTTGTCTCCAGTTAAGGACAAGCTTGGAATTCGGTAAGCCACCCCTGGAAGATTAGTTGTAATTGCTTGATTGAGCTGTTTGCGAAGTTCCAGATTGGCACTGACACCACCGGCCAGCATGATTGTTTTTGGTTGATGCAGTTGAGCGGCTTTGATTGTTTTGGAAACCAAAACATCAATGCAGGCTTGTTGAAATTCATGGCAAATTTCGGTAATATATTCCCTGGGGAGTTCAGCTCCCTTTGTAGGAACTGAACTCCCATTGGCGGCGACAAATTTTTTTACTTCGTACAGTACTGCAGTTTTGAGTCCGGAAAAAGAAAAATTAAATCCTTGCTTGTTGAGCATAGGGCGAGGGAAATGGATTTCAAATTTTGAATTTTGAATTTTGAATTTTGAATCAATTTCTGAATTTTTAATTTTAGAATTATTTTCGTTTCGAAATTCGAAATTCGAAATTCGAAATTTTGCTGCCCAAGCGGCAACATTTGGTCCTCCGGGATAGCCGATTCCCAAAATCCTAGCGACTTTGTCAAAAGCTTCACCGACTGCATCATCCACAGTCTGACCGATAATTTCATATTGAAGATGATTTTTCATTAAAATTAGTTGAGTGTGACCGCCAGAGACCACGAGTGTCAATACTGGGAAGGATATTTCAGAATTTTCAATTTTCAGTTCACAATTTTCAATGATGGAAGAAGAATCATTTTTTACTTCTTTTGAATTTTGAGCTCGTTTAAGATTTAAGATTTGAGATTTTTTAATTTGTTTGGAAATTGGAAATTGGAAATTGGAAATTGCGCTAATCTTATCAGAGATAAAATTAGCATAGATATGTCCTTCGATATGATGAATTCCAATTAGGGGTTTCTCCCAAAGATAGGCAAGCGTTTTAGCATAGTTGACACCTACCAAAAGGGCAGGAATGAGGCCTGGCCCATTAGTCACTGAAATGACATCAATGTTTGCTGGCGTCATGGCTGTTTCTGCTAGAGCTGATTTGAGAACGTGGTCAATGTTCTTTACATGTTGTCGCGCAGCAAGGTTTGGCACAACACCACCCCATTTGGCGTGTAGTTTTATTTGAGAAGAAACCTTGTTTGAAAGAATTACCGGAGCTTTATTTTCCCAAGCAAGAATTGAAATAGCGGTTTCATCGCAGGATGTCTCAATGGAAAGAATCACAGTTTTAGACTTTTTAGGCAGTCTTCTGCTAGCCAGGGCGGGTTTAAGAATATTTAAGGTTGACATAAATGTAATATTGTTATATTATGTAACTTATTTGGAGAAGCGAACTTGTTGTCTGTTTTTTGCAATAGTTAACCGATATTACCATATGGCAGTTAAAATGAAAAGCGTTTTCACTGGGCTTAAGGCGGAAACACCCAAAAAGAATAAACCCAAAAATCATACAGCCGCAGTAGCTGAGATTTTGTATTTTCGTCGTAAGACAGATTTTGGCGGAAGCCTTTTGAATGTCAGAAGAAAAATGGAGCAGGAAATCTCGACTCTCAATAAAAAATTTTATCGCAGAAAAACGGACATCGAAAGATGCAAAGATTTGGATGATAATGAATTGATAATGGTTATTCAGACTCAGAATCATCAAGCATACTTTGATCTTTTTAGGAGGTATCAAAAAAAGCTGTTTATTTACATTTATCGCTTGACAAGAGATCGGAGCGAAACTGAGGATATTTTGCAAAATGTTTTCACGAAAACTTATAAAAATATTCAAAATTTTGACTTGAGTCGCAAATTTTCATCTTGGATATATCGTATTGCTCACAATGAGGCCATTAATCATTTGAAGCGTAAAAGTAAAAGGTACACGGTTTCTTGGGACGATGTCACAATTAGCAAAGATAAACTTGATATGGCAAGTGAAGAAATTCCCATGGAGGAACTTTGGTTACAAGATGAGGTTATTCAGAATATAGGCATAGCTCTCAAGAAAATGCCGAAACAATACCGTCAGATTTTGGAAATGAGATATTTTAAGGAATATTCTTATGAACAAATTAGCAAGATTTTGGATAAACCCGTGAATACAGTTGGAACAATTATCAATCGGGCCAAAAAGAAGCTGCTTGTAATTATGAAAGAGGAAGAAAATGGAAAATAAAATGCATCCAAGGGATGTCTTTAATGAAGGCTGTTGGCAGGCCTTAGGGATTGGACTTGATTAATTTTTTGTTTCTGTTATATTATATCAGTGGTTTGTTGATAAGGAATCAGTTTCTGGTTCTCTATTTTTTTATAAAACAGAGCCGTTCTCTTTTTAGCTTTAAAATTGTGAATTGAAAATCCTATGCGTAGCATAGGTATATGGCGCTATCGCAACGTGGTTAGCCCGCCTCGACTCGAGGTGGGGACACAAAGCTTATGAAAGATTGAAGAAATTGTTTTAAATTTGGCGCTATCGTCTAGTGGTTAGGACACCAGGTTTTCATCCTGGTAACAGGAGTCCGATTCTCCTTAGCGCTACACTCAGCATTTTTTATCGAGGGAGACGCTAATGCCTATTGTTTGAGCCATTTATTGGTTCCAACTCAGGAAAACATCAACTCAAGCAACAAGGCTTGATAAAAAATAGAAAAATGCGCCATATTATGCCATAAATATAGATAATTCATAAAATGAGATATGATTTGACATATCTCAAGAAAAGTACTAAAGTTGAGATATAATATTTCATATCTCAATAACATGAACAAATTTATTGCAGGAAAATATACTCAGCAATATCAATACAAAAGCTTCAGTCCAAGTTTGCTTAATCATGATTTTGATTTTAAAGATAAGAAAATAAACTTGTTACTAGAAGATGCAATGCGCTATCTTGGCGAACTGAATGCTTATGCGACATTGGTTCCGGATGTGAATTTTTTCATAAAAATGCATGCCGTGAAAGAAGCCACTATTTCAAGTAGGATTGAAGGCACCAAGACTGGTGTTGATGAAGCGATCTTGCCAAAAGAAGAAGTTGATCCTGAAAAAAGAGACGACTGGCAGGAGGTGCAGAATTATATAAAAGCTTTAAATTTTGCTATTGGACAACTTGATAAGCTTCCGCTTTCAATGCGCTTGGTAAAAGATACTCATAAAATATTACTTTCTGGTGTGCGTGGAAAACATAAAAATCCTGGGGAAATCAGAAACAGTCAAAATTGGATTGGCGGTTCAAATCTTTCTGATGCATTTTTTGTTCCTCCACACAAAGATGAGTTGCCAGCACTTTTGGCAGATTGGGAAAAATTCTGGCACAACAAAAATTTAGACATTCCGATATTGGTAAAAATTGCTATTTGCCATTACCAATTTGAAACCATTCATCCTTTTTTAGATGGAAATGGAAGAACTGGACGATTAATAATTTCCTTGCAATTAATTGAGAGAAAAATTTTAAATAGTCCAACGCTTTATCTCTCCGCTTTCTTTGAAAAAAACAAAGGATCTTATTACGATTCATTGACAACAGTACGGTCATCCAATGATATTGAGCAATGGATAAAGTTTTTCCTCAGTGGCATAATTGAAACTGCAAAAAATGGGACAAGTACTTTCCAGAAAATAATTTCTTTAAGACAAGAATATGAAAAGAAAATTATGACACTTGGAAGACGCTCAAAAATTGCAAACGAAGTTCTGTTATTTTTGTTTTCGCAACCAATTGTTGGCGCGAAAACAATCATGCAGAAATTTAATATTACTTTTAATACTGCTAATAGCTTACTGGCTTTACTTGAAAATCTTGGTTTATTGAAAGAGTTGACTGGTTTTTCACGAAATAGATTATATTCACTAGATGAGTATTTAAACTTATTTAAAAATAAGCAATAAATAATATGCAGCCGAATTACACTCTGGAAAAAATAAAATTTGCAACAGATTCGCAAACATTTGAAAAGGCGATTGATTTATATGAGAGCGGAAAGGTTACAAATTTTAGAGAAGGCATTAGTTGCTATTCAGCCGTAGTTCTTGGAACAAAGCCATACCAAGTATCTGTAGAAAATCGCAATTATGCTTTGGCAAATTGCACCTGTTATCTTGGACAAAATGATGTGCTTTGTAAGCACATGGTAGCGGTTGCCATTTATGCAATCATGCGAGGAGAAAAAATAAAACAAGAAGACAAAGAAATTTTTACTGATCCGATTTGTAGTGGAAAACTTGGCGAATTAGATGAAAGCGAGTTGAAAAATATCAAACAATCTATAACTTCTGCATTAAAATACATAAAAACTTATAGTGGTTCTTCTAGCGCTTGGTTTGCTTATCAAAATTTACTTTCGGAAGGATGCAGTCGATTGTCTAAAATTGTTTCTGAGCTTCCAGTAAGTTTGCAGACGGCTAAACTTTTAACCGATCTTCTGTTGAGGATAGACAAAAAACTCTGTACTGGTGGTATGGATGATTCTGACGGAGCTGTCGGCGATTTTATGCAAGAAACAGTGGAGGTATTGAAATCATATACAATGCTTGATAAAAATTGCAAAAATGCCTTTTTGTTGTTGAAAAATAGAGAAACTTGTTTTGGGTGGGAAGAACCACTCTTGGAATTAATAGATTAAGTAAAAATTTGTATAGATGCTTTTCTTTGGCCATATTATGCCATAAATGGGTCAAAGCAGCGTCCCGAATGGCAAAATGGAGCATACCTTGTCCTGTGTCCCATTTGTCCCGTTTTATTTTTAAATATTGAAAATGAGACACATGCTGTCTCGTGTTTCATTTGTCTCATTTACAATTTAAAAACGCCGACGCCAAGGGCTGAAATTTGAATACTATAAAATAGCCAAAGAATCCCTCAATGGCTTGATAAAATATTTTTCTAGACGCCAAGTGCCTACCAAATTTAAAATCTCCGCCTTAAGCGGAGATTTTTTTTGCCTGAAGATAGTTCGCATATTGTTCGAGGATTTTCCTTGACTGGTTTTCCAGAGCTTTTTCAATATTTATCTCGCCTTATCATCAAACGCTTGACAAAAAAACATTTATACTTTATGATATTAAGTTAACTTTTTAAAGCTAAATTTAAAAAATATGAAAAAAATTATCTTTGCGGTTATCTTGGTTGGTGTCTTTTCTGCCTTTGTTATGGCCTTAGCAAGCGATGGTCTGAGTAATAGTTCAATTGAAGATGTGCTATTGGTGGTGGCTGACTTGAAAAGCCAGGTCGCTTCTTTGAAAGCTGAGTTGAGCTTGAAAACAGCGCAAGATGCTCAAACAAATCAAATAGTTCCCGGAGTTTCTGAAAAGAATAGCAACACGCCTCAATCTGAACATTTTGTTATGAACAATTTGAGTTTCTAACCAAATGCTGGTTAAGTTAACTTTAGTAAAAAATCCTCATTCCTGAGGATTTTTTACTTGTGTATTTTTTCTGCTGTTTTATAATTCAGACATATGGAACAACTTGGACAAACTACTCATTATTTTCTCAGACAGTACGGCTATTTTGCGATGCTGCCGCTTATGATTGTGGAAGGAGCTGGGGCAACCATTGTGGCGGCGGTTTTGGCCTCGTTGGGAGTTTTCTTCTGGCCCTTGGTTTTGTTTTTTTCAATTCTGGGAGATTTGATTGGTAATGTGATTTTGTATTGGGTGGGTTATCGTTGGGGCATGCAATTTGCAGCCGGTTGGGGAAAATATCTGGGGCTTAATGAAAGGCGAGTGCTGAAAATGGAAAAATATTTTCGTCGGCACGGCGGCAAAACTCTTTTTGTGGTCAAATCAATGACGGGCCCTTATTTGCTGGCTTTTATCACAGCTGGGATTGTGAAAATGAATTTTGAAAAATTTTTGCGCTATTCTTTTTTGGGCGCGATTGCTTGGAGCAGTTTTTTTGTGGCGATGGGCTATTTCTATGGTTATCTCTGGAAAAGCATCGCGCGCTATGTCAGTTGGGCCGGGATTGTTATTTTGGTTGTCACAATTGTCATTTTTGTTGTGCTTGGGTTTTATGAGAAAAAGCAATCAGAAGAATTTTTAAAATAGTTTTTTGCTTTCAATATTTCCCAAACCAGCTTATAATTGAAAAATATGGATTCGGTAGTGAGAATTTAAAAAATAAAGAATTGTAAATATTCAAAAAGCTGAAATTATAATTAGAAAATATTAATAACGGAGAAATTTGTTGGACCATGGTCCATTTGAATTTCTGCTACGGGATGGAGCACACAGGACAAATCATTTTTCAATTTCTCAAACATTACGGCTATTTTGCCATGCTGCCGCTAATGGTCGTGGAAGGGCCAGTGGTGACTATCATTGCAGCGATGCTAGCCTCACTGGGAGCTTTTGCGTGGCCGGTGGTGCTGGTGTTTTCGATTCTGGGTGATATGCTTGGCGACGTGCTGCTTTATGGCGCTGGGCGAAAATGGGGCATGGGATTTGTGCGAGGCCCGGCAAAATACTTAGGCATTACGGAAAAATTAGTTTTAAGGATGGAAAAATATTTTCAAAAACATGGAGGCACAACGATTTTTGCGGTCAAATCAACCACTGGTCTTTGCTGGGCGACTTTCGTCACCGCTGGCATTGTGAAAATGGATTTCAAAAAATTTCTGCAATATTCTTTTTTGGGCGGAGTGGTTTGGAGCGGCTTTTTGGTGGCGCTGGGCTATTTTTATGGTTATCTCTGGCGGAGTATCAAACAATATATCAGTTGGGTCGGTTGGATTGTTTTCGCGTTGGCAATTTCTTCTTTTGTCATTATTACGCTATACAAGAAAAAACAAGCTAAAGATTTTCTGAAAACTTAAGGGCGGTAGGTGTTGGTTTTTTAGGCTACCTAAACGGGTAGTTTTTTCTTGCAAGAAAGTTGTTTCAGGGATATCATAAGAGGGTAAATTATGGTAAAAAGACTTGTAAAATTTGCAGAAAAAACTGCGGGAGAGGTGAGAAATATTTTTTTTGCAAATCCGAAATTATTGTTTGAAGAAGAGCGGCACTTGATTAAGCAGCCTTTTTTTTGGCCTGGCCTGTCTACTGGAGAGAAAGAAAATGGAACAAAGGGTGTCCTGCTGGTGCATGGATGGACGTGCACACCATATGAACTTAGGAGATTGGGAAAATACTTGAACGAAAAAGGGTACACTGTTTTTGGCATCATGCTTGCAGGTCACGGAACGGTGCCAAGTGATTTGGAAAATGTTACGGCGCAGGATTGGATTGCTGATGTAGAGGTAGGGTATGCAAAATTGAAACAAACATGCGACAAAATTTTTGTGGTTGGAACTTCAATTGGTGGAAGTTTAGCCTTGATTTTGGCGCAGCAGGAAAAGGATGTGGCCGGGCTTGTTTTGATGGCTACTCCATATCGAATGAGAATGGAAATGATGGGCGCAATTTTGATGAAAATATTTAGGCTGTTGGGGCAAAAGAATCGCAAGAAATTTTATCCGCCAACCTTTGGACTTTCCACAACTATCACACGACTCATTTCCTATCAATCTTATCCAGTGGTTAGTGTCTCGCAAGTTTTTGAGCTGGTTAAAAAAGCTCGAAAAAATTTGTCGGCAATAACTCAACCAGTTTTGCTGATGCAATCGACTCATGATCACATTGTTTCAAAAAAAAGCATGGAAGAAATTTATGCCAGACTTGGCTGCCAGAAAAAGAAAAAAATTTACATTCATAAAGCGTACCATACTTTCATTTCAGACATCAAGAATGAACACGTATTTAGGGATATTCTTAATTTCCTTGAGGAAAATTAAGAAGTTGAAAGTTCATAAAGTTATAAAGTTTATAAAATTGGTCGAATCGCTATGCGATAGTTTTTTGTAACTTTCAACTTTGCTACTTTATTACTTTACTATTTCGCTACTTTATAAATTTACAACTATTAACTTTATAACTTTATGCATATAGCTATTTTCACGAACAATTATTTGCCAAACCCTTATGGCGTAAGTGGCTCTGTTGAAAGTTTTCGAAAAGAGCTTGAGAGAGCGGGCCACACTGTGTATGTTTTGGCACCGAGTTTTAACGGGTATATTGACGAGAATAAATATGTTTTTCGTTATCCTTCAATTGATTTTAAATTCAAGAATGTTAGATTTCCAATTGCAATTCCATATTCCCACCAAATTAGTAGGCTCTTAGAAAAATTAGAAATTGACGTTATTCATTCTCAACACCCAAACCTCTTGGGTTGGCAGGCAAAGCGCTGGGCAAAGAAAAAAAATGTTCCATTGATTTTCACTTGGCACACCCTCTATGATCAATATGCTCACTTTGTACCTTTGATTCCAAGTGCTTGGGCAGCTTGGTGGGCGATTGGAAATGCAAAAAAATATGCCAATAATTCTGATTGCGTGATTGTGCCAACTCCTTCAGTCAGGGAAATAATTTCTAATTGGGGAGTTTTCAGCAAAAAAATTGTTGCGATTCCAACTGGGGTTGATGAATCAATTTTTTGCGATGGCGACAGAGGAAGCCAGCGCAAGAAACTTGGCATTGCTGAGGATGAAATTGTTTTGCTTTTGGTTTCTCGGCTAACTGCTGAAAAAAATGTTACCTTCTTGGCTGAGGTTGTTGCAAAAATTCTTAGTCAGAGTACCGGTAGTGATGCCGGGAAGGTAAAATTTATTTTTGCTGGTGGCGGCGATAAGCTTGAAGTCATGAAACAAATATTTTCTCAAGCAGGGGTTGTTGAAAAAATAAGTTACCTTGGGATTGGTGATGAAGAAAAAAGAAAAGATATTTATGCTGCGGCGGACATTTTTGTCTATGCCTCAAAATCTGAAACTCAAGGCATGGTTATTTCTGAGGCGATGTATTGCGGTTTGCCCGTGGTGGCGGTTGTGGCGTCAGGCGTTAAGGATTTGGTAATTAACCAGGTCACGGGTTTGCTGGTCAAAGAAGATGAAAAAGCTTTTACAGAAGGTATAAAAAGGTTGGTAGACGACGAAAGTCTTCGAAAAAAGTTTTCTGAAAATGCGAGAAAAATCTCTCGCCAATGGTATACTTCAAAAGTTTGCACTCAAAAATTGCTAAAGGTTTATCAAGCTGCAATTTCGGGCCGTAAAGAAAGAAAAACCAAACCTTGTTGTAGTAAGATTTGGACTAGTTAATTATTTATCAAGAAAGTGATATGAATGAAGATTTTTTGGGTGAAATTGAGGAATTTTATGAAAAACCGATTGTTGGAAAGAAACTTCCGAATTTTGAATTGGAAGTTTTTCACAAGGAGAGTACGAAAAAAATAAAGTTTTCAGATTATGTTGGAAAATGGATTGTGTTGGTTTTTTATCCAGCAGATTTCACTTTTATTTGTCCGACGGAACTTGCAGCAATTGGGGAATTGTATCCCGAATTTCAAAAAGTTGGAGCGGAAGTTTTCGGTGTCAGCACGGATACAGTTTTTTCACACAAGGCCTGGCATGACACCTCTGAGATGATTAAGAAAATTAACTTTCCAATGCTTGCTGATCTGACAGGAAAGCTTTGCAAGGCTCTCAGGACATATCTTTCACAAGAAGGATTGTCACTGCGAGCTACCGTTATTGCTGATCCGGAAGGTATTATTAAAGCAATGGACATTCATGATAATAGCATTGGCAGAAGTAGCGACGAAATTTTGCGTAAACTTCAGGCAGCAATTTTTGTCAGGCAGCATAAGACCCAAGTGTGTCCAGTTAATTGGCATCCTGGATCAAAAACGCTAAAACCCGGCTTAAAACTGGTTGGTAAGTTGTAAGTCATGGCCTCGATAGTTAATTAATTTATTATTTTTTATATCTGTTTAGCGTGGATTTTTGTTCCATGCCCTATGGTATATGCTATATGTTTTATGTATGAAATAAAAAAATTCGATCATTTGTTGGGGTTGGTGGGATTTTCTGACGAATTACTTAAAAATCACTTTACTTTGTATGAAGGTTATGTGAACAATATTAATAAACTAGTCAATTCAACAGCAGCAATGGCGGAGCAGGAGCAGGGCGCAACGGCTGAATTTGCCGAGACAACCCGCCGGTTTGGTTGGGAATTCAATGGGATGAGGCTCCATGAACTTTATTTTGAAAATATGATGAAAGGTGGCTCAACGCTTGACGCCGCATCATCTTTGGGAAAAAAAATCGCTGAAGAATTTGGTTCCTTTGCGCAATGGGAGAAGCATTTCAGGGCTATTGCAATGATGCGAGGAATTGGCTGGGTTATCTTATATCGAGATAATTTCACTGGAGCCCTGAACAATGTCTGGGTCAACGAACACGATGGTGGACACTTGGCAGGTTCAACTCCAATTCTTGTGCTAGATGTTTTTGAACATGCTTATATGATTCAGTATGGTTTAAAAAAAGTTGATTATGTGGAAGCTTTCATGAAAAATATTTGCTGGCACGTGGCCGGCGCTCGATTTGGCTTGGCATAATAACTTTGTTGAAAATTAGAAAAGACTACTCGGGTGGTCTTTTTTGATTTTCAAAAGTAAGGGAAATAAAAATGCCTGACTTTTTGGGTCAGGCACTAATGAAAGAAAGATATGTTTGTATTTTGAAATTTAAAACAAATTCAATTGCTTTGAAAAAAACTTCTTCCAAGGTTCCACTTGGAATGAGATAAATTGAGACCCCACTTTTTTTGAGGTCAGCTACTTCAAGATCCCATTTTGTTTCAAGTTTAATTCTATTATTTATTTCAACTTCATTCAGATCACCTTGGTTCAGCATCCTTTGATGCAGCTCATTTTTAGTTGGACTAAGAAGATGAATAAAAATTGTTCTTTCTCCAAAATAGCGCTGCCAATTGGGTATTTCAGCGGGCGTTGCTAAATAAATTGCAATCTTGTTGTCCCTGATTGCCTCGTCAGCGCTCCTAAAGGTTACGCCGGAATAGTCAGCCAGGGTTTCGTTTTTCAAGCTAGTCTTTCGCCAGGAGGCCAATTCTTTATTGTCGATTAATTTTTGAAATTCTTCTTGGGAAACAATTTTAGCTTCTGAGGAGTTGTTTGGTTTTTGAGCGCATGTAGTGACAGTCTTAATGAAACCTGCTTGATCGAAAACATATTTCAGCAAATTCATGAGAGTCGTTTTTCCGCTGGCAGATTTTCCTGTGATAATGATTATCATGGCGGGCTGGTTTGTGCTGAAGTTGAGGAAGTTTAATTGACAATGAACAGTATATTGATTGTGTATATTATTGTAATAATTAGATTATGTCAAGACAAATTGGTGGCCATGTCAAATTGGTGGCCAAGAAAAGTTGAAAAATGTTACATAAATTTTGCTTAGTAAAAAACTCTCCTTCGGGGAGAGTTTTTTTGAAGACGGCAGTCTTAGTGCCTGATTTTTCACAAGATCAAAATGCATTAAATTTTTTGATTTTGATCTCATTTTCTCAATTTCATGTGCGTTAAATACATTTTTTTAATCAGGGAAGAACTGCTTGGGTCAATTGAGATTCTAGCTGGAGCAAGTTTGATTTTTTCGATTGAAAATTTTCCTATGCCTCTTCTTAGCGAAAGGAAATGAGTTGCGAAATATGAATTGGTGGTGAATATTTCATGGAAAAAGAAAGCAAGCGTGAATATCGCAGTTAGCACATAAAGAAATGAAACAAAAGGTATCATTGATATTTTTTCTGAAGTCGTGGCTGAGATTTGTCCTATTGAATTAAGGATGGGACTTGCACCACTGCGAAAATTTTCCCACAAGGAGCTGTTGCTCGCAAGCTCTTTCTTGTTGTCAGTGATTTTAGCTACGGATTTTGCAATTGGCAGCGAATTAGTTTTTGCACCGAACTCCTGAACAGTTATAATTGTTTCTTTTCCATTAATCTTACCGGTGATAACTGCAACTCCAATTTCTTGATATTTTTCGTTGAGGATATTTTTTTTGTGCGTCACGCTATTCATGAAAGCGTCATGCTGCGTTTGAGGATCTGAAAAGTTTATCGCAAGATTTTCACCAGCAAAAGAATAGTCATAGCCGCTCTGGCCAATCCAATGCCAGGGGGTCACGCCGCTTGGGGATACATGAGCAAAATAATTATGAACAATCATGTCATTGGCCTTTTCTTCAGCAGCTTGAGAAAGTTCGCTGTCAACTGTCAGTGGGGTGATGCCGCGAACTTGGCGGTCTTTGTTGACCAGGTCAATGACTGACTGAACATTGAAAGTTGCTGCCACTGAATAGTGAAAAGGCGCTGCTATTGCTAGCGCTAGGATGGTTAAGAATATTGTATTATTAAGCCATTTTGTACACATTTTGATAAAAGAAAAGGGGCGTTTCACCCGAGTGAAACGTCCCTTTTGAAGACATTTATATTCTAATTATACACCTTTTTAGGGAAAAGTCAATGTTTTAAGCCCCATCTTCAACAATTAATTGCAACACTATTGTATAATTAAGAAAATTAATTAGAAAATAGCTTATGTAAAAGAAAAGAGAATTTAGGCAGTTAACCCTCAATGATAGGATTATGAAAGAAACAAATAAAAAGCAGCAAGCTATTAGTTTAAGAAAAAAAGGCTTTTCATATAATTTAATAACTGACAAAATAGGCACACTTAAGAGCGCGTTGAGTGCTTGGCTAAAAGATGTCCCATTTTTACCAAACAAGGAAGTAAAAAAAACGTATCAAAGCTGGCCCACTAAGATCAGGCATGTTGCGAAACAAACAAAAGTTGGCGGACATGACCAGGATAAAAGAAAGTGCAATCAGGGAAATAGGTGTCATTACAATAAGAGATCTCTGGATGTTGGGTTTGGGATTATATTTGGGCGAAGGCCCAAAAACCTATTAAATTAAGAGAGATATAAATTCTGATCCTGCGATTGTCCGGTTGGCGATAAGATGGTTTAAAGATTTATGCGGATTTAGAAATAAAAATATAACCGTGGCAATTCAACTTTACCCTGACAGTGATGCAAAAAAATGCCTGGCTTTTTTGGAGCAAGGAGTTGAAGTTGTCATTGACTCAATTTAGGAAAACTCAAATTGATTATTGCAAGGATAAAACTGCCAAAAAAACAGGCTCTTGCCATACGGAACTGCTCATGTTACCATAGTTAGCAGTGGAAATGCTGAATTCGGAGTTAGCTTGCATCGAAGGATTATGGGGTGGATAGAAGTTTCCTTAAAATAGATTAAGTAAAAGCGAGTATCGTATAGTGGCTATTATAACAGACTTCCAATCTGTGGAGGGGGGTTCGATTCCCCCTACTCGCTCAAATTTTTAAAATCCCTAGGTTTATCCTAGGGATTTTAAATTTGTTAGTGGTAGGAGGGAATCGAACGGGCAGAAGCTAAGCAAATTTTTGTTTAGAAAAACAAAAATGCAGTGTGCGTCGACAAATGCGGATGAGCATTTGACGCTGCCCAGGGCAAGGAATGAATGAGCGACGGCGAGTGAATGACGCGGAATTCCCCCTACTCGCTCAAATTTTTAAAATCCCTAGGTTTATCCTAGGGATTTTAAATTTGTTAGTGGTAGGAGGGAATCGAACGGGCAGAAGCTAAGC
>Ga0194047_10000907_pt1 | contig 18856 bp, 13 predicted proteins | sample JunL225m_MetaG_2_FD_160070 | JGI IMG/M metagenome (GOLD analysis project Ga0194047, IMG submission 160070) | Anoxic zone freshwater microbial communities from boreal shield lake in IISD Experimental Lakes Area, Ontario, Canada - Jun2016-L221-5m | ecosystem: Environmental > Aquatic > Freshwater... | reverse complement strand
GAGTAGCACCCTCAAGAGTGGCGTAGGCTAACTTACGAGCAGTATTTGTATCTAAGCCTAATTTTTCACCAGCCGATTGCAGCGCTTCTAAGAATGCAAAAACATAAGCAGGCCCACTGCCAGAGACGGCAGTGATGACATCCATTAACTTTTCATCAGTAACCCAAACAGATTGGCCAACAGCATTACAAATGGTTTCCGCTAAGGCGCGGTCATCTGTATTGATATCCGTATTCGCAAAGAGACCGGTAATGCCTTTACCAATGAGGGCGGGAGTATTGGGCATGGCACGCACGCAACGCTTCTGATCTAACCAGCGGCTCATATCACCCAGACGAATGCCAGCAGCAATGCCGAGGACCAGTGGACTTTGTGCTGAAGGATGCTTTAGCTTAGCCGCTAGTCCTTTGGCAGCAATATTGAAATCTTGTGGTTTGATAGCCATGACGACAACATTATTTTTAGCAAAGTCAAAAGTAATGTTGTCTAGAGTGCTAATCATTTGTACCTTGAAATCATTCTGAAGATTTTGGGCAGTGGTGGCATTTGCTTCTACAACTGAAATTTGATTGGCATTAAAACCATTCGCTAGCAGACCGCTAATAAGAGCGCGGCCCATATTGCCACCTCCGATAAAGGTGATATGGGCGTTGGCATTAATCTTGGTGCTCATGATTGAATTTTATCCCGCTTCCCAAAAATAGCCGTTCCCACGCGAACCATGGTGCTGCCTTCGGCAATAGCTGACTCTAAATCGTCAGACATACCCATAGAAAGGGTGTCAAAAAATTGAAAGCCTGGATCTGCAGAATGAGCAGCCAAAATACCCACGAAACAATCGCGCACTGCAGTAAAAGCTTGGCGCTGTAATGCAGGATCTGCATTTGGGGCTGGAATCGCCATTAAACCTCTTAGCATGACATTAGGTAATTTTGCAATTTCCTGACACAGTGCTTCGGCTTCCGCGAGAGCTACGCCACTCTTACTATCTTCAGCACTGACATTGACTTGAACGCAAAGCTGTAAAGGGGCTAAATCAGAAAATTCGCCTCGCTGAGTAGAAAGCCGTTCTGCAATCTTCAAACGGTCAATGCCGTGAACCCAATCAAAATGCTCGGCTACTTCTCTGGTTTTATTGCTTTGAAGTGGACCAATGAAATGCCACACTAACCAAGGACGTAGTTTGGCGAGCTGCACAATTTTTTCAATTCCTTCTTGGACATAGTTTTCGCCAAATGCAGATTGACCGGCATGCATGGCTTCTTCAATGGCACTAGCTGGAAATGTTTTACTCACTGCTAACAGCTCTACATCCTCAGGCTTGCGTTTTGCAGCTAAGGCGGCAAGTTCAATACGCTGTCGAACTTGCATCAGGTGCGCAATGATGGAGTTCATTGCGCTGCTTTTTTACTCAGAAGCTGATCAACCATTTCAATCCAATGCAATACAGGCCTATGTTCTTGTTGCAGATGGGTGATACAGCCAACATTTCCAGAAACAATAACATCGGCATCAAATTCTTCGCAAGCGGTATTTAAATGGGCTAATTTATTTTTACGCAATTGCTCTGAGAGCTCTGGTTGTGTAACCGAGTAGGTTCCAGCTGAGCCACAGCACAGATGGCTATCAGTACATAAACGCACACCAATACCAATGCTGGTTAATAAGGCTTCTACATTGCCACGAATCTGTTGGCCATGTTGCAAAGTGCAGGGAGGGTGATAAACCACTCCTGGCTTAGGATCATTACCAATGAGCTCAACCAATTCTGTTTGTAGGCCTGGAAGTATTTCTGAAATATCTTTAGTCAGATCAGAAATCTTTCGAGCCTTAGCAGCATATTTTGAGTCACTGGCAAGAAGGTGGCCATAGTCTCTCACCATGACGCCACAGCCCGATGCTGTCATCACAATAGCTTCAACGCCTTTTTCTACGAGAGGCCACCATGCATCAATATTTTGTCTGGCGTTATCTAAGCCACCAGCTTGATGGTTAAGATGAAAGCGCAAGGCACCACAACAAGTTGCATTTGGAGCACTAATCAATTCTATTTTGAGTGCATCTAGGACGCGTGCCGTTGCCGAATTAATATTTGGAAGCATGCCGGGTTGTACACATCCCTCTAGGATGATCATCTTGCGATCATGATGATGCGTCGGTCTAGTATGGGGATTAGTAGTTGGCGAATGCGCCTTATTTTTTAGTTTTGGAATCTTACGTTGAATGCCTTGTGGCATAAGAGGACGCATGAAGCGACCCAAGGCCATCGCAGAATTAAATAATGCTGGTTTTGTGAGCCCTTCTTTGAGAGCCCAGCGAGTGAGCCTCTGTCCTAATGGGCGCTTAGGCGTATTTTCTTCTGCCCATTGACGACCAATATCAATTAACTTCCCGTATTGCACGCCGCTTGGACAAGTACTTTCGCAATTACGACATGTAAGACAGCGATCTAAATGCAGACGAGTTTTTTCAGTAGGTGCTTGGCCTTCTGCAATTTGTTTAATAAGATAAATTCGTCCACGCGGACCATCGAGTTCATCCCCAAGCAATTGGTAGGTGGGGCAGGTGGCGGTACAAAAACCGCAGTGAACACATTTACCTAAAATACGTTCTGCTTCTATACCTTCAGGGGTATTAGCAAATTGAGGAGCGAGTTGAGTTTGCATAGGGCTGCTTATGGAAGGCGGGAGGTGGCAAATACGCCTGCTGGATCAAAGGCTGATCGTAGACGAGCCTGAACAAGTTCAAGTGCTTTGGAGTGCGCTTGTTCGCTAAGTAAAGTAAAGCGTTGAAAAGAAGCGTCAATATTACTACCTTGCTTAAAACGGGTTGCATGGCCACCATTAGCAGTTGCTAATTTTTTGATGGCTTCAAATGTTGCTGCATCACCTGGGGCTTTTATCCAACGTTGTTGTCCATGCCACTCCAATACGATTTCAGGATCTGCATTGGGAATATTTAAGGGGCCACATGCAGCGGGTAAGGCCAATCGATATAGTGTTTGATCGCTACCAAGATGGTCAAAAACAGGTAATTTTTGTTCACGTAAATCATTCCAAAATGTTTGCGCTAATTTCGGATCAACTTCACTGGCAAGGACTAGGGAACTCATTAGTGGAATAGCAGCTTGTACCGCAGCAGCAGCGCCAGCTAAGCGAATACTCAACTCTCCATCGCCTCCCGCGGCATTGCCAATCCAGCAGCTTGCTGAGAGAGGCAGTGGTTGGCCAGCCCATTCATTTAGAAACTTGAGTGCATGGGCTTGAGAAATTTGGCAGCGTAGCGTAGCAGTGGCGGCTGGTTTAGGCAGCACTTTGACTGACGCTTCTAAAAGTAAAGAGAGCGTACCCATTGATCCTGGTAGTAGACGCGAAACGTCATAACCCGCTACGTTCTTCATGACTTTTCCACCAAAAGACAAATCTTGCCCCTTGCCATCCAAAATGCGGGCACCCAAGACAAAGTCTCGAAAATTACCAACACTAATACGACCAGGGCCAGAAAGACCTGCAGCAATAGCGCCGCCAAAAGTGGCATCTGCACCGAAGTGTGGGGGCTCACATGCAAGAACTTGATTCTTCTCATGCAGAACTGCTTCAATTTCTTTTAAAGGGGTTCCTGCACATGCGGTAATAACTAATTCTTCTGGTTGATATTCCAAGATTCCAGAGTAGGTACGAGCATCTAACTTTGGATATTGATTTGTATTGCCGTACCAAGACTTTGTTCCTCCACCTTGAATAGAGAGTGTTTGCTTACTGCTCGCCGCACTAAGGATTTGCTCCTGGAATGCCTTGATTGCAGGATTGCTGCTGGAACTCACTAGAAGCGCTCCAAATCTGGGTGAGGGAGCTTGCCACCACTGATCCGCATGCGACCATATTCTGCACAACGATTTAGTGTGGGGATTGCCTTGTCAGGATTGAGTAATTTTTCTGGATCGAATGCACTCTTGACTCCCCAAAATGACTCACGCTCACCTTCACCAAATTGAACGCACATGGAGTTAATCTTTTCAATGCCAACTCCATGTTCGCCAGTAATTGTGCCACCCAATTCAACGCAGGCTTCTAAGATTTCAGTACCAAAATCTTCCGCACGGTGCCACTCATCTTGATCAGCACCGTTAAATAAAATCAGGGGGTGCATATTGCCATCGCCAGCATGAAACACATTGAGACATCCTAAGCCATATTTAACTTCCATACCCTGAATACGCTTAAGTAAGGTGGCAATATGTCGGCGAGGAATAGTGCCATCCATACAGTAGTAGTCTGCTGCTAAACGCCCAGCTGCAGGAAAAGCGTTCTTGCGGCCACTCCAAAATTTGAGGCGCTCAGTCTCATCTTTAGAAATCCGAATACCGCTAGCGCCAGATTCCTCTAAAACCTTAGTCATGCGAGCTATCTCTTCGGCAACTTCTTCAGGTGTGCCATCAGACTCGCATAACAAAATTGCAGTTGCTTCTAAGTCATATCCAGCATGAACAAATTCTTCAACGGCACGAGTTGTGGCTTTGTCCATCATCTCTAAACCAGCGGGAATAATGCCGGCAGCAATAATGGCAGCAACGGCATTTCCACCTTTCTCAATGTCGTCAAAGCTCGCCATAATCACGCGTGCCAATTTTGGTTTGGCAATAAGTTTGACAGTAACTTCAGTGACTACCGCCAGCATGCCCTCGCTACCCATCATGATGGCCAGTAAATCCAGCCCAGGAGAGTCGGGAGCAAGGCTGCCAAATTCCACAATCTCACCATTCATTAAAACGCCACGTACCCGCAGTACGTTATGAAGGGTGAGACCATACTTCAAACAATGAACACCACCAGAGTTCTCATTGACATTGCCACCAATGGAGCAAGCAATTTGAGAGGAGGGATCTGGAGCGTAGTAAAGCCCATGATGCGCAACTGCCTCAGAGATTGCTAAATTACGAACGCCAGGTTGAACAACGGCAGTTCGGGTAAAGGGATCGATGCTGACAATTTTCTTGAGCTTGGCAAGAGACAGAACCAAACCTTGTGAAATTGGCATAGCGCCACCGGAGAGTCCCGTGCCGGATCCGCGTGGTACCACCGGAATTTGCATTTCAAAGCAAATCTTGAGGATTTGAGCAACCTGCTCTTCGGTTTCCGGAAGGGCTACCGCTAAAGGCATTCTGCGATAAGCGGCTAGACCATCGCATTCGTAGGGGATCGTATCCTCAGGTTCCCATAGCAGAGCATGATCCGGGAGGATAGGGCGCAGGGAAGAAACCAGTTTGGACTGAAGAGCGCTAATAGCAGCTAGATCGGGGGGCAGGGTCATCATATTCATAGGAATCATTTTAGCCACTTACCTATAATCAAGCACATGGGAAATCGATTATCAAAAATAGCCACTAGAACGGGCGATGCTGGGATGACTGGCCTAGGTGATGGCAGCCGTGTAGAGAAGGATCATTTACGGATTTGCGCCATGGGCGATGTAGATGAGTTGAACTCAGAAATCGGCGTACTGATGACTGAGAAGATCCCCGAAAGCCTGGATCCCGAACTCAAAAAACTTTTTTTGCAGGTCCAGCACGATCTATTTGATTTAGGTGGGGAGCTTTGTATCCCCAATTACAAGTTACTGAAGCCTGAGCATGTCGCTCAGCTAGATGTTTGGTTAGAAAAGTACAACAAGGAGCTACCCCCTTTAACGGAATTTATTTTGCCAGGTGGAACACGTGCAGCAGCGCAAGCTCATGTATGTCGCACGGTTTGTAGAAGAGCAGAACGTTCAATTGTACGTTTAGGCTGGGTTGAGCCTTTATATGATTCGCCTCGGCAGTATGTCAATCGCCTATCAGATTTATTGTTCGTTTTGGCACGTATTCTGAATCGTGCCGCTGGTGGCAGTGATGTGCTGTGGAAGCACGAAAAAAAAGAGACTAAGTAATCTAGTCTCTTTTTTAACAGGCTTACCTGATTTACTGACGCTTACTTCTTCTTGCTTCTGCGTTTCTTAACAGCAGTAGCAAGACGCTCAAGTACTTTGACTGAATCATCCCAGTTGATGCAGGCATCCGTAATACTCTTGCCGTATTCTAAATTGGCCGGATTATCTTTTCCTGGAGTGAACTTTTGCGCACCATCATTGAGATGACTTTCAATCATGACACCAAAGATTTGGCTTGATCCAGATTCAATTTGCTTGGCAATATCATCGGCAACAATAATTTGACGCTCATGCTTTTTGCTGGAGTTTGCATGTGACAAGTCAACCATCAAACTACCTGGAAGCTTTGCAGCTACTAGCTCAGAGCAGGCTGCTTGAACATATTGCGCTTCATAGTTCGGCTCTTTACCACCGCGCAAAATAACATGACAATCTTTATTGCCCTTGGTTTCTACAACTGCTACTTGACCATTTTTGTGAACTGAAAGGAAATGGTGTGGGCGACCAGCTGCTTGAATTGCATCAGTAGCAATTTTAATATTGCCATCAGTACCATTCTTAAATCCGATGGGCGCAGAAAGACCGGATGCAAGTTCACGATGGACTTGACTCTCAGTAGTACGTGCACCAATCGCACCCCAAGAAATCAGGTCAGCGATATATTGCGGAGAAATCACATCTAAAAATTCACTACCCGCTGGCATTCCAAGGCGATTAATTTCCATGAGTACTTGGCGAGCAAGGCGCAGACCTTCTTCAATCCGATAGCTTTCATCTAAGTAAGGGTCATTGATCAAACCCTTCCAGCCAACAGTCGTGCGTGGTTTTTCAAAATACACGCGCATCACAATTTCTAATTCGCCGGCAAAACGTTTGCGCTCAATCAAAAGACGCTGACAGTATTCCAAGGCTGCTCTAGGATCATGAATGGAGCATGGTCCAATGATGACTAGTAAGCGATCATCTTTGCCATGAATAAGGTCACGAATTTTTTTACGAGTTTTGCTGATCAGTGCTTCCGTTGGCGTTCCCGAGATTGGGAAAAAACGAATCAAATGCTCTGGCGGAGGCAGAACAGTAATGTCGTGAATGCGTTGATCGTCGGTATCCGACGTTTTATCAACGACGGAGTACCAATTAGCGGGATTAGTATTTTGTTGGCTCATACGGCTATTTTAAGCCGTAATTGGCTAATATTAGGCAGTGCCGCCGACAGTGAGGCTGTCAATCCGTAAAGTGGGCTGCCCAACCCCCACTGGAACGCTTTGCCCTTCCTTGCCGCAAACCCCGACACCGCTATCTAATTTGAGGTCATTCCCAATCATGGAGACCTGCTTCAGGGATTCAGGACCGCTTCCGATGATGGTCGCCCCTTTGACTGGGTACTGAATTTTTCCGTTCTCTACCCAATAGGCTTCTGATGCTGAAAACACAAATTTTCCACTCGTAATGTCTACTTGTCCGCCGCCAAAGTTGACTGCATACAGACCACGTTTAATGCTGGCAACAATCTCTTTGGGATCATCTTTCCCAGCCAACATATAAGTATTTGTCATACGGGGCATTGGCAGTGATGCAAAACTTTCGCGACGACCGTTACCAGTGAGTGGCATTTTCATAAGCCGTGCATTGAGACTATCTTGTATATAGCCCTTCAAAATACCATCTTCAATTAAGGTGGTGCATTGAGTCGGCGTTCCTTCATCATCAATATTGAGAGAGCCCCTGCGTCCTGATAGAGTGCCATCATCGACAACCGTGACACCTTTAGCGGCAACGCGTTGACCAATGCGGCCAGCAAATGCTGAGGAACCTTTGCGGTTAAAGTCACCCTCTAGTCCATGACCGACAGCTTCATGCAGAAGTACACCTGGCCATCCTGGTCCCATTACTACCGTCATTGGGCCAGCAGGCGCAGGTCTAGACTCTAGGTTTACTAAGGCACCATCTACCGCTTCATCTACATAGCGATTAATCAGGGTAACATCAAAATATTGATAGTCATGTCTTGCTCCACCGCCGGATGACCCTGACTCACGACGACCATTTTGTTCGGCAATGACATGCACTGAAACTCGCACTAGTGGACGAATATCTGCCGCAAGCAAGCCATCAGAACGAACTACCAAGACCACATCAAATTCACCAGCAAGACTTGCCATGACCTGAATGATGCGAGGGTCTCGCGCTTTTGCGCGTTTCTCAATACTTTCCAGTAATGCAATCTTTTCTTTAGGTTGAAGGGAGTTCAAAGGATTGGTGTCGGAGTACAACTTATTCGAAACAGGATTAAAGAGTTTGCTTGCAACAGCCTGCTTACCACCTTGCGGTCCTATGACACGCGTTGCCTTAGCGGCTTTACTAAGAGCCTCGAGGTTAATCTCATCAGAATAGGCAAAAGCAGTTTTATCCCCATAAATTGCCCGTACTCCAACGCCTTGATCAATGTTGAAGCTACCAGATTTAACAATCCCCTCTTCAAGACTCCAACTTTCGCTGCGAGTGTGTTGAAAATAAAGATCTGCGTCATCTAAGCGATGTGTAAACATATCCCCAAAGGTGCGATGAAGATCCTGCTCTGTAAGACCAGTAGGCTCAAGCAAAATCGATTTAGCTACTTTGAGGAGATCTGCTTGTTTTTTAGCTTTAGTCCAATTGCTGGGAAACAGTGCTTCTGGTGCATTCATTGAGTGTGAAGATCTTTCAGTGTTTACAGCTTGCGGTGTGTAAGGGCGGGCAACTTAGAGCGTACATCGTTTAATTTATCTTTGCACAAAACCCCAGAAATAAAGCCCTCACCTTCAGGAAGGTCAGCGAGGACCTCACCCCAAGGGTCAATCAACATGCTATGACCCCAAGTACGGCGTTGATTGAGGTGGGTTCCACCTTGCGCAGAAGCTAAGACATAGCATTGATTTTCAATCGCGCGAGCACGTAGGAGAATCTCCCAATGGTCTTTGCCGGTGGTGTAAGTAAAGGCTGCAGGAATGACATGGCAATCGACTTGACCAAGGGCGCGGTAGAGCTCTGGGAAGCGCAGATCATAACAAATGCTCAGACCTAAAATCCATTCTTGACCATCAATATTGATATTCAACAAACCGGGCGCATTGCCCGCTTCAATCGTTTCAGATTCTTGATAGCGTTCCGTTTCAGTCTGAAAGTCAAATAAATGAATTTTGTCGTAACGACCAATATTTTGACCTTGAGGATCAAACACCAGGGTGGTGTTGAGAACTTTTTGAGGGTCTCTTGCCTCGAGTGGAATCGTGCCAGCAATTAAATAGATATTATTTTCTTTGGCAATCGCACAAAGTCGCTCTTGAATGGGGCCATTACGATAACGTTCACGAGCCTGCACTTTATCAGTATCTTTTAAGCCCATTAAACAAAAGTATTCTGGGAGCACAACAAGTTGCGCACCTCCATTGGCTGCTTCTGAAATGAAACGACTGGCTGTATCCAAGTTGAGTTGTATGTCAGGCGTCGACACCATTTGAATGGAGGCAATATTGAGTTTTGCTAAATGATGATCAGTACTCATGAGGGTGTAGGTTGATTACTTGGACTATTGGGAGGGTTGATAGGAGCCGGCTTGCTTTGTTCCCTTAGGAGTTCTTTGCTGCGAATGGTATCTAGTATTTTAGGATCAATAGGCTGGCCCTTTGGATCAAGGGGAATGATCTCAGGATCTGTCCAGGATCCCTGAACTAAATAGTCCGACTGAAAATTACGATTAATTTGGCTAGTAATTAAGTACTGACCCAAAAGTGCACCCAACCCAATCAGGGGATTAATTGCAAAAGCAGCTAGCGAGCCAGCGGTAGCATCAATCGTAGGGAAAACCGTCACGCGCAGATCTTGAGTTTGGTTAGCCAGATTAATTTGGCCAATCATGGCTACGCGAGCTTGATCAAGCTGCATTGAAAATTCCTTCGTTTGTGCAATCCCATTATTGATATCAAAGCCACCATTGATTGAGCTAAAAGTGGTTCCTTTGCTAGCAATGCCACCCACACTGCCTTGAAGATCTAAGGTAGCAAATCTAAATAAGCTCTGCAAACTCAGTACGTCGAGGATTTGGGCACCACTGGTATCTACTTCAAGCAGGCGTCCTTTGGTAAGGTTTAGACTGGCTTTTCCTTTCAGGGTTTCATATTCAGGCTTGTAAGGAGGGCCATCCCATTGGGCATTGGCAGTGACCTGTCCTTGGCCGCCTTCTATCGATTTTTGGGGGCTCCAGTGAGCAATAAGCTGACCAGCATCTTTAACATTGCTGCTGACTTTAATTTGCGTATGACCAGCTTGGTTTTGCGTTGCTCCTGTCCATTGGCCAGATGTATTAGTAGAAGCTTGTGGATTATTTGTTTGAAAAGAATCCAACTTCAATACATTATTACTTGAAATGGCTTTGATTTTGACTTGCCCTAGAATTGCCCTAGACCACGCAAAATCCTCGATCGTTAAATCTAAGCTTGGGATATCGTTGGGCTCAAGAACTTTTTGATTGGCAGTGGTGCCAGTAGAGGTCTTGGGCAATACATTGACGGCATCTTCAGTCATTCGTAGTCGATTCATCGAGCCACTGATTAAACCATTAGGGTGATCTTGATTTGCTTCTTGGAATTGAATTTGCCCTGCTGCTTGCTGTGAGAGAAGGCGTATTTGCCAAACACCATTCTTTTGGTTACTGATAACGCCTACATCATTCCAATTGTGTTCAAAAGCAGTGAGTTTTTTAATCTGAGCTGTAATTTGAGAATTGCCACTACTTGAGCGATGCGTATCTTGCGCAGCAGCAGTTTTGTGCTCACCATCAAAAAAATCATGCCATGCATCAAAGTTCAACTCATTAATGAGTAGATTGAGGCTAAAGCCTTGTTGTGGTAGGTTAGCTGGACCACCTACTCCTAAGGCTGCACGAACTTCATTATCAGATCCTAGTACACCTTGCACAGCATAAAGATCACCCATTTTTCCAGTCCAGCTTATGCTACTTGGATTTGTTTTATTAGCCTGAGTATTTTTTAGGGTGAGCTGTCCACTCATTGGAATGCCAACTGCTTTGGAAGCTGGGTATGGGGCTGCACTGCCAAAGTCCCGCATATCAAATTTCAAATTTGTTTCACCACCAGCCTTGGAAAAATTGAGATTGCCATCATATTTAATTGATCCACTTAGCGCCTTTGTCAGCGCTTTTACTTGATGATTTGCATGATTTGCAAAATAAGTTTTAATAAAGTTTGCTTGAATATCACCCGTGATACTGTAATTTTGATTCCCTGGGGTCGAGGGTGCGGTAGCAATTTTAAGTGAGCCACCTAAAAAGTTGGCAGTTACATCATCAAATTCTGGGTTGGTATCAGTAATGCGAATTTTCCCCTTTAAGTTTTCAAGGGGTGGTATGTCACCCCATTGAACCCTGTTGCCTGGAAGGGTGAGCTTCATATCAATACCCGTATCGGTGTTACCTGAAAGCGGAATTTTCAAGCCAAGATCAAGGCTGGCATTGCCGGAAGCATGTAAATGCTTTTCTAAATTGGGCTGCTGTTTTCCTACTGGTGAGGCGAGTACATAGTCGAGCATTTGAGACATCTCACCTTGAGCATTTCCATTTACGTTCAGCATTAATTGCTTGGCGCTGACACTTGGAATTTCTGCATGGAATTTACTGAGGGCCACTTGTTTGAAGCTCCCTTGATTTATGTCTACCGCGAGTAATTCGTTTTTCATTGCGATGACACCATCGACATTATTGAATGCGAGCCATACGCCTTGATTACTTGGCAGGGTTGGCACTGGGCTATACGTCACACCATTCACTGGGAGATTTAATGTGAATTCGCCTTCACTTCCCTTGGGATAAGGAATTTTTTTAGGATCACCTTTGATATGTAGCTTGCCGTTTTGAATGCTTCCTGAACTAAATGCTTTGCTCAAATAGTGAGTAGTGTCCTTATCCATATCAACAGGCAGGTAGCGGTGGGCGGTAGTGAGTTTGGCCTTTGGAAAGCTCATATCTAAAGACATGAGGTCAGCTTGCCCGCCAGCCCCGATAACATAGTTAAGGTCTAAGTTTGTTGTTAATTCCGAATTACTTAAAGCAAGATCTTGAGCACTGACAACCCAGTTCCCCTTCGTTTTTGTCCAACTGATTTGGCCTTTTGCCTGATCTAGCTGAATTTTGGGGTCTGCTAGTAGACCTTTAATATCCAAGTCAAGATTATTAGAATTTACGCTAAAGCTCCCCTGATTTTGATTGCTGGTCAAAAACCCAGACAGATTAGTAACGGAAGGCATATTCTTATTGATACCCGTAAAGCTCAGATTAATGAGTTTGGTGCTGATATTGAAATCTAATTTATTGGATTTAAACCAACCACCTGGAATATTGAGTGCAGCCAGCGGTGATTTGCTTTCGGACCAATTAATGTCTAAGTTTTGTAGTTCTCCATCAGCATGAGAGTCTTTAATCCAGCGATGTACATTTTTAGAGAGTGGTAGATTGAGTGCAAACAAGGCAACATCTTCCACCAAAATTTTGGGTGAAGAAAAACCAAACTCTTTAATTTCCCCATCTGGGCCAGGAGGTCGCCACCGGAAAGTCATGGGGCTTAAGTTTTCTAAAGGTGCATTTTTGGGCCCGTCAATTTCACTCCACGCAAAGGTTTTCGTGGTGACAGTAATCATTCCGTCAATCGTTTCTTGGGTGAGGTTTGTTTCTAATCTTCCCAGCGCGATTGCATCCTCATCTTTGGATAATTGAATGATGAGCTTATCTGCAGCTAGATAGATTTCACCTCCATCAGGCTTACTGTTATCAATGTTTAGCTTTCCTTTGGAGCTAAGAATGCCTTCTAGGGTATTTGGGCGAAGCTTGAATTCTTTGGCAATTTGGGTAAGGTTAATAGCATTTAAATCCCATTCAATCGCGCCAATCCAATTATGCCAATCGCCTGCTTGCCCAGTAAGACGGTGAGCAAAGTTCACTTTGATCTCTAAAGGTCCGCTAGTCCAGGGTGTAGTCGCCGTCAGGGCGCCTTTATGTCTGCGGATGCCATTACTAAGAGTGAGACTTTGAATATCAATAGTACTTAATGGTTTCTGACTTTTTTGATCATCCCAAAATAATTTGACGTCGTTGATGTTGATATCGTTTTGTGCAAAAAGCCAATTTTCAGCGGAGTAGTCGTCAGTCTTGCCATGAACTGGTAGTCCTGCAACCGTGATAAGGCCTTTGCTATCACGTCGAACGTAAATTTGCGCGCCCTGAAAATTGAGCTCATGAAAATACGGCGCCAAATGATAAAAAGAATTCCAGCTGAGCTCACCATTAATTTTCTGGATGAATAATAAAGGCTTGGATTGATCGGGACCATTAAAACGAAGTCCCTCTAGCTCAAAGCTAGGTCGGATCCAGGTCCATGAGACTTCTAGCTTATCCATAGTGACATCGGCGCCAACTCGGGCGCTAATTAACCTTTCTATAGATGCCTTAGATTTTTCTATTTGAGGCCAAAGTACAAAGCGAACTCCGAAATGGCCAATGACAAATAAGGCCAGTACGAGGCCAGCAAGAATATAAGCGCGCTTACGCCAAGTTTCGCGCGATCCTGGCGGGCGTTTTCCAAATACGCCTTTGAGGCGAGGCGGGATGATGTTTTCCAGCATGGACTCTATTATCCGTCACCCCATGGTTGACCACCAAGCTTCTGTCTATCCAGTTCTGGGCTCGGATTAAGATGGGGGAAATGAATCATTTTTCGCAACAAATCGAATTTTTGCAGGAGCACTCTACTTATGCGCGCCGTTGGCTGAGCGCGCACCCTGAATGGATCGAGTGGTTACGGGTCTGTGGACTGCAAAAAATTGATATACAGGGCATTGAGGATTTGCTGGCTGCCTGCAAAATATCCTCAGATAGGCAGGTTCAGGAAGAGGCCGAGTTCATGGCCAATTTACGGCTGGCCCGACAGCGTTTAATGCTATGGGTAGCGTTTCGTGATCTCAATGGTATGGCTAGCTTAGAAGAGGTCACCCACAGCCTGAGTCATTTTGCTGAAATAGCAGTTTCTGACTCGATTGCTTTTATACGTACTGATCTACAAGCTCGTTTTGGGCTGCCTTGGAGTAAAACTACCGATTCTGAAATGCCATTAATGGTGGTGGGGATGGGGAAATTAGGCGGCCTCGAGCTCAACCTTTCCTCAGATATTGATTTAATTTTTCTTTATGAGCACGAAGGTGAGACAGTAGGGGCAGAGAAAAGTCTTTCAAACCATGAGTGGTTCACCCGTATGGGAAAACGTTTAATCAAGCTTCTTTCGGAGCATGATGCTAATGGTTTTGTATTTCGGGTAGACATGCGCTTGCGTCCCAATGGCGATTCTGGACCACTAGTTTGTAGCTTGGATATGCTTGAAGAATATCTCTTGGTTCAGGGTCGTGAATGGGAGCGCTATGCCTGGATCAAGGGGCGCTTAATTGCACCTATGCCAAGCTCTACCTCTTATGCGCATTTTGAAAAAGAGCTTGAGCAATTGATTCGTCCTTTTGTATATCGCCGGCATCTCGATTACGGGGTGATGGCTTCGATACGTGACTTGCATGCGCAGATTCAGTTGGAGGCTGAGAAGCGGTCCTCGGGTCGACATGGCCGCTCCCGTGATATTAAATTAGGTCGCGGCGGTATTCGTGAAATTGAGTTTTTAGCGCAAATGTTTCAGTTAATGCGCGGAGGTACGGATCCTCGTTTTAGGATGCGCCCAACCTTGGAAGCACTGAGCCTCATTCGGCAGTGTGGTAGTTTGCCGGCACAAGAAGTAGAAGATCTAGAATCGGCTTATCTATTTCTTCGGCGCCTCGAGCATCGTATTCAGGTTTGGGATGACCAGCAAACCCATTTCCTTCCAGAGGACGAGTCTGCGCGTCAGCGCTTAGCGATATCAATGCTCGAGTCTGCCAATGCAAAGGAGACTGATTTGTTGGCAGAACTAGAGCGTCATCAAAATAAGGTCGCTCATCTTTTTGAAAAAGCCTTCTTACTCGATGATGCTACTCGCCTAGATCTTGCACCTGTTGCACTTGATTGGGAGCCTGACGCTAACTTCTTTCCTCACGCTTTCCAAAGATGGCATGGTTGGCTTGATAGTCCAAAGCAAAGACAGTTGCCTGAAAAAAGTCGTCTTATTTTTAATAAGCTCATGCGTAAGGCGGCTGAGAGCTTGCAGGGCAATGGCACTGCACTTAGCGATGCTGACACGACGCTCTTACGTTTTTTTGATTTACTAGAAGCCATTGCCCGGCGCAGCGCTTATTTATCTATCTTGGCTGAATACCCTAGGGCACTTTCGAATGTCTTGGCATTACTACAGTCCTCCCAGTGGGGCGCGCAGTATTTAACCCGACATCCCCATTTACTGGACTACTTGTTAAATTCAGGAACTGAAAAAGCCTTAATTGACAATCCCCAAGGGTATTTGCGTGAGGTCAAAGCCCATTTAAATATGCGTCTTGATGATGTGTTAGCCAATGGAGATGGATCAGAGCAGGCCATGGATATCTTGCGGGTCACGCATCATACGGAAACTTTCATCACCCTGTTAGCTGACCTGGGGATAGGCATAGAACAAGCATTGTCAGTTGAAAAGGTCAGTGATCACCTTTCCGCATTGGCCGATTTGATTATGCAGACCACTTTTGAGCGTGTTTGGCCAAGTGTGGCGACCAAGTTTGATTTGCCAGATGACTTCATCCCTCCTTTTGCCATTATTTCCTATGGAAAACTGGGCGGCAAGGAGTTGGGATATGCCTCAGATTTAGATTTAGTATTTTTATTTGAGGCTGATGAAGCCGACTATGCTGCCAGTGAGATCTATGGAGTCCTTGCGAAGCGCATGATCAATTGGCTCACTACTTTTACTGCTGCGGGCGGCTTATTTGAAATTGATACACGGCTACGACCCAATGGTTCGGCGGGTTTTTTGGTGACCAATGCCAAGGCTTTTAGAAGGTATCAAATGCGTGAAGGCGATAACGCTGCCTGGGTATGGGAACACCAAGCGCTTACAAGAGCACGCTGTTCTGCAGGTAATGCAAAAGTAGGGCTAGTGTTTGATGGTGTGCGTGCCGAAGTCTTAAGTCAGCAACGCAATGTTGACAACTTGCGTAATGAAATTTTAGAGATGCGCCACAAGGTTCATGCGGGCCACCCCAATCCCAGTAATGAGTTTGACTTAAAGCACGATGCTGGTGGCATGGTAGATATTGAATTTATTGTGCAATTTCTAGTTCTGGCTTACGCCCATCAACATCCTCAGTTAATGGGTAACTTAGGAAATATTGCTTTACTGAGGATCGCCGGAGAATTAAAACTGATTGATCAAGCTAGCGCTCAATCAGTCGGTAATGCCTATCGTTTGCTACGATCTAAACAGCATCGTTTACGTTTAGACGGCGCAGAAAAAACCCGCGTTCTTCTTGAAGGAAATCCTGAAATGATTCTTGCTAGGGATGCTGTCCTGGCACTGTGGCAGGAGATATTTCTTGCCATATGATAACAAATTTGTTATCATGTGTTTATGGTCTATTTCATTACTTATTACAGTCAAGCAGTACAAGTAGAAATTATGAATTTGCCAGCAACACTCCAGGCGCGTTACATTGGCTTAACTGATCGAATGATGGAGCATGGTCCACATTTAGGTTTGCCACATACTGATGCTTTTGGTGGTGGATTGTTTGAATTGAGGTTGAAAGGTATTGAAGGTATTGCTAGGGTCTTTTTTTGTACGATGATTGGGCAAGAGATTGTGATGCTTCATAGCTTTATCAAGAAGACCCAAAAAACGCCAGATAAAGAATTGAGGATTGCCAAAGAGCGCATGAAAGAGTTAAAAAAATGACTACAAAATCTACAGCTAAAAAGACTACAAAGCCACTAAGCCACAAACAAATGGTGGGTAAGATGCTCAAGAACGCAGTCGTGAAGGCTGAGGTAGATAAGCTCAACCGTGAAGAGTTTGCGATTTTAGATGAAATTCTGGCAGCTAGAAAAGAGGCTGGTTTATCTCAGGCTCAGATTGCTAAACGTATGGGAACGCAGGCTCCTGCGATTGCGAGGCTTGAGAGTGCTTTAGCAACTGGTAAACATTCCCCTAGCTTAAGCACCCTTAGAAAATATGCTGCCGCTCTTGGAAAAAAAGTTGAATTACATCTAGTCTGATTTATTGAGATTTTGATTTAACCCAATAACTCACGTGCATGACGGCGCGTGGTGTCGGTGATGGTAGCGCCTCCTAGCATACGAGCAACTTCCTCTACCCGCTCCGTTCTTCCAAGTATTTCAACCTGAGATATGGTCTTATCAGCGTGTTGTGACTTGCTGACTTTAAGGTGATGATTACCTTGGGCGGCCACTTGCGGTAAATGGGTGACACACAAAATTTGATGAGATTGCCCGAGTTGATGCAAGAGCTTGCCTACAGTCTCAGCAACAGCACCACCAATACCGGCATCTACTTCATCAAAAATTAAGGTGGGAGTAAATGAGGCTTTGCTGGTAATGACGCTAATGGCTAAACTAATACGAGCTAACTCACCTCCAGAAGCAACTTTGGCTAATGAGCGCAGCGTACTGCCAGCATGACCCGCTACTAAAAACTCAATTTGCTCTAGGCCATTCGATCCCCCTTCATTCAAAGGTGTCAGTGCAATCGCCAGTTGTCCACCAGCCATAGATAAATCTTGCATGGCATCAGTCACTAATTTACCTAACTCGGCCGCTGCTTTACTCCGTTTTTGTGAGAGTTGTTTTGCAATCTTCAAATAAGCAGCCTCTTCGGCTTTGACTTTTTCTCGTAGGGCATCGATATTCTGGGATGCCGTTAGAGCCTCTAAGCGTTCAGAAGTTTCTAGTAATAACTTTGGAAGCGCATCCTCTTCACAACGGTATTTGCGAGCAGCACCATGAAGCGCCTGCATACGTTCTTCTACTTGTGCCAATCTCGCAGGATCTAAATCTACTTTTTGTAAATAACGGTTGAGCCCATGAATAGCCTCATCGAGTTGAATCTGTGCTGATGCCAAGGCCTCGCTAATCGAACTAAGCGCAGGATCATGCTCTGCTAAAGAGCTAATGGTGTTAGAGGCTTTAGATAATGTGGAGTCAACTGAATTCTCAGCATCACTCAAGGTTTCGATAGCCTCTTGGCATCCGCCGATGATTTTTGCGCCATTCGCTAGTCTCGCATGCTCACTCTGAATACTGATCCACTCACCTTCTATGGGAGAAAGCTCAGAGAGTTCTTCCAACTGCCATTCGAGACGTTCACGTTCACGCTCAATATCTTGCCCAGCATTTTCTGCTTGCTCTAAACGGCGACGAGAGTCATTAAGGGTTTTAAAAGATTGGGCTACTTCTGCTGCCAGGGGAAGTAGTCCGGCATGACGATCAAGTAGCTCTCGTTGTGCGCCACCCTTGAGAAGGAGTTGATGGGCATGTTGGCCATGGATATCAACCAACTGATCCCCAGCTTCTCGTAACTGCGTCACTGTGGCAATGCTGCCATTAATAAAGGCGCGACTACGTCCATTTGCCTCTACCGTTCTTTTGAGTAAGAGGCTTTGACCATCATCTTCTAATGGAAAGCCTTGATCATCTAACCATTTATTGAAGCCGGAGGTTTGCTCTGGGTCTACTCTAAAGAGAGCAGAAATTTCAGCGCGATGAGCGCCTTCACGAATTTGGCTACTATCCGCCCGCTCACCTAATACTAAGCTCAATGCATCGAGCAAGATGGATTTACCGGCGCCAGTTTCGCCCGTCAGGACTGTAAAACCAGCAGCAAAATCTAGTTCAAGATGATCGACGATGACAAAGTCACGAAGAGAGATAGTTTGAAGCATGTATTAGCGTAGCAAAAAATACGAC
>Ga0194047_10000906_pt1 | contig 18861 bp, 16 predicted proteins | sample JunL225m_MetaG_2_FD_160070 | JGI IMG/M metagenome (GOLD analysis project Ga0194047, IMG submission 160070) | Anoxic zone freshwater microbial communities from boreal shield lake in IISD Experimental Lakes Area, Ontario, Canada - Jun2016-L221-5m | ecosystem: Environmental > Aquatic > Freshwater... | reverse complement strand
TGAGTAAGCACCACATTGTCTCCATTTTCGAGTAAGTTACCATAAGCGTCTTTGTGCACTTCGGCCACTTCAAAAGCCGTCATTGCCCATTGTACAATGTTCTCGTCCAAATCAACAGAACTCATCAAATCGCTTGCCCATGCTTCTTCCTTATGATGATTCAGTATTCGGTAACTCAAGGCTTGAACACTTGGGTATGGACTCCAGATGCTACCTTCTACACAACGCCAATGAAAACCAGCATCTTTATCATCCAAAGCATTGAGGCAGGTTTCGCAAATGCCTACTTGATTATCTATTGAATTATCTGATTTTGGACTAACGGTATATTCGATGGTGGCAGGTTCGAAATTGCACAATTCGCATAAATCCTGATTCCTGTTTTTGAGTTCCTGATTGATTGACATGATATTATTTTAAAGATTATATTTTTTTGGTCGCAAAAATATACAATATTTGATACAATCGGCTTTTGTATCTATTGAATATGGTTTCAAAACCAGAATTAGATTAGTAAGATAGACTACTATTTCCCATTTTTTAAATAGTTTTGATGATTATGTATTAGTAACTCAATAGGAAAAGGAGATTAAAATGAGTTGAATTAAAATAATTTGCTCTCCTATACCCTCACACCGATCACAAGCATATCATCCACTTGTTCGGTATCTTTTTTCCAATCTTCCATAAAGTCGATTAGGAATTTCTCCTGCTCTTGCATCGAAAGGTGTTGAATAGAAACGAGAATTTCTTTCATTCGTTTTGTCATCAGTTTCTTGTCATTAGGTCCACCAAACTGGTCGGCAAAACCATCGGTAAAGATGTAGAAACAATCTCCTTTAGTTAAACTTACTTCATGTGTATTGAAATACTGGTCATCACTTGTATATCCAGCTATCGCCATTTTAGTGCCTTCAAACTCTTCGATTGAGGTATTGTCTTTCCGCAATAACCAAAGTGGACGGTTAGCACCAGCAAATTTTAATACGATTGTTGAGTCCTCACGAGCAGGAACTTCGTATCGCACCGAACAAATGGCAATGTCCATTCCATCGAAAGAAGATTGGTTACCTTCCGACTGTCGCAAGGAGTTCTTGATGCCCACATTGAGTTTACTTAATATTTCCGATGTGTCGGAGCTTTGCGAAAAAGCATCATCTAGTCGCTCGGAACCAATCATACTCATAAATGCTCCTGGAACACCATGCCCTGTTCCATCGGCCACTCCAATAAAAAATTGATTTGGATTCAATACATCCGATTTGTAGGAATGAACAAAATAAAAATCACCGCTTACCACATCCTTCGGTTTAAATAACACAAAGCTATCAGGGAAGAGTTGAAGTATTTCTTCTTTGCTCGGCAATCGTGCTATTTGAATGCTTTTCGCGTAATTAATACTATCCATGATGTCTTTGTTCTTAGCCAACACTATCTTTTTCTGTTCTTCTATTATCCAATTCTTTTTTTCAACCTCTTCTTTTTGTTGGGTGATAATGATGTTCGCTTTTTGTTTGCTTCGATAACCTCTAAAAATAAAAATGGCAAGAAGAATAACTAAGAACAAACAAGTAGAAATAAAATAGGTAATGATTTTCTGTTTTTGTTTTTCCCTAAAGTTTACCGCATCCTTTTTATCCTGGTCGGCTTTTATTTTGGCTTGTTTCTTTTCAAATTCAAATCCAATCTCACGTCTCGCTAATTGTTTGTTTTTTTCGTTATCAAACATGGCGTCTTTTAATTCCATCGCTTTTTTATAATGTTCTAATGCTTGTTGATAACGATTCGTTTTAGAAAATAAAGTGCTTAATGATAGTTCGGTTTGTCGCTGCAAGTCTTGGGCACCAATTTCAACATCTATTTTTAAGGCGTCTAACAAATACTTCTCAGCATTCTTATTATCTCCTGTTTTAGCATAAAATTCACCAATGCTGTTGTATGCGATAGCAATGCCGTTTTTGTCATTCATCTCTTCGCATAGAGTCAAGGCGCGCATAAAGAACTCTAGTGCTTTTTTGTATTGTTTGATATCGGTATAAGTTACACCAATGTTTAAGAGACTAGTAGCGATTCCTCTTTTATCACCAAGACGTTCGATGATAGCAAGCGAACGGATATAATAATCAAGCGCTCTGTAGTTCTCTTTCTGATCGCTGTAAACAATACCAATGTTTCCAAGCGCCATGGCAATTCCAATTTTGTTGCCAATTTGTTCTTGCATTCTCAATGATTTATTTAAATAAGCGAGAGCTTTCTTATAATCACTTTGGTAATTGTATAATATGCCAATGTTGCTGTATAGGTCAGCAATTCCTCGTTTATCACCTATTTCATCTCTCAGCTTCATCGATTTGAAATAATATTCTTGAGCAGTAGGGTAATTGCCAAGATTGAGATAAATAACACCAATTGATAGTAACCTAGAAGCAATCAAACTATCTAATCGTATTCTTTCTTTATGATTCGAAATACTATTGTGAAGAACTTCATATTGCTGAATCGATTTTTTATAGTTGAAAACCGCCTTGTTAAAATCAGTTTGTGCTAAATAACAAGTTCCGAAAATACTGTAGGCACTTGCTTCCGCATTTAGTATAGTGTACTTACCTATACCTTCTTGGTTTTGAGTAGCAATAAATTTCTGCACCAAGAGTGCAGTTTTTTCAGCAATCACAATGCATGAATCGGGATTCACATCGGCTACTGCATCCGTAAGATGATATAAGTGGAGTAACTTTACTGAATCATTTGTTTGGGTATTCAGTAGTCTGAATATTGAGTCAATCTTGGTTTGTTGTGAATAAGAAATTAACTGAAATAGGAGAATACAACAAGGCAGAAAAAACTTTTTTATGTCAAAAAAAATATGTGGCAACTTTTTTATCAAGTCAATATCTGTTTCTAAACTATTTAATTCAAATAAATTCTTGGGCGTAAATATACATTTTAATTGGGACGCGATTTCAATAAATCATTTGCTTCAAATGAAAACGAATTAGCTAAAACGTATTGATTTTACGGGTGAGATTTTGGATATGATGAGGCTTGGGATGATGAGCATTAACAGACAAAATAGGAAAGTACCTGCATTGAGCATTAATAGGTCTGTTATGGTTAATCGAATGGGGACTACAGATACATAATAGGTAGCTTGATTTAATTTAAAAACCCCAGTATACTTTTGAATAAGGGCAATACCAATTCCTAATAAGTTTCCAAACAATAATCCCTTCCCAATTAAATAAGCAGCATTGTATAAAAAGATAGCTCTGATACTCGAATTTCTTGCTCCAATTGCTTTTAGTATACCAATCATATTTGTTCGTTCCAATATGAGTATCAACAATGCAGAAATCATATTGATGCCTGCCACTAATATCATTAAAGAGATAACTACTATGGCATTCACATCTTGCATTTCGAGCCACGAAAATATCGTGGGGTTGATTTCTTTCACGGTTTGTGCTATCAATCCTTGACCTATCATCTCGTTTACTTCAGTACCAACAGCGTCTATTCTTTTATAATCTTTTAGTGCTATTTCAAAACCACCAATTTGCTCATTCGACCAATAATTCAGTTTTTGAATCTGGCCAATATCAATCAACACTAGTCGTTTGTCAATATCTTCGAACCCAGTTTCGTAAATCCCTGAAATGTAAAATACTTTTGCCCGTTGTTCATATCCATTTTGTAAACTATCCGGTTTCTTAGTAAGAAAATAGATAGCCATTTTGTCGTTGAGTTGAAGTTCTAGCTTATCAGCTAGAAATTTAGAAATAACAATCTGTTTAGACAATCCGGTATCGCTCACCTCAAAAACCTTTCCCGATTTCATGTTTTCAGAAATGAACTTCCAGTCGAAGTCTTTCCCAATTCCTTTTAACATTAAGCCTTCATTATCGGTTTTCGTTTTAATGATTCCGCTTTTCGTTGCATAAACTTCAATATGATTTACCTCTGGATTTTGAATTAGTGTTTTTAAAAAAGCTTGTTGTTTGCTTATAGGTTGTGGTTCATCACTCACATTATTATCATAATTGGTAACCTGAATATGTGAACCAAATCCAATGAGTTTGTTTTGGATTTCTGTTTGAAAACCTTTAATAACAGCTACAGTTAAAATCATCACCGCCAAACCTAAGGCAATGCCAAGAACTGAAATACGAACAACAGGCCGAGAAAACTGATTGCGATTATCCGAACCACGAATAATCCGATTGGCAATAAATCGTTCTATATTCAAAATTTAGTAGCTTTGGCGATTAATTTTAGTAATAAGGTCACAAAAATACTATTTTACATTTATAATGAGGATTTATAAAATTTGTCTATTTCTTGCACTAATTCAACTATCCACAAAAAATTATTCGCAAGGAATTATTTCAATAGACAATAAAACCAAAACCAGTAAAGACTTAACAGTAGGTGCCGAGCGTACCAGTGAGTATTTGCCATTACTAAAAGGAAAAAGAGTGGCAGTAGTTGCCAACCAAACTTCTACCATAAAGAAAACAAATTTGATTGACACCTTGCTTACTTCTGGAATTGAAATTAAAAAAGTATTTTGTCCTGAGCATGGTTTTAGAGGTACTGTGGATGCAGGAGAAAATGTAAGCAACGAAACAGATGAAAAAACAGGGTTGCGTATTATAACTCTTTATGGAAAAAACAAAAAACCAAGTGCAACCGATTTAAAAGACGTTGACGTAGTCGTTTTCGATATTCAAGATGTGGGTGTTCGATTTTATACTTATATATCTACTTTGCATTACGTGATGGAGGCATGTGCTGAGAATAAGAAACAACTAATCTTATTAGATAGGCCCAACCCCAATGGGTATTATATTGATGGGCCTGTAATGGAAGATGCGTATAAGTCGTTTCTTGGTATGCATTCAGTTCCGATTATTTATGCTATGACCATTGGTGAGTATGCTCAAATGATTAATGGTGAAGGTTGGTTAAAAGGAAAAATAAAATGCAATTTAAAGGTTATTTCCATTCTTGGTTATTCGCACAAGGATTTGTATCAATTACCAGTAAAACCATCTCCAAACCTGCCCAATATGGCTTCAGTTTATCTTTATCCAACTTTAGGACTTTTCGAAGGTACAGTGATGTCGGTTGGTAGAGGTACAGATTTGCCTTTTCAAATTATAGGTCATCCAGCACTTCAAAAGGCGGTGTATACCTTTACACCAAAACCAATGCTTGGAGCCATGGAGCCGAAGTATAATGGTAAAGTTTGTAAGGGGTATAATCTTGCTGATTTTGGAAAAGAATACATGAAGGATGCAAAGAAACTGTATCTGTATTGGATTTTGGGGACTTATAAAAACACTCCTGATAAAACAACTTATTTTGATGACAACTTCAACTACCATGCAGGTAATGCAACTCTAAAACAGCAAATCATTGATGGTAAATCAGAGGAAGAAATTAGAGAAAGTTGGCAGGATGGAATTAAGAAGTTTAAACTTGTTCGAAAAAAGTACTTGTTATACAAAGACTTCGAATAGGGCAGTTGGAAATTGAATATCTAACGGAATAATTAATAATTTTCTTCTTTTTAAAAACAAGGAATAATTTTTCTACTTTTGTGGTGAATAAATAATAAAACAAATGAACATAACTAAAATAATTTCAATACCGGGATTAAGCGGGCTATATAAGATGGTGGCTCAAACAAAAAATAATGGAATAATATTAGAGTCTCTAGTAGATAAAAAGCGTATTCCTGCTTATGCGACACAGAAAATGATAAAATTGGATGATGTCGGAATTTACACAACTGGTGAGGACATTGCTCTTAAAGACGTGTTGCAGAAAATATATGAAATGGAAAAAGGTGGAGAATGTATTAGTCACAAAGAGGCTGATGATAAACTTAAGGCATATTTCAAATCGATGCTTCCTGAGTATGACGAGGAAAGAGTGCACACTTCAGTGATAAAAAAGGTATTGAGTTGGTATAATATCCTTAAAGTATCGGGCCTGCTTGATGAAACAGAAGAAACAATTACTGAAGGGGATAAATTGAAAATTAAAGCAAGCGAAGAAAAGGTTAGCGCAATAAAAGCTCCAAAGAAAAAGGTTGCTAACAAACCATTAAAAACAGCAGGTTCAAAAGTAGGAACCAAAGGTGTTAGAAAAACTGGTGTGGCTTAGAAACAATATTTAATTTGTAATTCACATTTACCCCTGACACTCGATGAACTGATGTCAGGGGTATTTTTATTAATAACAAACAAAAAATAGAAACATGAAAAAATTCTTTACTCTTTTATTTTTGTTGCCCTTATTTTGTTATTCTCAGAATTACCCAGACATTCATTATTCTAGACCAAGAATCTATATTGATTCAACTCGGTTTTCGTTCCTTCAGAATAATCTGAGTTCTGGCGATTGTGGTTCAACCTATACTTCTTTTATAAACGCTGTAAATAGTAATTGGTACAACGATCCTCAACTTTATCTGTTGGGCAATGACAGTACACTTTGGACATGGGATTTTAACTCACAATGGGCACAAGACCAAGGTTTGTTCGTTGCTTCCATATTTAGGATAACCTTAGACACTCTGGCACTTAAACGTTGTCGATATGTTATTTCGAAACTCAACCAAAAATACGATACCTTGAATTTTGCCAATTACGATTGGTACACCAATGAAAATTCAATTCGTTCATTTAGCGATATTGGTGGAGTAATGTTCGATTGGTGTTATGATTACCTTCCAATACAAATGCGCCAGAACTTAGCACAGAACCTATATAAGGTTGAAAGGTATTTTATGAATACTTACATCATATCTGGGGCAGGGAATAGTTATGTGTCAAGTCATAATGCATGGAATACAGTTTTTGCAAATCAATATGCCATTGTGTTAGATAGCGCTGATGAATTAAACACACTTCAGCAAGATACGGTCAAACAATGGTATCATATCACCTTTGACAAATTCAACAACGGATTCTTACCCTGCTATGGTTATTACCGCGATATTTCTGGTGGATGGAACTGGACTGCAGCATACAGTATGTGGAGTTTAGTTGATCAATTTCAATACTTCGAAAATATGAGAATTGCCACAGGAAAGGATTATTATCACGACTTACCTTGGGTTAAAAATTCAATCAATCAATATTGGTATTTCATGCAACCCAATGGTTGGTCAATTAATTGGGGAGATGGATTTACAAATGAACAAGGCGATCGCGTTATTTATCGTCATGCTCAAATATTCAACGACCCCAGAAGTTTGTGGTTAGCTCAGTACTATTCTCAACCTGCTAATATTACTTGGACTTGGCCAATATATATGAAGTTAATGTATAAGGATTTTACAGCACCTATTGTAACCAAACCAGACATTGCACACGATTGGTTTAGTGATAAAACCGGACTCTCTGTTAGTCGCACAGGTTGGAATCCGACCTCTACTTTGGTTTGGATGTATAATGCACCAACGAAAAAGTCAGCACATGAACATCGAGATAATAATTCTTTTTGTGTGTATCGAAATGCGCCTCAAATTATAAATTCAGGTTACTATTACTCATATGGTAATTCACATTACATCAATTATTACATGAAAACAATTGCACATAATAGTATATGTGTGTTCGATTCTACAGATACCTACACGAATTGGGGAGTTAATGTAAGTAATGATGGTGGACAAAATGAGTCACCAACTTTAATGAATTACAATAGTATATTTTCAAGTAATGCACAGAAAGGGAAATGGGTACAATGGGCAAGTGGCACAGACTATTGTTATCAAATTTCTGATGCAGAACAGAGTTATGACACGGCAAAATTGGATAGATTTAGACGAAGAGTTTTATTTTACAAGCCTGACCATGTTATAATCCTTGATCATTTACATTTGAAGAACATTACTACGCATCAGCGAAATGCAAAGTTTATCTTGCATTTTCAAAAACAACCTAGTATCAGTGGAAGTATGGTGAATGTCAATGTACCTAATCACATTGAAACGTACAATGGAAAAGACGTGCTTCAGGCCAATGGTAACGGCAATGTAGCTATCCGAACTTTATTGCCACTTAATTCAACCATCACTAGAATTGGAGGTGTCGGTTATGAATATTATGTGAATGGACAAAATTATCCAGTTGGTGGAGCTGTAGATACTATCAATACAACCCCGGGTGATTGGCGGATAGAAACATCTCCAACTCTAGTAACGGATAGTCTAGTTTTCTTTCATACTATAAAAATTGGAGATAATTTAAGCCCTGCAGTAGCAGGAGGAACGGGAGAGCAGAATCATTACACAATTGGCACCGATTGGGACAATACACTCTTTTTCTTTAATGCCATTGGAGATACAAACTCAACTTATCAAGTATTGAATAGTATTTCTGGTAACAGGTCAGTGAATATATTTGCAGCCGATATGATTCCTTCTATGAATTATTCTGTGCTTGTTGATAATGCTACTGTTTTGACTGTCAATGCGGATACAAATGGGTTCATTGAAACACAGATTAATCTTCCAGCAGGCATACATAAGGTTGAAATTGGAATATTAACAAGTTCAGTTACTTCAAAAACATCTTCAATAAGTCCGATACAAGTTTTCCCTAATCCTGTGAAAAATAAAATTACGATAGTTTCTGATGGAATAGAATCTCTCAATTTTACTTTATTTAGTGTTGATGGAACAATTGTCATTAATCAATCATTACGAAACAAAGTTACATTGATAGACCTTTCAACTTATTCTGACGGAATATATACTTATCAGGTAATGGGTAAATCGGGTATTGTTCAATCAGGAAAAATCATAAAGCTATAAAAAAATAACTTATACATTCTTAATAATGGAATCAACCAAAATTACCAAACCGTTACGCACATTTTTACCTCAAGAAATTACTATTGATTCTTGGGCCAAAATTGAAAAGTACTTTATCGATTTAAAAGATCGTTCAATCCAATCTGTTGCCGATTTAAAAAAATGGTTACATGACAGAAGCGAACTAGAAGCTATTCTGAGTGAAGATATGGCCTGGAGATACATCAAAATGACGTGCGATACTACGAACGAAGAGTTAACGAAATCGTTTACCTTTTTTGTGGAAGAAATAGAACCCAATATTGCCCCTTTTTCAAATGAACTTAACAAGAAATTGGTTGCCTCTCCGTTTCTTAATGGGTTAGATGAAAATTTGTATAATGTTTATTTGAGAGGAGTACGAAAAGCATTGGAGATTTATAGGGAAGAAAACATACCATTACTTACTCAACTAGCCACCGAATCTCAAAAATATGGTGCCATCACTGGTGCCATGACTGTTGAATGGAATGGAGAGAAAATTACCATGCAAAAAGCAACTAGTTTGTTGAAAGATACCGATCGGAAAATTCGAGAAGAAATTTTCATGTTGATACAAAATAGGAGGGAAGAGGAGAAAGATAAACTGAATGATTTGTTTTCCGAGTTAGTGACATTGCGTCACCAAGTTGCCATTAATGCAGGATTTAAGAATTTTCGTGATTATAAGTTTGCTGAGCTTGGAAGGTTTGATTATACTGTTGACGATTGCTTGAGTTTTCATCAATCAATCGCGAAAGAGATTTTGCCTTTGGCCGAAGCTACTACAATAGAACGGAAAAAAGCCTTAAAACTTGATACGCTGCGTCCATGGGACATGGATGTTGATACCGAAGGAAGACCCGCTTTGCATCCATTCAATAAAAGTGAGGAACTTATTAACAAATCAATAGAATGTTTCGAAGGAATAAGACCACTTTATGCTGATGTTCTGAGAATAATGAAATCCATGGGGCATCTAGATTTAGATTCTCGTATTGGAAAAGCTCCTGGTGGATATAATTATCCACTCTATGAAATTGGAGTTCCATTTATATTCATGAATTCTGTTGGAGCTCATCGCGATCTTGTAACAATGGTACATGAAGGAGGTCATGCAGTACATTCAGTTGTAACAAAAGACTTAGAGATGACAGATTTCAAAAGTTTTCCTTCAGAGGTGGCAGAATTAGCATCTATGTCAATGGAACTGATAAGTATGGAGCATTGGGACGTATTCTTCAAAAACGAAGATGATTTGAAAAGGGCTAAAAAAGAACAACTTGAAGATGCATTAAAAACTCTTCTTTGGATTGCTGCCGTTGATAAATTTCAACATTGGATTTATGAAAATCCTGAACACTCCGCAGAAAAAAGAATGAAAGGTTGGGAAAATGTAATAAATCAATTTAATAGCAAAATAGTTGATTGGTCTGGAATTGAAAACGTAAAGTCTAGAAGTTGGCAGAATCAACTTCATATTTTCGAAGTGCCGTTTTATTATATAGAATATGGTTTTGCGCAATTAGGTGCTATTGCTGTATGGAGAAATTACAAAAGAAATCCTGAAAAGGCGCTTAACGATTATGAAGCTGCTTTACGTTTAGGTTATACCAAAACAATACCAGAAATATACAGAACCGCTGGAATTGAATTTAATTTTTCGCAAGATTATGTTAGGGAGCTAGCCGAATTTGTGAAATCAGAACTTGAAAAAATCGGATAAGTATTTGCAAAAAAAGTCATCTCATGGATCAATTAACGATAAAGGAAGCTCAAGACAAGGTTGACCAATGGATTAATACCATTGGAGTTCGGTATTTTAATGAACTAACTAATATGGCCATGTTAACAGAAGAGGTTGGCGAAGTGGCTCGTATTATTGCAAGAAAATATGGTGAACAATCGTTTAAAAAGTCTGATTTAGAAAATGAATTGGCTGACGAACTAGCAGATGTCTTGTTTGTAGTGATTTGTCTTGCAAACCAAACGGGAGTGGACCTAACAAAAGCATTTCAAGACAATCTTAAGAATAAAACCTCACGCGACAAAGAACGCCATCATTCTAATTTAAAACTAAAAAAGTAGAACCCATTCTGGGATTAAACCCTCGTCAACATGCGATTAACATTTTTTGGAATAAAAATTGATAGGTAATTTTACTATTTTCGCACTTAATTAAATTAATTAATTTATGAATTCAAAAATATCTAAAACAATCACTTCATTATCCATTGTTATTTCATCTGCTGTTTTAGCTGGTAATCCTGATGGGTATTCGATTAAAATCATTGCAAAAGGTCTAAAGGAAGGTGACAAATGCTTGATGGCAAATTATTATGGCGATAAACAATACATCAAAGATTCCACTAAAGTGAATGCAAAAGGGGAAGCTATTTTCTCCGGTAAAGAAAAAAATCCTGAAGGTATTTATCTATTCGTGCCTCCAAACAAAGGCAGATATTTCGATTTTGTGATGGACGCTGGCCAGAATTTCACACTCGAAACAGATACCATGGATTATGTAAAAACCATGGTAGTAAAAGGTTCAGAAGAAAACAAATATTTCTATGATTATCAGCACTTCATGTCGAACAAACAAAAACAAGTTGAACCATTGCGTAATCAAATGAATATGTTGAAAAAGGGAAGCGATTCAATGAAAATTGTTCAAGATCAACTCGTGGCAATAGACAAGGAAGTGAAAGAATACAAAGACAATTTTATTAAAAACAATTCGAAGTTGTTTCTTGCAAAATTGTTTAAAGCAATGGATGAAATAATTATTCCCGATGCTCCTATCTTGGCCAATGGAAAAAAAGATACAACTTTCGCTTATCATTACTACAAAACACATTTCTTTGATAATATTGATTTTACTGACGACAGGTTATTGCGTACACCTATTTTCAATAATAAGATTAAACAATACATGGAGAAGCTAACTCCACAAACCCCTGACTCCATTAATATTTCAGCTGATTATTTGGTTGAAAAGGCGCGTTCTAATCCAGAAATGTTCAAATACATTGTCTATTGGTTAACTTATACTTATGAAAGCTCACAAATAATGGGTATGGATGCTGTCTTTGTTCACATGGTTGAAAAGTACTATGTCACCAAACAAACCCCTTGGACAGATTCTACCCAGTTATATAAAATCACCAAACGCGCTTACACTCTTAAACCATTGTTGTTGGGTAAAAAAGCACCAGGCATCATTATGCCCGATTCTTTGGGAAAAAATATCTCTTTATATGATATTAGAGCAAAGTACACAGTTGTTATTTTTTGGGACCATGGTTGTGGACATTGCAAAAAGGAAGTACCTAAGTTGGTAAAAGCATACAATGAAAAGCTTAAAGCAAAAGGGGTAGAAGTGTACACCATTGAGACAGAAGATAAGCCGGAAGAATGGAGGAAATTTATCAGGGAAAATGGTATGCATTTTATCAATGTCCATCAACCTGATGAATACAATAGGGCGGTAACAAAACAAATTTACGATATATACAGTACTCCTGTTATTTATTTGTTAGATGAAAATAAGATCATTAGAGCCAAACGTATCGAGAGTGAACAGTTAGAAGGCGTTATTGATAATCTCGAAAAAGATAAAGAAAGAGAAAAAAATAATAAGAAGTAAGTTCTTGAAAGTAGTGGTTAAACCGTGAATGAAGCGAATAAAACACTTCGTTTACGGCTTTTTTATTTAATATGATGTATTACAATGGTGTTTCCTCCAGTGTAGTCAATTTTCCAGTTACTGTCAAATATTAAAGGTAGGTATCTTTTATACAAGTTAATTCGTGCAGTAAGTTTATCTTTTGCTTCACCTTCCTTCGCCAAACCCGAAAATTCATAGGTAATCATTTTAGGATGTTCGGTCATGAACATCTTTACAACACTTACAATTGTACTCATTACTCGGTACAATTCTCCCCTGTTGGTTACTGTATACTCCTCGCCATCATACTCCTCGTTTATCACTCCAAATACAATAGTAGCGTGTAGAATATTGTCTTGTCTTCGTCCAAATCGTACCTCATACTCAACACCACTATCTGTGGTAAAGTAATATACTCCGGCTGTACTTATAGCTGGAGGTGTTATTTTATAGGGTTCCAGATGATGTTCTTCCATAACGTGGAATTTGTTTTTTAGTAACACAAAGGTAGTAAAATTACAAATTACAACCACCTATTAGTTATCATCAACTTCTGCATTGGAATAATAAATACCTTTGAGGCAAATAAAACAAATCAATTATGAATATTAAATTCAAAATAAATGCAAAGATTACTTCAATACAAGTAGTCGATTTGTTCAAGAGTTCAGGAATCAATCGTCCGATTGATGATGAAAAACGTATTCAGTCGATGATTGACCACGCAAACTTAATCGTCACAGCTTGGGATGGAATCCAACTTGTCGGTATTGCTCGTTCACTAACAGATTATTGTTACTGTTGTTATTTATCCGATTTGGCCATTAAAAAGGAATATCAAAAATCTGGGATTGGAAAATTGCTAATAGAAATAACTCAAGAAACTATTGGCGAACAAACCATGTTGCTGTTACTTTCTGCAGAACCCGCACTCGAATATTATCCTAAGATAGGATTCGATAAAGTTGAAAATGGATTTATTATCAAACGTAAGGCATAAACGATGACTAAACTTTGTCTGGTTTGTTTTATATGCTTAGGTTCAACTATTTTTGCTCAACAAGTTCAAGTCATCAAAATCACTGATTTTCAAAGCAGGATAAAAAATAATACCGATACAACTTACGTTATCAATTTTTGGGCTACTTGGTGTGTCCCTTGTGTTATAGAATTACCTGATTTCGATAGTCTCAATAACAACTTTAAAAACACCAATCTGAAAGTTATTCTAATAACTCTCGATTTCAAAGAGGATCTTCATTCCAAAGTTCTCCCTTTTCTGAATAAAAAAAATATAAAATCTGAAGTGAATCTGCTTGACGAAATCAATGGTAATAATTTTATCCCAATTGTTTCAGAGCAATGGAGTGGGGCCATTCCTGCAACCTTAATAATTAATCAAAAACAGAACGTTCACCTTTTTTTTGAGAAAAAATTAAATTATCAATTCTTGGTCGACCAAATAGCTAACCATATTCATTAATCTCTATTCTCCAACATTATCAATAACAAATGAAATTAAAAATTGTAAACATTGCTTTATTAATTCTTGCCGCTGGAGTCTTTGTATATGCCTTTTTTGTGTACGATACAAGTAAACCGCTCCGTTACTTAGGAATATTTGGTGAAAAGTCTGTTGAAGCGAAGGCTGGAAAAATCGACACAATTTACCACACAATTCCTGCATTTACATTCACCAATCAAGATGGGAAAATAGTTACGGATAAAGATTTTGCAAGTTCTATTTATGTTACCGATTTCTTTTTTACCACCTGTCATAGCATTTGCCCCATCATGAGTAGTCAAATGGAACGCGTTTACGAGCATTACAAAGGAAACAACGAAGTCCGTTTCTTGTCTCACACCGTTGATCCAGAAACCGACACCGTGATTCAGCTAAAGCGGTATGCCATTAAACATAATGCTTCAGCACCACAATGGAATTTTGTTACTGGGACTAAAAAAGACTTATATTCTGTGGCACGTAACGGCTATTTGCTCGATGCAGAGCAAGGAGATGGTGGTCCAGATGATTTCATTCACACACAAAATTTTGCACTTGTAGATAAAGAAAAGCGTATTCGTGGATTCTATGATGGCACAGACACCACAGATATGAATCAGCTTATTCGAGATATTGGTTTGTTACTTAAGGAATATCATTACAAAGAAAAATAGAAGACTCTTGGTAAAAAACTTGCTTATTCTTGAAAATATGTGTGATAATTAATTCCATAAAAAAATAATTTATTAAAAATTCACTATACCTAGTTTGCAATTCTATTTCTACTTATCAAACAATATTACTTATTCAACCCGCATTGTGTGTAAAAAAAATTAAATTTTAGGTGCATAAGTATAAAAAACAACTACATTTGTGGCGTGATAAACGATTTTGGGTTTCGTTTATTTCATTTTCATGTTCGATCCTGTTTCAAGAAATTGAAACAGGATTTTTTTTTAGACTATTTCCCCTTAATTCATATACGGGAAAATCTTGTCAGGGGTTATTAATTTGGTGTAATCTTTAAATACATATTTGTTAACCTTTTTATCATAAATATAAAGGTATGACGACTCCCCTTGTTTTGAAATACTTTGCTTCAGTTGATCTACCAATTCGGTATTCCATACAACTGTTAATTTGTCGATATCTAATATTTTCTTTAAATCTTTCTCAAAATTCTCGCAAACGATTTTTCGCTTCTTTCTCAAAACTAGTATAATGTTTTGCTTTGGAATATTTCCTTTAGTTACTAAACTTGCTAAATTGTAAGTATTTACCAAACAAGAAACACAATCTTCAGGATTGATAAAAAAGATAAATAATTTTTCGGAACGTTGGGGTGGTATTGATGAAGAATGTGTTTTCGTTGAATAACTTGAGCCAAGCACTACCATTAACAGAAAGTAATATTTAATCATTTAAATTTCAATTTGTAAGAATTTACTTTTAATGAATCACCTTTCTCATTGTATTCATAGAGGTTACAAGTTGGAGACAGTGTGTAAATTGATTTTTGTTTTAATTCCTGGGCCAAAACAATTTCATTCGTTTTTATGTCTTGAACTTTCAAATAACTTACTCCTATGGTATCTGTAATCCCAAAACCCAATAGTTCTTTAGTTATTTGTTTTCGCTTTACGTATTTATCAGTAGTATACACGATATAGTCATTAGAAAAACCAATATTTGATATATACTCCTTGTCCTCCAATATTGGCTGATAGGCATAAAGGCTATTATCGGTAAGGTTAAGCAGTTCCTTTCCAAGAGACGCGATTAATTTATCATTATGTACAGAATAGCTTACAATCCTTGTATTAAATTGAGTCAGACAGTACTGATCCGACTTTATCATACCTTTATTGATAAGTGGTTTGTTCGAAGCAATTCCGTCTTTTTTCAACGAAAATACAGAGAAATAGGACGAAGGTTCATATCCTGACAAATCTTTTTCATCCGAAAATTTGCGTAGACTTTGAGGCAGAAGGCTGAAATAATAGTTATTGTTGTGTACATAGCCCCGTTTCCTTTTGGCTAAGAAGCACTCTTTATCAGTATAATTTATAGCATAGACGTTGGTTTGATTGAAATTCTTGTCAGTTTCAATGATAAAATTATTCATTTCAACAGAAATGACCTTAGAGTTACCATAAATCCGCTGAATGCTATCTGCTTTTCTTTTTTCGAGTAATTCAGTTACCTCATTTTTGGGGTTAATCTCAGAAGATTTAGAAATTACAAATTCTGCATTCGTTTTAATACCTATTGGAATATAGTATTTGTCATTAGAGTAAGCTATCGGAGCTATTTGATATAGGTTTTTATTTGCATTTTGCAATGCCTCTTTCGCATGAGGCAAATAATGAAATTTATTTTTATTGATTACTCCATAAGTTTTCTCATTCAATGAATCAATATTAAAATGAACTGAATCAAACAACGTGTTTAGTTTTTTTGTTGCAAAGTCGTAACGGATAATATAATTGGGGAAAATAATAAAATCCAAATATTGATCTGTTTCGCAAATGACCTGATGAGGTGTACGATATAACTTTCCTTGACTATCGTCTATCAAGTAAGTGTTCTGAAGTTCTAATGAGGGAGTATTAGAAGAATGTTGAGTGCAGCTTGCCATTGCAAGCGCACTCAACATTTGATAGATAAAGTATTTTTTTTTATTTGTAAATTTCATATGAAATATTCTTCGTGCCAACGCCATCAATACTTGTAATACTTACATTCTTAATGTCGTATGCTACGGGAGCATCAGGTTTAGCCAAAACCAAAATAGCATCACCTTTGTGTGCTGCACTATAGGTATAGTCGATTCCATCTATATTCATTACTGCACTAGTTGCATATATTGGAGGTTGAGTTGTGGTCGAATCAGATACTGCAGTTAAAGGTCCATCTGGCCCATTTATGATAATAACGATACCACAAATAGCCGATGGGTTTTCTTGACAATCATCAAAGGTTGGAGGCATGTTAAATCCATGTTCTATATACACTATTGTGCCTGGCTCTTTTCCTCCACCATACATGCGTTCATACAAATTTTTATTTGACAACTTAATCATCGTTTTCATGTCGGTGTTATCATAACAGTAGTGTGGGATAGGGGTTACAGATGCTTCTTTTTTGCAAGAACTCATTACACTTACTAAACCAATTGTGCCAATTATGGCAATCATACTTAATTTTTTCATTCTTTTTTAATTTTTGTTTTTAGTTAATTATTATTATTGATTTTAATTGTTTTTCCTTTTAATGAATCCAAACTAAAGATTGCTTATTTAATGCAACACATGTGAAATATAAAATTCACATAGTTATACGCTTTTAAAGCTTTTAAGTTACCAAATATTGAATTTAATACTGCTCCAATTTCATGAAATTCAAAAAACTTTAAACTAAGTTTTCAACATGTAAAGTGGGTTGTTATAACTTTTGCTAATCGTCAAAAAGTAAAAACGAGAACATTTTATTGTTCTCGAAATTTAAAAGCGCTGCAAATATACAATTATTAGTGACAAACGGTCAAATATTGACCTCAATCATGTTTTTTAGTATAAAACATTGATTTATTGGAATAATTATGAATTTGCAACAAAATAAGGAAGAAAAAGAACATAAAGCCCATTCTCTTAAATTGACTTTAGTAGTATTCATGAGAGTTCTATTGGATAGTGAGAAAAAGGTGAACACATTATAAAATTCTACATGTAAAATTGAAAATGGTTTCTGAGAAAAGAAAATCTACAATCAATTTCAACTCATCTCAATTCTATTATCTACTTTTGCGAATATGATTACACTCATCATCATTATTATTACTTGTTTTGTTTCCATTACATCTATGGAGAATTATTCTATTAAGAACAAAATGATGTTCAATGCATACATGATTAAACATCGAAAAGAATGGTGGCGATTTTTCTCAAACGGTTTAATACATGCCGACTGGATGCACCTAATATTTAATATGTATTCACTTTACTTATTTGGCAAAGGCGTGGAGGATGGATTCAATTATTTGTTCGAAGGCAAAGGAGAATTGTTTTTTATTCTATTGTACATTGTTGCTATACCAATGTCTTCGCTTTATACATTTGAAAAAAACAAGGACAATATCTACTATAATTCATTAGGAGCTTCAGGGGCTGTTTCTGCAGTGGTATTTGCCTACATCATTCTTGCTCCAACTTCGAAGTTAATGTTTCTTTTTCTTCCATTTCCTATTCCTGCCTATTTGTTCGGACTTATATTTTTGGGTGTTGAGTATTATTTAGGTAGACGTGGGCAAACCAACATTGGTCACGATGCTCACTTTTGGGGCGCAATTTATGGTGCGCTTTTCACCATTATTTTAAAGCCAACATTGATTACTAACTTTTTCGAAAATTTTAAATGAAGAACAAAGCAATATTTCTTGATAGAGATGGAGTAATAAATTTTGAACGAGGCTATACTCACAGGTTAGAGGATTTTGTCATTCTGCCTGATTTAATGGAAGTATTAATAATTCTTAAACAAAAAGGGTATTTACTTATTGTTATTTCCAATCAAAGTGGAATAGCTAAAGGCCTTTATTTGCAATCGGAAACAGAAGTCCTTCATCGATTTCTGATAAATGAATTAGGTAAACACAATTTGTTTTTTGAAGAAATTTATTATTGTGTTCATCATCCTGATGTAGGCAATTGCATTTGTCGTAAACCAGATTCTTTGTTTGTAGAAAAGGCTTTGGCGCGTTTTAACATTGATGCCTCAAAATCATATTTTATTGGTGATAAGGAACGAGATATTGAATCGGGAGCAAAAGCAGGTGTTACACTG
>Ga0194047_10000904_pt1 | contig 18872 bp, 7 predicted proteins | sample JunL225m_MetaG_2_FD_160070 | JGI IMG/M metagenome (GOLD analysis project Ga0194047, IMG submission 160070) | Anoxic zone freshwater microbial communities from boreal shield lake in IISD Experimental Lakes Area, Ontario, Canada - Jun2016-L221-5m | ecosystem: Environmental > Aquatic > Freshwater >... | reverse complement strand
TGTGGGCAAAAAATCTAAGGAAGGGGAAGGCGGCTCTCCAGCTCCTTTCCTTTCTGAAGAAATTATTAAAATAAATAACAGTGATAAATCAGTTAAAACGGTCAACGTTATTTAGGCATTGACTTTCTCATATCTCACATCTCATATCTCACATCTCACATCTCATATCTCATATCTCATATCTCATATCTATTGAATTTATAACTTTGTCAACTATTCCAGAATCCTTTTCTACCCAAGTAACACCATAATCTGAGGTTAAATAAATTCCAGAGTATGTTGCAGCATATAAATAATTCCCACTCATTGCTAACCCTTTAATATTAAACATAGAATCTACGTTAGGTAATCCATTATTTACAGCGGTCCAATTACCACCGTTGTTTGTAGATAAATACACTTGGTTAGTAGTGGCAGCAAACGTATGGGTACCATCAGTAACAATACTTTTAATGGATCCTCCTTCAGGGCCATTGGTTTTTATCCATTGAGCTTGTGCCTTCCAGCTTATCAATGCTAATATGAAAAGTAGTAAATGTTTTTTCATGGGGTTAGTTGTTATAAATACAAAACGCCTTATGCACTGTGCACAAAGCGTTTCAGAGAAGTTATTAGATACAATATAAGAAGCAAAAGTATTCATTTCAGTACATACCAAAAAAGTACAATTAGATTTCGAGCACAAAGTTATAAAAATATCAATACAAAATATAGTTTTTAGCAAATAGTGAATAGTCAATAGGAGAGGCATTGTATAAGCCTAAATCACCAACTCCCTCCCTATTCGCTATTGCCTATTTACTATTTACTTCGCTTCCTTAGTGAACCTTAGTGCCTTCGTGTCTTAGTGGCAAATCCTAAATCCTAAATCCTAAATCCTCCAATCCCAAATCCTAAATCCTCCAATCCTAAATCCTAATTCCCCTGATTCATCTACTTTCCTTTTCTTGATGTAATAGCAATCAATTAAAAACTTAATTTCGCATCTCTCTATAATATAAGTAAAACAACCTAGATGAAAAAATTACTACTTGCGTTAGCACTCAGTGCGCCATTGTTTACCCTTGCACAATCGAAATTCTGGACCTCGGTGCCCGAAACCGAAATCACCCTTTCAGGGCCACGTGTCATTGTTCCACAAAAATATAAAACCGTTCACCTCGAGGGCAACCTCCTGCGCGACCGCTTGTTCAACGCACCTAGCGAGTACAGCACCGAAATCAATCGTTCGTCCACCATCATCGATTTGCCAATGCCCGATGGCAGTTTCCAACGCTTTGCTGTGGTAGAAGCATCCATCATGGAAAAAGAATTGGCTGCTCAGTTTCCTTTCATCAAAACGTTTAGCGTAGCAGGCATCGATGTTCCGGGTACTTATGGCAAACTCGACTACACCGACTTTGGCTTTCATGGCATGGTGCGCACCCCTTCGGGCGATTTCTTCATCGACCCCTATTGTCGCAACAATACCACCGATTACATCACCTATCGCACAGCCGATTTCGTGAAAGACCCCTCGCAAATACTTCCCGAAATAGGCATTATTGATGCCAATGGTCAAATCAATAAATCATTTTCGGGTGGAGTAAATCCATTGCTATTGCCACAAGTATGTGCAGGTACTAGTTTGCGTACCTATCGTTTGGCAATAGCTTGCACAGGCGAGTATGCAGTGGCAGCCACTGGTTTTGCAAGTCCTACCACAGCGCAAATATTATCCGTAGTAGTAACCACAGTCAACCGTGTAGATGGAGTTTACGAAACCGAAGTAGCCGTGCGAATGGTGCTGGTATCCAACGAAACTACCATTCTTTATGGCAATGCAAACACCGACCCTTTCGCTGGCAACAACAACGCAAACACCCTCATCAACGAAAGCCAAACGGTAATTACGAGTAATATCGGCACAGCCAATTTCGACATCGGACATACCTTCAGCACAGGTGGAGGTGGTTTGGCAGGTTTGGGTGTGGTGTGCAATAGTTCTCAAAAAGCGAGAGGCATCACCGGGAGCTCAAACCCCGTTGGCGACCCCTACGATATCGATTATGTAGCTCACGAAATAGGTCATGAGTTTTCGGGCAATCACACGTTTGCTTCCCCTTCGGGTTCTTGTGGAGGAAATCAAAACCCAGGAACCATGGTAGAGCCAGGCAGTGGAGTTACCATCATGGCTTATGCTGGCATTTGTTCGCCTGACGATTTAGACCCACATAGCATTGCTTATTTCCACACCATTAGTTTTGATGAAATCATGAATTTCACCAATACAGGTGGAGGCAATTCGTGCCCTGTGACCGTTGCTACTACCAATCATGCACCTGTGGTAACCGGTTCGGGAAACTATTCCATACCTAAGTCGACACCATTTACACTTACTGGTTCGGCCACGGATGCCGATGGTGACCCGCTGACGTATCAGTGGGAAGAAATAGATAACAATAGCACAGCCAATTCGCTTGGTTCGGGCTCGGCACCATTCTTTCGTAGTTATGCACCAGTAACATCGCCAAGTAGAATATTTCCTTTGCTTGCCACCGTATTGGCTGGCGCTACTAGCGATTTAGGCGATTACTTACCTGCTACTGCTCAAACCCTCAACTTCCGCCTAACTGCCCGCGATAATAAAATGGGTGGAGGAGGAGTATGCTATGCTGCTTCGGTTATTACGGTGGCTAGTTCGGGGCCATTCACAGTTTCGTATCCAAACACAACAGGCATTACATGGGCAAGCAATAGCACACAAACGGTTACTTGGAATGTGAACTCAACCAATACCGCACCGGTGAGTTGTGCCAATGTCAATATATTACTTTCTATTGATGGAGGAAACACATTCACTACATTACTTGCCAATACACCAAACGATGGAACACAAAGCATCACCGTACCTTCGGAAGCAGTAACCATTAATACCTGTCGAATAAAAGTAGAAGCTGTTGGAAATGTTTTCTTCGACATCAGCGACAACAACTTTACCATCACTGCCACCACAGGCCCTGTAATTCCTACTGCAAGTTTCACTTCGAATCTTACTTCGGTATGTATGGGAGGCAGCATCTCCTTCACCGATCAATCGGCAGGTTTGCCAACAGCATGGTCGTGGTCGTTCCCAGGAGGAACACCATCCACCGCTACATCTCAAAACCCTACCGTGGTTTACAATACAGCTGGAACCTATACCGTTACCCTTACAGCAAGTAATTTGGTTGGTTCCAATACATCTACTGTTACCAATTATGTAACCGTGAATGCATCGGTAGCACCTGCGGTGAGTATTTCAACACCAAATGCTACCATTTGTGCAGGAGCATCTACTACCTTCACTGCTACGCCTAGCAATGGTGGAAGTGTACCAAGCTATCAATGGGCAGTGAATGGTAGCAATGCAGGAACAAATAGTTCCACCTTCACCACTTCTACATTAACGAATGGTCAAATAGTAACCTGTGTGATGACCTCAAACGCTTCGTGCGTTAGTCCTTCCACAGCAACATCAACGGGCATTACCATTACCATCAGTGCAAGTTCAACTCCTTCGGTGGCGGTAGCGGTATCATCTGGTACTAATCCGAGTTGCAATGGTTCATCAGTTACTTTCACGGCCACACCAACCAATGCGGTATCACCTTCGTATCAATGGAAACTAAATGGCACGAATGTGGGAACCAATAACACCACCTACACCAATGCAGCTTTGGCAAACAATGATGTGGTTACTTGTGTAATGTCGGCTTCTTCATCTTGTCCATCAAGCATTGTTCTGGGAACATCCACTACTGCTAATGCAACCAATAGCGATGTAGGAGCAGCTTATCCAACTTATTATGGAAATGGACGACAACAATATTTGATACGAGCATCCGAACTCACCGCCATAGGATTGACAGCAGGTAATATTGGTTCGCTCGGGTTCTATGTCACCGGAAGTGCAGGAAATCCATCCACACTTAATGGATATTCGATAAAGCTTGCAACTACCACCGCCAATACGTTGACAAATACTTTTCAAGCCCCAACCTTCACCACCGTTTTTGGTCCAGTGAATTATACTCCTACCTTAAATGCGTTGAACACACATACCTTATCCACACCTTTCAATTGGAATGGAACTTCAAATCTCCTCATCGATATTTGTTTTGCAAATAGTGTGAATGGTACATTGGCTTATCAAACGTATCAAACGGCAAGCACATTTGTATCTACTACTTATTATCAAGCCGACAATGCCACCGGAGCGAATGCTTGTTCGAGAACCACAGGAACAAATACTGGTTCCATACGACCAAACATTACCTTTGGTACTGGGCCAATAGCTTCCACATCAAATGCCATCACAATGACCATAAATGCACTGCCAACAGTAACTGCTACTTCAACCGCTAATACAGTTTGTGCAGGTACAGCAGTTACATTATCAGGCGGTGGAGCATCTACCTATACTTGGTCGGGAGGCGTTACCAATGGAGTTCCTTTCACACCAACAGGCACCACCACCTATACCGTTACAGGTACAAGTGCGGCAGGCTGCTCAGGCACTGCTACTAAAACGATAACAGTAAATACATCACCAACTGTGGTGGCTAATGCCACTGCTACTGCCATTTGTTATGGTACTTCGGTTACCCTTTCAGGTGGAGGCGCTACATCCTATGTTTGGTCGGGAGGGGTAAGTAACGGAGTTGCTTTTACACCAACCACTACCACTACTTATACGGTTACAGGCACCGCTGCAAATGGATGTACAGCCACAGCAACCAAAACCATTTCGGTGGATGCTATACCAACAGTAACTGTGAATGCTACTGCTACCAATATTTGCGCTGGTACAGCAGTTACGCTTTCAGGACTTGGGGCCACTAATTATTCATGGAGTGGAGGAGTGATGAATGCTGTTGCATTTACACCAACTGCTACCACTACGTATACCGTGACCGGTTCTACTGTGAATGGATGCACAGGCACAGCAACACAAACCATCACAGTGAATCCTGCTCTTAGTATTTCCGTTTCAGCAACAGCCACTGCGGTTTGCGCAGGAACATCAGTTACGCTTTCGGGTAATGGTGCAAGTTCTTATACTTGGACAGGAGGCGTAACCAATGGAATTCCTTTTACACCAACAGGAACCACCACCTATACAGTTACTGGTTCGAATGGAACAGGTTGTAATGGAACAGCAACTCAAACTATCACCGTAAATGCTGCACCTTCTGTATCAATTACAGCAAGTAGCAATAGCGTTTGTATGGGGTCGTCAGTAATTCTTTCGGGCAATGGAGCAAGTAATTATTCATGGTCGAGTGGAGTGCAAAATGCAATTGCGTTCACTCCCACTACTACAGCAACCTATACGGTAACAGGCACCAATGGAAATGGCTGCAGTGCTTCTGCCACCACCACTGTTGTTTTAAATAATTTACCTACTGTTAGTATTTCGTCCACAGCTAATGTGGTTTGCGCTGGTGTTGCTATTACACTTACAGCAAATGGAGCAAACAATTATATTTTCACAGGAGGTATTACTTCAGGAATTTCGTTTATTCCTTCAGCCACTACCACCTATACCGTAACTGGAACGGATGGAAACGGATGCACCAATTCGGCTACCAAAACCATCACAGTTAATCCACTTCCTGTATTGGGTATCATTCCTACTTCCACTTCGGTGTGTCCTGGAGGTTCGGTTACACTTTCAGGTACAGGTGCGAACACCTATTCATGGTCGGGTGGAATAACAAATGGACTCCAATTTACACCAACCACATCGAGTAGTTACACGCTCACAGGCACGGATAACAATGGTTGTACCAATAGTTATATTCAGCAAGTCACACTTTATCCGTTACCAACGGTTACCGCTAATGCAAGTTCTAATTTGATTTGTGCTGGTGATAATTTGGTCTTGACTGGAGGAGGAGCTTCTACTTATGTTTGGAATAATGGAATAAACAATGGAGTTGCTTTTGTGCCAACAGGAACTGCTACGTATACTGTTTCGGGTACCGATGCAAACGGATGTACCAATACTTCGGTCACCACCGTTGTGTTGATACCTTTACCAATAGCTACTACTACAACGGTAGGTGCTACCATTGTTGCTGATTTAGCAAATGCAAGTTATCAATGGCTCAATTGTAATTCAGGAAGTACTCCAATAACAGGCGAAACAAATCAAAGCTTTACGGCCACATCGAATGGTAACTATGCTGTAATGGTGATTAGTAGTGGATGTGCAAACACCTCTGGTTGTGTCAATATTAGTACTGTTGGTATAAGTGAAGAGTTTAATTCCGTTTCATATCATGTTTATCCAAATCCAATCAATAGTAATTTTACAATTGAAATGAATGGATTACAAGATCAACAAATGCTAATTGAAATTTTCGATGCATTAGGAAAGAAAGTGATAGCCGAACAACGCACCGTTAATTCCACCAATTCTAGTATCTCGATAAATACTGAATATTTAAGCAGTGGAATTTATTTCTTGCGACTTATGAATAATTCACAAGAGTTGGTTTACAAGGTAAAACTTTTGAAAGAATAGAATAATTCGAATATTAAGATTGAATCTAAGATGCATGTGATTTCACTTGCATCTTTTTTTTTGCAAAAGAGAAGTTCTAATGATGTTTGAATAATTTTCTATATTTGTTCAATGATAGAAAACACAAACGCGAATCCTAATACAAATTTAAATTTCATTGAGTTTCAAAAGAGGAAATCTATCTTCTCTTTTTTGATTGCGTTTTTATTCTTTTTTCATTTTGGTATTATACCAATTCAAGCACAATCAAAAAAAATCGATTCACTTCAACAAGTTGTCAAATCCGATTGTCACGATACCGTTAAACTAAAAGCCTTCCAGAAAATACTTGATGTTTGTGAGATTAATGACAACCTAAAGTATACAACTCAAGCAGTTGATTTTATTGATAGTCGTCTTCGCGAAATTCAAGATAAAGAACAACGTAAAGTATTTCTGAAACACAAAGCCGATTTCTTAATCTACGCTACTTATTACTACGCACAAAACTCAACCAAGGATGAAAAAAAGGCAGTCGAATATTCTTTTAGATCTTTAGAAGCAAGTAAGGAAACGGGTGATGCATTAAGCATTGCACGTTCGTATAACACCATCGGTACGGAGTATAATTCAATGAGCAAATATTCCGATGCCTTGATTTATCACAAACTTGCGTTAGATTCGTTTTTGAGACATAACGATTTAAAAGGAATCGGTAATACCTATTTTCTCATTGGTAATGTTTATAATTCCAAAGCAAATCGTTTGAGCGCTTTTTACTATTTCTTCGCAAGTCTCAAGTTTTATAATGAAGCTAATAACCATGTTGAATCGCGCAAGCCAGAAGATTCAGCAATGGCAATTCAGAAAATTCAAAAAGAACTTAGTTCCGATTTCGCTGTTATTGCAGGGTTTGTAGGGTTGTTATCTGGGTTCCTTTTTTCGTTAAGCATTTTACATTTCTTCTTGTTTCTATTTCAGCGGACAAACAAGTCGAACATCTACTATAGTCTGTATGCTTTGTTTTCAGCCATTAGTTTGTTTCTCGTATTCCTCAACTTCTCTTATCTCGATTCCGATTCAATATTTTTAAATTCTTCAATTGTAAGTTCTGTTGTAGGTTCATTGGCATCCGTTGCTTTACTATTGTTTCTGTATTCATTGTTTTTCCCGAAACCTCCAAAGTTTTTTATGTTCATCATTGGTATGCTGATTCTCTATTTAGCATTGTATTTTGTAAGCAATTCCATTAGTAGTGTATTCTATATTTTATTTTCAGTAGCAGCTATCGTAGAAGTGGTGCGTGTAGTGATTAAAGCCAAACGTAATAAACTAGAAGGAGCGGGATTGTTCGGCATTTACATGTGGATTTCATTGTCGCTTTTTGTGCTTATCTTCGCCATCATCGTTCTTATTTTCATCAATATTGCCACCTCAAAGAATCTGTCAGGTTCTGTTTCGTATTTTTACTTTTTGGGAATTACCTTCTGCTTTACTTATCTCAATTTTTCCATATTCATGTCGGTGTTCCTCGCACGACAAGTTGCCAACACCAACAAAGGTCTAAAGAAACAGATGGACGAAAATCAATTGTTGTCAGAGAAAATGCTTGAACAAGAAATTGAAAAGAAAAAAATATTGGAAACACAAAACGAAGAATTGGAAGTGAAGGTAAATGAGCGTACTTCTGAGTTACTTCGCCAAAAAGAAATTGTGGAGGTGAAGAATCAAGAGATATTAGATAGCATTAATTATGCGCAACGAATTCAAAATGCATTATTACCTTCAGTGGCCGATATTACAAGCGCATTCCCTCAGTCGTTTGTATTGTACAAACCTAAAGATATTGTAAGTGGCGATTTCTTCTGGTTGCATCGTAGTACTACTCATCACCTAATAGCAGCAGCCGACTGTACCGGACATGGTGTGCCTGGGGCTTTTATGAGTACCATTGGAAACGAAAAATTAAACGAATCAGTTTTGGTAAGTGATGATGTTTCCTCCATACTTAATTCGGTGAATAGACGTATGAAAAAGGTATTGCATCAATCAAGTAATGATGATTCTACTCGAGATGGAATGGACATTGTGTTATGTTCTTTTAATCATCAAATGACAACTTTAGAATATGCTGGCGCCAACCGTCCGCTGTATATAATTCGTGCTACACAACTATCAAATGAGAATCAACAATCCTTTATACTCGAAGAAATAAAAGCTACCAAAACGGCTGTGGGTGGACTTACCGAGGACGAACAAGATTTTGTGAAACATCATATTCAATTGCACAATAACGATACAGTTTATCTCTTCACGGATGGTTATTCCGATCAATACAGTCCTGAAGATAAGAAGCTAATGACAAAAAAATTCAAACAGATTCTTCTTTCCATTCAAGGTAAGTCAATGAAAGATCAACAAGAATACCTCAATACTTTTATTGAACAATGGAGAGGAAGCATGGAGCAAACCGATGATATACTTGTCATCGGTATCAAAGTTGCTTAACTACTAATATTGAAACAAGAATCAAATTGGCTGAAGACAGTATTTAGCAGAGAGATTCACACCAATTATTAAGGCTAATATTATTTCCTGAATTTTTTCAGTTGACCTTTAAAAGCATATTCTGCTTTGCTTTTTCCTTTTTTATCAGTGATAATTGCAGTGCCTTCCATGTTTTCGCCTTGCACCGTTCCCGACCATTTTAATAAATCTCCGTCAGCGTTTTTTGAATCAGATGTAAAAGTAATAACGGAAGTGCCTGAAGTGGAATCAATACTTGCTGTGTAGGTGCTAGCTGTGAAAACAAACTCGCGCATCATATAAGTAGAACTAAGTTTTTCGGCTCTAAATAATATCTGGTCTTTCACCGGAGCACTTGCCTTTTTCTTGCCTTGCTCGATAAGTTCTACATCAAAGTTCTTTTCACCAAGCAATTTTTCTTTTTTTTGCGCAAAGGCGGAAGGGCTAGCCAATATTAGCAATCCAACTGCGATAAAAGAAATAGATTTTATAAATACATTGTGTTGAGATGACTTGGTTTTTATTTTCATTTTATTGATTTTTAATTAAACGAGTTTAAATTTTAAGCCAACAAATGTAATAAAAAACAAAAGTTCAATTAAATAATAGTTTCTTTTTTCATTTTCATTCGATTTAATGCATTTCCGACAGAAAAAGTTCAATCAACCAAATAAAGTATTTATATTCGTGCTACAGAAAAAATACGGAAAGAATTTTAATAGTCAATGAAACTTAAACACCATCAACGAAATAATTTTGTCATTTTAAATAATAGTTATACATTAGCTCACCAAAAAACTAAATGGATTTTATAATACAAGCACAAACAAGCTAAATTGAACGATAGCAAATTATGGAAAAGAAAACTTACAAAAGATTTAAGAGAGTAAATATGAAATCAAAAAACTATTTCCTACTCATATTGGGAATAGTTGCCATGAATGGCACAAAAGCCTCCGTGGCCAATTATACCTTCGGCACTTCATTGGGTAATTACATTGCAATAACAGGCACCACTTTATTCACAAGTGCTACTACCCGTTTTGATGATGGAACTTCGGCTTTACAAACGCTACCGTTCACATTTACTTATAATGGTCTTTCGTTTACATCGTTAGGAGTAAGTAGTAATGGCTACATTACGCTTGGAGCGGTTCCTGGCACCTCCACCAACTATTGTGGTTTGCAGGCATCTGATGCTTATTCAATCGCAGGATACGCAACTGACTTGGTGGGAGTAACCACAGGGGCAACTCCTTCCACTGTAATTGTAGGTACAAGGGGAACAGCGCCTAATCGTCAGTACGTTATTCAATGGACAGATGTGGCACATTACACTAGCGGTACTTATGTGGATCATTGGAATTTCCAAATAATATTAAATGAAACAACTAATACCGTTCAGGTGGCTTGGGGAACATCTACCGATGTTACTGCAATGGTTGCCAACACTTGTGCTGATGCTCAAACTGAATCTGGAGATATTGGATTATTAGGAAGTTCCGTAACCGATTTCAACCTTAGAAGCGTAACTAATGGAACCAATACGTGGTCAACATCAGTTGCAGGAAGCGCAATAACCGCAGTATGCAACATGTCGTCCACAAACATACCTGCATCAGGTACCACTTTTACCTGGACGCCTGCACCATTGGTAGCGATGAGTTATGTATCTAGCACTACAGCCTTCTTGAACAGCTTTCAAGCCTTGCCACTTGGATCAACTAACAATCAAATATTACAAGTGCAAGTGGTAACAACAGGTTCGTTAACACCAATTACTTTGAACAGTTTAAACTTGACAACTACAGGTTGTACCAATGCAAGCACCGACCTATCTAATGCACGAGTTTTTTTTACTGGTATTTCAGGTACTTATAGCACTTCCACGCAATTTGGATCAACCATTGCAAACCCAAATGGCACCTATACTGTAAACGGAACGGCTACTTTGGCCGAAGGAATCAATTATTTTTGGGTGAGTTATGATGTTCGTAGCACCGCCACTTTTGGTGATAACTTGTCTGGATGTTGTACGCAGTTAACAGGAAGCATGGGAAACGTAACACCAACAGTTACTTGCCCTTCGGGAACACAAACGATATCACAAGTAGGAACATGGACTCCAGTGGCGGCTGTTGCCCCACATGCCAATTTAGGACATATGCTATTACTTTCGGATGGAACGGTTATTTGTAAATCGAATGGGGGGCCAGCTGATGGAAATGTATGGGATAAACTTACACCAGACGCGCAGGGAAGTTATGTGAATGGAATATGGTCGTCAATTGCTCCAATGAACGATACTCGACTTTTCTTTTCATCACAAGTATTGATGGATGGAAGAGTTTATGTAGCAGGCGGTGAATATGGAACGGGATTAGCAACTGGAGAAGTTTACAATCCCTTGACCAACGTTTGGACCTCTACACCCTCTCCTGGAGGGAATGTAAGTGACGCGAACTCTGAAATATTGCCAGACGGTAGAGTGTTGCAAGCGTTAGTTGCGGGTGCATTAACAGGTACATCGATTTATAACCCAACAACTAATACTTACATAACTGGACCTACCGCACATGGAATTCACAACGAGTCGTCTTGGGTGAAACTTCCTGATAATAGTATACTTTACGTGGACAGGTTGACAACAAGTTCGGAACGATATATACCCGCTACCAATACTTGGATAGTTGATGCCAATTTACCCGTTTCGCTTTACGACCCTTATGGAGATGAAACAGGAGCTGGATTTTTGTTGCCAGATGGTAGAGCATTTTTCTTAGGCTCTATGGGACATACAGCTTATTATACTCCATCGGGAAGTACAAGCCCTGGTGTTTGGGCAGCAGGACCAGACATTCCAAGTGCAAAGGGAACACCCGATGCAGCAGTGGCTATGATGGTGAATGGGAAAATCATTTGTGCTGTATCTCCTATACCTACATCAGCAAATCACTTTCCTACACCTACTACCTTTTATGAATTTGATTACACCACCAATTCATACGCATTATTGAATGCCCCAGGAGGAGTAGCATCTTTAAATATAGGAGCTTATCAAACTAATTTCCTTGATTTGCCTGATGGTTCAGTACTTTATGGACAGAATCAAACTTCCACATCATCTCAATATTATATATATACTCCTGCAGGAAGCCAATTAACAGCGGGCAAACCAGTAATTGCCAATATTTCCCAATCAACTTGCACGAGCTTTAATATTACAGGAACTAAATTTAACGGGATTTCCGAAGGAGCTTGTTATGGTGATGACGGGCAAATGGCAACTAATTACCCTGTTATCCGCCTTACCTCGGGTAGCAACGTTTATTATGCGCGTACTTCTAATTGGAATAGCACTGGAGTACAAACCGGTTCATTGCCTACTAGTACTGATTTTACATTACCTGCAGGCTTACCAGCGGGTACTTATTCTTTAGTGGTAACTGCAAACGGTATTGCTTCCGACCCGATAACATTCAATGCTTTGCCAACCTTGACGAGTACACTTACACCACCGGCAATTTGCAGTGGAACTGCTTTTACGTACAATCCTACAAGCACTCGAACTAATGGAACATTTACATGGACCAGATCGGCTGTTTCGGGAATCAGTAATGCTGCAATAACCACTCAGCAAAGCGCAGCCCCAAATGAAATATTAAATAATACAACTTCGAGTCCAATAAATGTGGTATACACGTATACCATCAATGCTGGGACATGCAGTAATACACAAAACGTGACCGTGGTAGTTAATCCATTACCAACTGTTGGTTCAACCACATCTGCATCTGCAGTATGTGCTGGAAGTTCAGTAACCATGAGTGGTACAGGAGCTGCATCATATAGCTGGAGTGGGGGAGTGAACAATGGAGTAGGTTTCACCCCAAGTACAACAACAACTTATACCGTAACAGGAACTGACGCGAATACATGTTCAAATACAGCTACACGCGCCATCACGGTGAATGCTTTACCAACCGTAGGTTCAACCACCACTGCATCTGCAGTATGTGCAGGAACATCGGTAACCATGAGTGGTACAGGAGCTACATCATATAGTTGGAGTGGGGGAGTGAACAATGGAGTAGGTTTCACCCCAAGTACAACAACAACTTATACCGTAACAGGAACTGATGCGAATACTTGTTCAAATACATCAACACGCACCATCACGGTGAATGCTTTACCAACCGTAGGATCAACTACTACTGCATCTGCAGTATGTGCAGGAACATCGCTAACCATGAGTGGAACCGGAGCAACATCTTATAGTTGGACTGGGGGAGTGAACAATGGAGCAGCTTTCACACCAAGTACTACAACAACTTTTACCGTAACAGGAACGGATGCGAATACTTGTTCAAACACATCAACACGCACCATCACGGTGAATGCTTTACCAACCGTAGGTTCAACCACCACTGCATCTGCAGTATGTGCAGGAACATCGGTAACCATGAGCGGAACAGGAGCCGACAGTTATTCATGGACAGGTGGAGTTGTTGATGGTACTAGTTTTTCTCCAAGTGCTACTGATACGTATACAGTAACAGGAACCACGAATGGTTGTTCGAACACTGCTACACAAACTATTACCGTTACTAGTCAAGTGACATGGTATTTAGATGTTGACAATGATGGATATTATGTTGGAAGTCCTGTTAACTCATCTACTAGCCCAGGACTTGGATACAATACCACTGCTACTGTTTTAGGTGATTGTGATGATGCCAATTCAGGCGTTTACCAAACAGGAAGTTTATATGTGGATGCGGATGGAGATGGTTATTCCAATGGAACAGTAATACTTTGCTATGGAGCTAACGCACCTACAGGTTATTCTTTTACCTCGAATGGAACAGACTGCAACGACAACGATAATTCTATTCATGCTACATCTTCAATCACAGCTAGTGCAGGTGCGAATGGCAGTATTAGCCCTTCAGGAGTTTCCAATTTTTGTGGAGGTAACCAAACTTATTCGTTTACACCTAATGCTGGATTCATGATTCAAAACCTAGTAGTGGATGGAAACAACCTTGGAGTGCTTTCATCGTATACGTTTTCAACCATCACATCAAACCATACCATAGTGGTTAATTTTATTGCTAATTCAGGATGTTCATCGGCACCAGCATCACCTGTTATCACTGGTCCGAATGCAGTATGTGGCTTGACAACTGGAATTTATACTGCTACATCAGCAACAGCTAATACCTTTGCTTGGACTGTGCCAGCGGGTTTAGTCATCACATCAGGTCAAGGAACATCTTTGATTCATGTGAATTACATCACTACAACAATTAATGGAAATGTGATCGCAACTGCAACCAATGCATGTGGAACTTCTGTAGCCACCAACTATATTATTGCTAAAAAGCCACAACCACCAAGTGCAATAGCTGGACCTACATCACTATGTGGAATCACTACTGCTCATTATTCAGTTACTTCACTTGGTGCTACCTCGTATACATGGTCATTGCCAGCAGGCATTACCTTAACAAGTGGAAGTGGAACAAGCAGTATTAATGTGGCGAAAGCAGCAACTTTTGTATCGGGAAATATTTCCGTGATTGCGGTTAATGCATGCGGAAGTATTGCTGGAGCAGCAATTACTGTTGTTGGAAAGGTGCCTGCAGCTACCACAGCTATCGCTGGGTTAACCAGTGTTTGTGGTGTTTCCACCATTACTTATACAGCTACAGGAATACCTGGTGCTAGTAGTTATGTTTGGACATTACCTATAGGATTCACTCAACTTTCGGCTACCGGAAATAGCATTACAGTGCAAAACACAGGTTTTGTATCGGGTAGTATTTCGGTACGTGGGGTAAATGGTTGTGGAATAGGTACAATTAAAACCTTAGTATTGACAGCGGCTACAGCCACCCCAGGAATAATTTCTGGACCAACGGTTACTTGTGGATTGTCGTCAGCAACTTATTCCGTTGCTCCTGTAACAGGTGCTACCAACTACATTTGGTCGTTGCCTGCAGGTGCTACTATATTCTCTGGTGCAGGAACAGCGAGCATTGTTGCTACATTCACAGGAGGAATGATTGGTACAGTTGGCGTAATCGCGAATAATGGATGTGCGAATAGTGTATTGAGAACACTCGCAGTGAATAAAGTGCCAGCTGCTCCGGGTGCTATAACTGGACCAACGGTAATCTGTGGTTTTGGTACAGTAGCATATTCGATAGCTCCAGTGACTGGTGCTACTAATTACTTATGGGTGGCTCCAGCAGGTACTAGCATTGCTTCGGGACAAGGAACTAATGCTGTGGTGGTGAATGTAGCCTCTACTGCATTTGCCTCTGGATTGATAAGAGTATATGCACAAACATCGTGTGGAAACAGTGCTTATACGGGCTTAACATTTGGTGCATGTGCTAGTCCTTTAGAAATAAGTGTTGCCGACAATGGCTCTGCGTTCTCAAGTATTTATCCTAACCCTACATCATCAAACTTTACATTGGATGTAACGGTGGATAAAGACCAAGAGATCATGCTCGAGGTGTTCGATATTTTAGGAAACATTGTCATCACTGAGAAACACAACTTAGTAAGCGGAACATCAACATTGAAAACTAACATGGAGAAATTCAATAACGGAATTTATTGCGTGAGAATACTGGATGCTGATAGAAATGTGATGCATACCGAACGAGTAGTGAAACAATAAGAACTTCACAAAACGATAAAAAAATCCCGTTCCGAATTATCGGAGCGGGATTTTTTTTGTTCAACATTTCATTAGAAACTAGACTTGTTGATTAATAAATTTGAAGTGGTGTGATCCCATTTGGATTCGAACCAAAGGCCTACGGTTTAGAAAACCGTTGCTCTATCCAGCTGAGCTATGGGATCAAAACAAAAAAAGCCAATTAACCAATCTGTAAACTTATTCTCGTGAAAAGAACAAATAACGAATTAACTAATTAGCTAATTATGATGTCGGGGCGGCAAGATTCGAACTTGCGACCTCCTGGTCCCAAACCAGGCGCGATGACCGGACTACGCTACGCCCCGAACTGTACTATTTATCTAAAGAACTTTTTAAAACGGGTGCAAATGTACTATTATATTTCACCTGTCAAACACAATTATTAAAAATACTCAAAAATAAATTATGCTCTAAATCTTGCGGAGAGAGAGGTTCTTGAACCTACTCCCAAAACGCAACAAAATCAACACTTTGCAAAATAGTATATCCCAAGGGTAACTATTAGGGTAACCTTATTTGGCTACTTTTTTTACTAAATAATTCAAAGAAAAATTGCGGTACAAAGGTAGTAAATTAAAAGGTTCTACCAAATTTATATAGACCTTTTTTTTCTTTTTTTGCAATAAAATTAAGGGTTTGATAATGATTTAATTCTTCACAATAATATTCTGACATTGGTTTTGCAAAGCCTGCTTTTATTAATTCCTCGTTTAAAATTTTGGCATCAGGCAAGATAACATAAGCCAATTCCCTATTATATATATCGGTAGTGTTTTTTAACTCCTGCGCAATTGAAATAATTGTTCCGATAGGCAATAATTTTCTTACAAATGCTGTTGATTGCTTTCCAAGGAAAATTAAAAATCCACCTGCCAATTGGGTTTCTTTTTCATCTCTTTTGAGTTTATGGCATACTTTATCCTCTGGGCAATCAATACCATATAAACGAACCTCAAATTCCTTGTTGTCTAATGCTTTAACCGTTATTGAATCCCCATCAATTACATTTGTAACTGTGAGGAAATGAAGATAATTCAAAAAAATATTACCTAAAACCATAAATTACTTTTTTTGCTGCTATTTATTATAAATATTAACTAAAAAACAAAAAACAAAATGGCACGTCAAAAAGGACTCGTGAAATATTCGGGCACAATGGGTGGAGTTAGACACTTCAAAATTAAAGGTCTTGTAGGTGATTTTGCAGGTATGGCAGGAGGCCCAACCGATTCACAAATTAAAAATGATGCAGTTTTCAAAAGAACTCGTGAAAATATGAGTGAATTTGGAGGAAGTGCATCTTGTGCAAAATCAGTAAGAGTAGGTTTAGCACAAATCATTAAACAGTATTCAGATTCTCGTTTAACAGGTCGTTTAACGAAGATTATGAAGGAAATCAACAAGGAAGATACTGGGAACCCCAGAGGTGAAAGAAGTGTCTTGGTGTCAGCAAATCAATCAATGTTGGAAGGATTGAATTTTGATGTGAACACAAGTTTGGCAGGAATTTTTAATGCCCCTTACGACATTTCAAATGCTCCAACAAGAGATAGTTCAACTTTTAAAGTTCAACCTTTTGAACCGTCAAGTTTAATTAATGCTCCAGCAGGTGCAACACATTTTCGTCTGATGAACGCAATAAGCGTTGTTTCGGATTATGTGTACAATGTTACTACTGGAAAGTATGAACCAACTGACCCAACATTAGGAGAAATGTCAACAATTGAATTTTCACATTACACCGATTTAAGCACAACAACACCGTTAATTGTACTAAATCCAACTTTGACAGGACCACCAACAATGACATCAAGCGTAAGCGTTTTAAATTGTATTGGAATTGAGTTTTATCAACTCGTAGGGTCAAATTATTACCTCTTTGCTCAAAGTAATGCAATGCGAATTGAGACAGTATTTTAAAAAAACATATTGTAAAAAGGAGCTTTTCCAATTTTTGGAGGAGCTCTTTTTTTTGCTCCAACCTGAAAAAAAACTCTCCAAAATTCGCCCAAAATGCCCTGAAAATCGCCAAAATTTCATCCTTTTGCTTTTCTTTGTTTTCTTATTTGGTGCAATCATATAGCACTCATATAGGGGATAAGTGGCAATTAAATACGCCTCACCCAGTCAAAAAAAGCCGAGCCGACACAAATAAACCAAAAGAAAAGAGAAAAAAAACCATAAAAAAAAAGAAAAAAGAAAGCAAATCAGGAGGGGGCGAAAGCGAAAGAAACAAAAGGAAACGGAATAAGTCCCGAAGGGTGAGAATCAAATACCAATAAAAAAATAAAATAAAAATTTGATTCTCATTATGCCGTAGTCTTTTGTTTCTTTCAATGTGCGGTGCCTTGTGTGCGCCCCCTACCTTTGCTTTGTTTTTTATTTTTTTAATCCATTAAAAAATCCTTTTCTTTTTGTTTGTCAAAATAAAAAAACAAATATTCCATATTCTTAAATTAAATAAAAATACCATACGCCTGTGGCTTTGCGCCATGACTGACTGGAAGGAGATGCGCACTAACAGCAAGGGTTAAAGTTTTTCGCTTTAACTCTTGCAACCTATTCAGAGGGAAAGCGGATAAGAAAATTAACTGCATCCATTAGTGAAACGGTTGGTGCAGGAATTTTATTATTGGCTTTCCCTCTTTGCCTGGCTGGGACAGACACACGCTGAAAACAAGAAAGCATACCAAATTATTAAGTGCGTTGAAAAAGCAAGTGTAGCATTTGAAAAATTATTCCGAATCATGTAGGGTGAAATGAAGCATCACTGCCGTAATACGGGTTGAGGAAAGATGTGAAATTTTCTTGAACATCTTACCTGAAGGGCAGGAAAATTACGGTGTGATGAGAAATGGAACGAAGTGTTTGCATTCGGAATAATTTTTCAGATGCGACTCTTGTGTGCGATGTTGAGGATGTTACATTCAATTTATCAAAGCAGAGATGAAGGAATGAAGAGGAATGCAATGAAACGGAATGTATGAGGAACGGATGAGATAAATTAATGAAACTTCCGCAAACATTTGGCATTAATAAAACAATGCTTTCTTGTTTTCAGCAACAAATAAAGGGAGGGTG
>Ga0194047_10000903_pt1 | contig 18874 bp, 16 predicted proteins | sample JunL225m_MetaG_2_FD_160070 | JGI IMG/M metagenome (GOLD analysis project Ga0194047, IMG submission 160070) | Anoxic zone freshwater microbial communities from boreal shield lake in IISD Experimental Lakes Area, Ontario, Canada - Jun2016-L221-5m | ecosystem: Environmental > Aquatic > Freshwater... | reverse complement strand
GTTGTTATCAAATGTACAAAGAACAAAAATTGAAAGCAAATCACAACCGGAAAGCTGCAACAGTATCTCCCACATTAGTTGTTATCAAATGTACAAAGAACAAAAATTGAAAGCAAATCACAACGTATGGTGAGCCCGGACTACAGTACCAGCGTTGTTATCAAATGTACAAAGAACAAAAATTGAAAGCAAATCACAACATGCATGCTGATCACATCAAAATATCCTTCGTTGTTATCAAATGTACAAAGAACAAAAATTGAAAGCAAATCAAAAACGATTAATTGAAAACTCGTTTTACGCAGTAGAAAGTGATGTATGGGCAGGAATAACAGCGCAATTAATTTGTAGAGTTGTAGAAAGAGAATAAAAATTGGGAGAGGCCCTCGCCGAAGGGTTTGCAACCCAACACAGAATCCACTCCCACCACAAATATACAATTTTTTAAGTGCAAACAATTAATACAATTATTCAGGTAAGATGAATTTAGCTATGTAAAACTTCAAAGCAATGTAATGCTATGATTCTCAATAAATATTATTCCTATTTCCAGAACAGCCTGAATGAAGGAACAAGTTGCAAATAGACAAAAAGGTATAACTTTATACTACATTTCAAATTTAAGCGAATGAAAAGTTCTATTGAGAATTCGAACAATGAACAAAAGCCCTCGCAATTGAATCAAGATACGTTGACCCAGCAAGACATACCGAACTACTTAAAGAGGCTGAAATCAAAGCTACTGAACGACAAAGTGGGTCAGACCTTCATAACCTCATCAAAGAGGCCGCAGCAAGAAGTGGAGAATTCGGAAAGCCCAAGTCTGGAGGAGAAAATAATTCAGGACATAATGAGAGTTTATAAAGTGGACAGGAAAACGGCTATACAAATATTCAACAAACCTCTTTGAATATTACCCTTTTTATACCCCAATGATCTATGTTGAAGGTTTATTCATATTGGATTACAATACAATTATCCATGATCGTGAATTTCCGGTTGCATGATCCGGTAAAAATTGATCTGGTAAATAGGGGAATAATTTTTCGGAAGTTTTATAAGCATCTCCTCATCGTTTTATTTGTATTGCCTTTATATTCCGATGCCCAAATCATTACCACCATTGCCGGTACGGGTGCTGCAGGTTTTTCTGGAGATGGAAGTGCTGCTACTGCTGCACAGATCTATTATCCGCATAATTTAGCGATCGATGCATCAGGTAATATTTACTTCCCTGATTATGGAAATAATAGGATCCGAAAAATAACCATTAGTACCGGTCTTATCAGTACAGTAGCCGGAACGGGTACGCCGGGTTTTTCTGGAGATGGTAGTGCTGCAATATCGGCACAAATAAATCAACCCACTTCTGTAGCTTTTGATAGTAACGGGGATTTGTATTTTACCGATAGGGGCAATCAGCGCGTAAGAAAAATAACTACAGCTTCTGGCATCATCAATACCATTGCCGGAACGGGCACAGCGGGTTATAATAGTGATGGCATAGTTGCAAACACTGCACTATTGAATTATCCCAATGAGGTTGCCTTTGATGCTGCAGATAATTTATTCATTTCAGATTGGCAGAATCAACGGATAAGAAAAGTAGATAAGACTACTAGTATCATTACAACTATTGCCGGAACCGGAACAGCAGGTTATAATGGAGAAGGTATTTCAGCTACCACTGCTCAAATATCAGGTCCTTGCGGAATTATTTTTGACAGTGTGGGGAATATTTATTTTGCAGAATATAGTCTTTCAAGTCGCATCCGAAAAATAACCATCAGTACCGGCCTTATCAGTACAGTCGCCGGTATCGGTTCAATGGGTTTTAATAGCGATGGTATTGCTGCAACCGCTGCCCAATTAAATGCCCCGGCATATTTAAGTTTCGACAGGGCGGGAAATATGTATATTGGAGATGATCAAAATTTTCGGGTTCGCAAAATAGCTGCCGGTACAGGAATAATCAGCACTATTGCAGGTAATGGCACAGGAGGTTATAATGGTGATGGTATTGCGCCAACTGCCGCCTGGATCAACCATGCCTATTATCCATATTTTAATAAGAATGATTGCAGCCTGTATATAGTTGATACATACAACCATCGTATTCGGAAGGTCATCGGTGGATTTACCGATTGCTATCGGGCTGTTGCTCCTGGAAATAAGATCGCCTGCCAGGTTTTGCCGGCAATCACAATTGATAATTCGAATAATAATTCTTGGGTGCCCATCTTTGATACCGCGGGCAGGATCGCTGCAGAGATCCATGCGAATGGAAATAATCTTGGCACGGTGAATACATCCCTATACACCAAAACTGGTTTCTGCAGAGAAGATCCCAGCTATCGCTTATACCTGAACAGAAATATTACCATTACCCCACAAAATCAACCGACATCCGGAAATGTAAGTGTAAGGCTCTATCTCCTAAAATCAGAACTTGATTCATTAAAGACAGCCGTGAATTCACAATCACAGCCAAGTGGTGTAGCCTCCATCAATGAGGTGGGTGTATTTAAAAACAATGATAATTGCAGTGCAGTAGGTGGCAACGATGCTTTGCCGTTAGTAGCGGTTCCCGGTACATATACAACTGATTATTATTTAGAGGTCAGTATCAGTAGTTTTTCCAGTTTCTATTTTGCCAATAAAGTATTGCCCGCTATCCTTCCCTTAAAAATTAAAAGCTTTACCGGAACTTATGCCGGAAATACGCATGCATTAACATGGAGCGTTGCTTGCGCAGACAGGGTAATTTTTTCAGTAGAACGAAGTGCAGATGGTATCCATTTTAATGATATTGGAAATATTGTTGCCGAAAAAACAGATTGCAACAAGCCCTTCTACTTTATTGACGATAAAATTTTAACAGGCAATAATTATTATCGTTTACGGGTTGAAGAAGTAAATGGAAACATTGGTTATTCCACCGTTATCCTATTGAACAGAATAAATCCAACCAGCATCAACTTGCTGAATAACCCGGTTATGAATAATAAATTGGATATTAATGTATCTAGTTCAACTGTCGAAATGCTTGAATTTGTATGTACCGATGTTGCAGGCAGGGTACTTTTCCATCAAATTGTGAATGTGCCCGAGAATAGCCGCATGTCAATTGATATAGCAAATATTGCAAATGGAATATACTGGATCTATGGTATTGGAAAACATGGAAGATCCAATACGATCAGATTTGTTAAACAGTAAACCAATATATCTAAAGAAATAATACATGATTTGGTTTGAATGATTTTTCTCTATTATTCATAATTCATGAACCATCATGCATACACCATTATGAAAAAATCAGTTTTAAAACCTCAAATTCCGAATTGTATAAGTTTATTAATGATCTGTATGATATTGAGCATACTCACCAGTTGCTCTGTGTATGAAACCAGGATCTATAGCGAACCAATTGATCATCTTCGTCCCGTTAATAATAATTCAGAGCGATACCGGGTCAATACCGGATTAAAGCGATTTGAAGAAGGAGAGATCCCAATAGAATTTATCGATTCACTTGATGGAACAGTGATCAGTGTTCAACTTAAGAATGAGTACCGAAAAGGAATGATCGGACCGGTATTGATCCCCATAATCCCGCATAAATACGGTTACGGATATCCGCAAAGTAAAAAGATAGTTGAAGATGAAGATGCCACTCGCATCACGATGGAACTTAACATTCACTCGCGCAGTACAGATGTTGTAAGCTTTATCCCGTCACAATTCACTATTGTTAATACACAAAAATCAGTCGTTTCTTCATTAGTATCTGTTTTGGGTATCAGCGATATAACCCAAGCGGTTCAATGCAGTGGCAATAAAACCTGGAAGTTCGTGTTTATGCCAGGTATCCGGGTAGAGGGATTGCCCAAGGTAAATCTGCGGTCGTTGAAGATCAATGGACAGGATTTTCATCCTGAGGGTATTCAATTCAAAGCAGGAAAAAAATCATTCTATTCAGCCCTGGTGGGTACAAATGGATGAGCAATAATTCCCAAATATATCCTTACACCCAGGTAAATCCATCCTTGCGAATAGGCAAGCTACGGGGTCGGTATCCTGCTGCGGCCAGAGCATTACATAAAGCCGGGGCCACGGTAGGCAATCCCACTTCACCTACTCCGCCGGGTTCTTCTTTATTTTCGACAACATAGATCTCAATGGGTGGCATTTCATCATAGCGCAATAATTCATAGCTGAAAAATCCATCCTCCACCACGCGACTATCACTTACCGTTATTTCACCCTTCAAGGTCTGCGTCAATGCAAATGCAAATCCCCCTTCCATTTGATTCAGCATACCGTCAGGATTGATCACCAATCCGCAATCAATCGCAGCCACCACCCTAACAATTTTGAATTTCTTAGGACCCAACAATTCAATCTCAATAGCATGGGCCGCATATGATTTGGCAAAGATGAAAGAATGTGTTGCCAGTCCGATAAAATGATTGGGTTTTCTTTTTTCCGTCCATCCAATTTTTTCCGCAGCTAATTTTAATACGCCTGCAACCCTTGCCGGCGATTGTACAGCAGCTCCGGGAGCATCGCCTGTTTTAAAATCGGGTTTATTTTCCAGCATGGATAAACGAAACTGAAGCGGATCTTTTTTCAATTTCAGCGCCACTTCATCTATAAAACTTTCAACCGGAAAACTATTCACACAGATATCTACCGAACGCAACCATCCGCGGTTGATATTAAAATCTACCCCTGTATACCCGGTATTGATATTGGGCACATTATAACAAAATCCGGCATCAGCACCATCCATTTCCGCAGCATCCTTTGCCCCGGGGCCGTCGGTCATATAGGCCACGGGTGTGCCCAATACATGGTGTTGCCATGCTGCCAGGTTATTGTTGTCATCGATACCGGCTTTTAACACATGATAGGTTGCCGGGCGGTAAGGCTGAAAACGTATATCGTCTGTTCTTTCCCAGATCAATTTTACCGGCTTGTCTATTTGCTGTGCGATCTTTACGGCTTCAATGGCAAATTCAAAATGCAGTCTACGCCCAAAGGCGCCACCCATTAAAGCCAGGTTAACTTTTATATTTTCTTTTTTAAATCCGCATTCCTTCGATACGGTATTGACCGCCCAGTCGGGCAATTGCAAGCCTCCCCATAATTCACAGCCATCGCCTTTCACAGACGCAATAAAATTTACCGGCTCCATGGTTGCGTGAGCAAGGAACGGCTCGGAATAACTTGCGCTGATCTCATTTTTAGTGGAAAATTTTGTTACATCACCTTTTTTAAAGACTTCCATCTGCGGTTTGAGCCTCGATCTTTCTTCAAATGTTTTAAAAAGCGATTCTGTAGTTTCTTTGTTCTTTTTGCCTTCATCCCAGGTAATGTTCAGCATTTTTTTTGCTTTCATGGCAGACCAAATATTCGTAGCAATAACGGCTACGCCTGCACGCACATGCATTGGCGCTCCGGTACCTTTATAACTCACCACCTTAATCACACCGGGAACTTTTTTTGCTGCCGTATCATCTACACTAACCAATACACCATCCAACACCGGGCATCTTTCTGCAACAGCATATACCATTCCATCTACTTTAATATCTATTCCGTATTTGGTTTTTCCGGTAAGCACTTCATTTAAATTGCTTCGGCTCGTTGATTTACCGATCAGTTTAAAATCTTTTGGATTTTTTAGGGTAACTGCTGCGGGAATGGGTAATAATGCCGCCTGACAAACCAGGTCACCGTATTTTATTCTTTTATTGGAATTGGTGTTTACTACTTCGCCATTATCCGCAGCACAGGAAGATGCATTGATCTTCCATACATTGGCAGCGGCCGTGATCAGCATCGCCTTGGCAATGGCGCCCGCATTGCGGAGTTGGGTATACATCGTCATCACACTCTGGCTACCACCTGTATCATGCTCTCCTTCTTTTAAAGTTCCGTAAGGGGCTATTTCAGTATGCACATCCTTAAAATCAATTTCCAGTTCTTCGGCCACGATCATGGGCAATGCTGTATCAACGCCCTGTCCGGATTCTTGTTTGCCTACATAAATAGTGACCTTCCCTTTCTTATCAATTTTTAAATAGGCGCTGGGTTGAAAGAATTCACAGTCGAAGGCAGGAAGCGCCAATGACTGTAAGCCAGGAACCATGAAACCAATCATCAAACTTCCGGTCGACAAGGAACTCAGTTTAATAAATTGGCGGCGGCCGATCGTTTCTTTTTTCATATACAGAGTTGAGTACAGTTATTTATTGATTTCTTCAATTGCAATATGGATCGCTTCTTTGATCCGGTGATAAGTACCACATCGGCAAAGATGATTGCTCATCTCCGAGCTGATCGTTTCGTCGGTTGGCTTTTTATTTTTCCCGAGCATCGCGGCTGCACGCATCATTTGCCCGGGTTGGCAATAACCGCACTGCGGTACTTTTGCTTTTTGCCAGGCTTTTTGAACCGGATGGTTGCCGTCTTCCGATAAGCCTTCGATGGTAATGATCTTTTTATTAACGCAGGCTCCAACCGGTCGTTGGCAGGAAAACACGGCGTTCTCATCCATGATGACGGTACAGGCGCCGCAACTAGCAACACCACAGCCATATTTGGTGCCCGTAAGATCGAGTATATCGCGAAGCACCCATAACAATGGCATATCTGCTTCTGCTTCTACTGAATACTCCTTATTGTTGATGTTGAGTTTGAAATTGGGCATAACCTTCGTTTAATATTGAAATGATAATTGCTGATAGAAAATTACATAAAAGATTTCGCTTTACCTCTATAGTTTATATTCTGATGGAAAACATATTGTAGAAAGCAGTATTTAAAAAAGAGAATATTAAATAATACGGGTTTTCCCAACAACAAAAGTGATAGATTATAACGCCATGATATACTTTCTATGAATAGACGCAATTCCTTTTCACTAGTAGTTCATATTTGGGGGATGCTTTACACCGAAAATTCCAGTCTGAAATATTATCCGGCAAATCTTCTATTGATGTAAATAAGTTAACCTTGCTTATTGAGAAAAATTAACTTCTGTTATTTCTCCGGCGTTGATGAGTTTGCTGATCATTATTTTGCCATTTTCAGACACCCTTAGTTTCAGTTTGCCTGCTTCCCTTGCAACGTCAATATCTATATCATGGTCAAATGTTCTGATATGATGAAGACTCATTGCGGGCCAGTTTGTTGGAAGTCGGGGTGTAAATTGGAAAGAATGCATACCGGTAGGCCTGATGCCGAATAGCCCTTCTGTAAAGATCCTGCAATACAAACCGCTTTCCGCTGAAAGCTGTCGTTGGTTTCCCTCTGGATAGGCCTCAACAGGATACGGAACGTGTTCACCCAATAAACGGCGATTGGAATAATAATGTAAATAGACCAGGGCCTTGTCTGTTTCACCAGCGGCAAAAACTCCTCTTAAAGCATACAACGTTGATCTGTCCCAGAATGTTTTATCACCGGCTAAACTAGCCAGACCATCTGATGTCCATAATTTTGAAGAGAAAAGCGCATTGATGGTCCCGGAACTACGTTCATAGATACCCATCGTAAGCGGGATGCATATCCAGGCCCTCAAAGTATCATTTTCTTTGTAATACTTATACGTATCAAATCCATCAATGCGAGAGCCAAAATATTTTTCAATCGATTTTTTCAATTTTGCAGCATAGTCTTTATATGTTGTCAACTGTTTTGTATTGATACCCAGATCTTTGCCCAGAAAAACAGCAGAATTCAATGCATCATAATATAAAGATGAAGTGCAAAGATTGGCTGAGCCTGAAGGGAATCTGCCTTCAAGTTCATCAGCATCTGATATGACAACACCTTCTGAATTTAATTTTCGGTGACAATATTCCAGACACCATTCAATCAGTGGCCACAATTGTTCTGCCTGATTTTTATCGCCGATCGCTAGTGCATATCGGGCAGCTCCATATGCGATCATGGCTCCATCACCACGATCGCCCGCCCCGTTCCAAATATCTGTTCCTTCCGCAATAATTGAACTAGGAATAGGTTTAAATTCTTTGTTCATGAATCGGGCAAAATGAAGATAGGCATTTAGCGAGGCTTTATTTCCGTAGGAATATCCTAAAAAAGGGAAAAAAGGTCCGATGTATTCCGCCTGGTCATTAGCCCAAATAGCAGCATAATAAGCTTCGCCACCCGGGCCATGCATTGGGCCGCCCTTTGTTTCAAAAATACTTTCTGCAGCCCTGATTTTTGCAAAAGCAAACTCGCGGTTCAATACCGTATCCGGTGTTTCAAGTACCAGATTGCTCCATACTTTATCAACGAATGCCAGGCGTTTTATTTTTTCACTGTCTGTGTTTATCAATGGCCCTTGTTCATTTAATTTTACCCCGGTATAACAAAGGGCAAAACGCACAGAATCATTTTTTTTGAGATTAACATTGCCACTATTGAACAGGTCAATATGCAAAGCGTAACTACCGTCAACTCCCTTTCCAGCATCAGTATAATAAACACTATTTGATTTTGGAATTTCCACCATACAGTTTTTTTTGGATGTATTTTTGATGGTATATAATTCGCAGAAAGCGGGTAGGTCAGTCGAGGGAAAATATTGCCTTGTTAATTCGAGGTCGTTAGCGACTTTACCTTTAACGATCAATGTCCCATTGAGCGTGATTGAATATATTTTTTCCGCAGTTATCGGTTTGTAATTCACGGTTATCATTTCAAAAGCGTCGGGCGCAAAACGGCGGGTAAGACTTGCATGAGTATTATTGGGAAGCGTTCGTAACATTGGCCATACGAGACTCCTTGTAGCATGAAAGGATCCATCGGCTGCAACTCCGTACCGCAGGATGCAGGATATCCTTTTGCCACTCATCTCAATGTGATCATCATGAGGTAGGTCTTTGCTGATCAGCCAAGAGATTGATCCGTCGGGATTTACAAGCCACCGGCGCTGGTCTTGTGAAAATGATTGTCCCGAAAAAAGACAAAGTCCCACGATAAAAAACAAAGTCCGCAATTTTTTTTTCAGAAAGGATTTATGCATAAAACTTGTTTTTACTTACTACACTCAAATTTCACATCTTTTAATATTTGTTTTGAATACGCTTATAAATTTTGGGGATGATGAACTAGCAGAATCTAAGCCGCATCAATTTGTGTTTTCCATAATGAAAACGAGAAAAATATATGACAATAGTGATCACAAGACAATTAATATCTTAATTCTTACGAGAGGCTTGATCTAGATATCAATAAATGCTTCTACGTTCTATCAGAATAAGGAAGACCTTAAACTTGCATCGCTTGAAACCTTTTATTTTCTTGCTACTCTTTTTAAAAAAAGAAGCAGTTATTCATAAGTGATGCTTACCCTTCTTTTTACAGATGCCATAACCGTTCGTTGCATTATAAGGATTTAAATAATAACCCAAGGGCTATGGCGCAGTACATCACAAACAAGGATTGGTAAAAGACTGATCATTTTTTTCGAGGGGCATATTTGTTTGTGCCAAACGCTGTGCTCCTGTGTTGGCAGGACAAGCGATGGTTCCTACCGCATTATATATCACCTGATTTAGTTTTTCAGGAACATATATCTGAACCTTTGTTTTGGAATAGCCTGCAGGGAAGTAGCGCACATAGTAACCATCGGGGTGAAGGCTCCACATGCCACGGTGTATGTCAGATCTGTCCACTGTAGCCATCCCTGCTAGTACCGCGTACTTTTCAAACTCTTGGTAGTTATCACTACCCCTTTCCACCAACCCGCGAATATTGTTTTCAGCTTCCATTATTTTTTGGGCGGCAGGCGGAAGGTCTATTATCCCTTTATTCAACGCCTCATTTCCAATGGTTTCTACAAAGCCACCATTCAGTTCAATGATCTGCTTTGGTGAAAGCAAGAGGGCTACAACAGCTTTCAGCCTGGTTGATAAATTTTCAAATTTGGCCCTGGCAATGATTGCCCACAAGATCAACTGCACATCATGTTGTTCTATCTCAGGATGTATAGAGGCATGGTTTTTTAGAATAGCATTCACCACATCTTCCATCTTGCCTTTTGTAGGGGCAAACATATAACCATCTCCCTGGCTGGGCCCATGTGTTCCTGCTTTCAAGCAATAACTCATGTTCGTCATTTCATAGAATCCCGGACAAAGCATAAAGCCTCCTCCCTGGACGGCTTTCATTTTATATAGAGGGATATATGTTTTATCATTCCCAAATGTTTCCGGTAAGGAACCATTCATATTTACATCCTCAAATTTTGTGGTAATGGGAGATGGCTTTTTTAATATGCTACCCAACGGGTTGGATCCGCCTAATAATTTATCTTTTATTCCATTGAATTGGGCCTCACTAAAAAAAGCGGAGATCAATAAAGTAGTTATCATCAAAATTTTTCTCATCGGGATTTTTTTTAAATTTTATATCAAATCAGTTTTTTCATTTTAGAAGCGCAACAATACCGCTTAATTTTATTACAATAAAACTAATTAAATAACTGATATAATTTTCTTTTCCCTGCAAATCTTTTTTCTGAAAGAAGTATAACTTTGCAACTGGAACATCGGTTTAAATACAGTTTTTCATTTGTATACTTTAATTTTAAATGAATGAAATTCATTTCTATACAAGCTACCATTAATGCACCAATTAGTAAAGTATGGCAATATTGGACGGCAAACGAGCATATTGTAAACTGGAATTTCGCAAGTCCTGATTGGTGCTGTCCTCATGCCAAAAACAATCTCATAAAGGGAGGTGAATTTCATTATACCATGGCGGCAAAGGACAATTCAATGAGCTTTGATTTTTGGGGTACTTATCAGCAAATCATAACCGAAAAATTGATTGAAATTGTATTAGGTGATGGAAGAAAGTTAACAATAACTTTTGAAGAGACTGAATTGGGTACTATTATAACGGAAGAATTTGAGCCGGAACAAGAAAATTCAATTGAACTTCAACAAACAGGTTGGCAGATGATTTTAGATAATTTTAAAAATTACACTGAGATTTAATTACTAAATTTCAATATAAAGAAAGCCGATACACTGTTTCCCTAACTTATTGATTATAAAAGAAAAAGCCACTCGCTGCGGCAAAAGGCTTTTTTGTAAGTTTTCCTTTATTTATCAAAAATGCAGCTTTAAAAACTGAGAGAGATTATCTTTATAAATAGAAGTTAAAAATTACTAAGGAGCGATATAAATTGAATATGCATACGCGCTTCCAGTGGCCCCCGCAGGTTTCGGTAGGTCCGTTACAACACCATTCTTCCAGTATCGCGCAATAGTATTTCCCGCGTTGTATTCCCAACCTGCTGCATAGACATTTGAACCGATTACAAATACGGAGCAAGCTTCTCCCCCCGATACATATGGCAACGTGGTACTGGTTCCGTTTTTCCAGATCGCAGGAAAGCTATTTAGATTGCCTGCAATATAAGTATCAGTTCCTGAAACGAAAACAGAATAAAAAACGTTGTTGCCAGAAAAATTGGATGTAATGGCATTATGCCATAACCAAGAACCTCCACTTGCTGTTCCTACCAGATTAACGTCAGTTCCATTTACAAATAGTCCATTTACATTTGTGCCGATGTTAAGGTAGGTTGGCGTTCCATTTTTCCAGTAAGTCGCTTTACCATTGGTGTTGTATCCACAAACATAAATGTCTGTTCCGGAAACAGAAACCCCCGTAGCCATAGAATATGGTTGAGCCGTACTCAAATTTGTGCCAACCCCGTTTTTCCAGATTTTTGCCGTCTGACCAGCACCGGTTTCTTCGTAACCAGCAACATACACATCACTTCCGTCAACATATACTCCAAAAGCATCCGAACTTGTATTTGGCACTGTCGTAAGGGCTGTGCCAACACCGTTTTTCCAGATTTTTGCTATACTAAAAGCATTGCTTGGATTCCTTTCAAACCCTACAACATATATATCTGACCCGGATACGAATACGGCTCTTGCCCAGGCTTGACGAGTTCCATCCGACAGTTGAGTTACCACCCCATTTTTCCATATCGCCGCTATGTCAATAGAACCATTGTTAAGGGTACCAGCAACATATACATTATAATTGGGGCTAGTTGTTGTAAAGCTCAGTTCATTACCATAGGCAGTACCTACACTATTAATCGCAAATGACCTTACATAATAAACTGTACCCGGATTTAATCCATTGATTGAGGCCGAATAATTCCCGGTTCCTGTTCCACTGTTAATATAATTACTGCCGGAGATTAAAACTCCCGGAGAAGTACCCCAACAAAACCCCCTGCTCGTAACTGTTGCTCCTCCATCTGCACCAACATTTCCGCTCACTGAAACTGAATTAGTTGTAGCGGTAGTGGTTGAGGTGGTTGTAACAGTAGGAAGCTGCGATGTGGGCTGTGTTGTGTGATCAGACTTTTTGCAGGAATAAAAAATTATACAGCAAATACTGATTACTAGGAATTTTCTCATAACCGTATGATTTTATGGGTGTGAAAGTAAATTTAAACAAAAATCGTTTGCAGTAATAAGCCGGAGTCAAATTTGTTACTAATACTTTAATAAATCATTTCGAAAACAGGTAGTTTTTCAAATTATTTTCCTGTAATTAAAAAGGGTCATACTATCAAAGTATAACCCTTTATTAAATTGCTTCCCTAAATGACGGAAGATGCAGCTATAATCCTTTGATAGATTTCATGACCACAAGAAAATTAAAGGGTTAAACTTCTTGCGAAATTTAAGGAAATTTATTACACAATGAAACCTCACCGTTTTATCACCTTAATCTTCTTTCAGTTTTTGTCCATTTAATTGGTGGGAATTTATTTTCAACCTGAGCTTTTGATGGATTTCTTACTTTGCTCAATTTGCCTTCTGAGTATAGTTTTTCAGATATGGTGTTCCAAGATGGAAATTCATTTTCTTCTTGAACCCAATGATGGTAAGATGCTTCATTGCACCATTTTGGAAGATGTTGCATGGCATTTCTATGTGATGAAGACCCCCTGAATGCTTTCATAGATCCTTCATCTTCCCATAAAGTAATGGTCCAAAAGGTTAATTTCTTATCAATTAATTCTTTCCCTTTTACTAGCCCCTTTGATCGTTTTAATTCTTTAACGGAGGCTTCATTTGCCCTCATAAAAGGAATCAGAAAAAATATCGATTTTACACGAAGTCTGGTTACTGAAACGAAAGGCATATCAATATTTTTTTTATAAAAATAATTAAAATGATGCGACTGTTTTAACTCATTAATAGTAAAAGTACAAGCCCTCGTCGAGGCGAATGGCTTTTACAGTGTGGCTCCTCTTATTGACTATAGTTGCAGCTTTCAGCAGCGCTCTAAAAACAACATTTAGAAATCATAACCTTTAGAATATTATTTAAATGAATTTCATATGAAATATTTTGGTAAATTTATTTCAGCGTTTTACCTCCACACCCCAATTCATAAATTAAAATTGACAAATATGAAAAATATATTCCTTCTTATTTGCATTTTGCTTTACCTGACAGGCTGTAAAAATGACAAGGCAACAGACACCAAGTATGATTATGCCTATACTCCTATTGATCACGAACCCATTTACTGGGAAGCCGGCGATCAGATGAACCTAGTCAATGCCCTGAAAGCATTAAAGGCATTTGAAACAGGCAAGGTAGATGAATCGGTCACTTATTTTGCAGACAGCCTGCAGTTCACTGCCGATAATATTGATATGAAAATACCCCGGGATACGCTGAAATTTTGGTTTCAGGAGACCTGGAAGAATACAAGCAGCATCAAGGTGGAAATGAATGATTACGAATCTGTCGTTTCCAAAGACAAGAAAAAAGAATATGTCACGCTCTGGTTCAAAGAGATTGTTACAGACAAATCAGGAAAAGCTGATTCAGTTGCCTATGTGGATGATATCGGCTTTAAGAACGGAAAAATAATCAGTATGGACGAAAAGACAAGGCATTATCCGAAAGGGCAATAAGGCATAAAAAGTTAAATCGGGAGTTTAAGGAAACGGAGCGGAAAATACCCCAATGTATTTTCATGAATAAATAGAAAAGGGTCATACTATCTAAGTATAACCCTTTTACTTTTATATATGCTCCCCTTATTGACGAAAGATGCAGCTACGACCAACTCCTTGAAATCGTAATATTATATAGATCAAGCACTTAGTTTCCTTAAAATTGAACGTAGTTTGATTTCCTCTGTAAATCAGCTTTCAGTTTTCTGAAGGCGGTAATCCGGGAAAAGACTGACATGTCCTGATTGACTAGCAAAAACCTGTTTGAAGATTTCTACTCTAAATTCAGGGTCAAATATTGTATTGTTATCATTTTCAGCACCTGTGATATAGATGTCCCAATCATCGTATGATACTTTGTCCTGATTGTCAAAGAGTAATTTCGCAAGCTCAAGTTCAAATTCAGACGCATTTATAAGGTCTGACCATTGGCGGAATCCAACCAATCGCGAAATAAGATGTTGTGCATTCATCAGCGTAAAATTTTCTTCATCAACATCATAGTCGAGAAAGATACTGTCGATGTCAAAATACTTAGGGCTATAACTATTTGAGTAGCCATCAATACTTTCTTCGTCAACGTACCGTGTTTTCGTTTTAAAATCTCGGAAAAGATTTTTCGCTTGGAGTTTGAAAAATTCAATCTGTGTCATAATATAATCTTTATGGTGACCCAAGATTATTATCTAGAAGTTTTAGCGTTCGTAATCTTTGTTAGATAATAATCTTGGAATAAAGTTTATATTATCAATTGGTTGATGAAATCTTTGCACGAACGAGCAGGCTTACCAACAAGCACATGATAAAATTAGAAAAAATTTAGAAAAAATCAATAGGAATTATTAGCGATGAAGCCAGTCTTTTAAGATTTTAAATCGTCCCATTGTCCATTAAAAAAGGGTCATACTATCAAAGTATAACCCTTTTACTTTTATATCTGCTCCCCTTATTGACGAAAGATGCGGTTTTTCTAAACTAAGAGAGCTGTCAATGTTGTATAAATCAGTGATTTAGTTTAGTGCAAATTTACAGGAAGTGCTGATTCGCCATAGAAGTTAACCAGCTCGGCGAGTTTGGCCGCGACGTTTATCATGGATTCTTCTGCAGTGTCTAGGCCGTTTCGCGATGCGAGCATTGGGCTGACCTCGCGAAGTGCTTCGTATGTTGTGTTGTGCACTATAGGAACGAGCTGGTCACGTGCTAAAAGCACCGAAAGCTCCTTGTCTGCGACACCCGCTGCTGGAAGTCGCTTAAGTAGTGCTGGCGTCACGAGTACGATTCCAATCCGCGATTTCGCTAAGCCCTTGTCGATTGCCCTGAGAAACGGTTCGCCGAGGCCGATGTCATTTTCACTGAACCAGACTGATACATTTCGTTCTATGAGCAGGTCGTAAAGTTCCTTGGCAGCCCCTTGTCGATCATCCCACGCATGACACAAAAAAATGTGCCTCAGGTCAGGCAAGGACGCTCGCTTCTCTACGGTTTCACGGATTGGTGTGAGCGCCCGGACTTCCTCAGGTGTGTAATACTGAGCCGAGCTGGCTCCCGACCATCGTGGCTTTGTGTTACGGCTGGACCCGCCTTCACTCCGACTGCTTCCACCGCTCTTTGATGAGGAATAGGACGAGTACGAGCTTGACCCATAGCCACCATAGCTACTGTAGCCACTATATCGGCCGTAACGACTACCGCATGCAGGACACTCCGCCGCCGCGGCTGCCGATCGATGACCTCTTATTGGTGCTGTACATCTTGCCATATGTCCAAAGATAAAAAATACATTCAACGATAACGGTATTTCTTCGAATCTTAGATGTTGAAAAAATTGAATTGGTCAAACAGCTCAAGCTAAATATTTGTAATTTTACCTTGAATAAATTATGGTTTATGCTTTTTGAGTTAGAATATGATGAACAGATTTTTCTTGTTGATCTTGACCATCTAGATCGCGAGAAAACAAAAAAAGCAGAGGTATTTGCACTCAGGTACAACAATAATCCAAATGATGATGATGAATATGAGATTAAGATGTTTGCTGTGAAGGGTGAGGATGTAACCCCAATTAAGGTGTTAGACTTACCCAAAGAGCTTTTAGATGTGATGGGGGAGGATTTAAAAAAAGCAATGCCAAAGACTTTTTTTGCGAATCCATATTTCGATGAATTGATGATATTTTTCGGTAGTACTGTTCTTACTTCAAAAGATAGGTTCGCAATGCTATCATGTACTCAATGCGGTCGCAAAAATCTTTATGAGAAAAAGGGAAAAGAAAATAAGTCGGATTATACAGCTGACATACAAAAGAAACTCCACAGTAATCCGAATCCTGCTTGGCCATTCAAAGGAAGATTACATGTTCAATTTTCAGTTTCAGATAAACAAGGCCGTCTGAATAAGATTGATCTTGACAATCTTGCAAAAGCTATACTTGATAGCCTGAAAGGAATTGTATTCGAAGATGATGCTCAAATTGACACTCTTGTAGCTACAAAAGACTATACAAACGACATGGTTGCTAATATGGTTGCGATCAAAGAACTTCAGTTGGATGAGAGAGGAAAGGTTCAAGAGTTTTTATTTTCTGGGAAATTCAAATCTTGGAGAAAAGAGTATAAAATGAAAGAAGCAGAAGGCAAGCCCACTCGGTTTATCAGATTCTAATTCAACTGTTTAAGACTACAATTCTTACGAACGAAAGAAGCAACCAAACAATTTTTTAACAGTATGGGAAAAAGAAGTAAAAGAAAGGCCGCAAAAAGAAAACTTGAGAAGCAGAATAATAAGAAGGCAAGATTAAAATATTTTGAAAAGGCGCCTTCATTTAAAGACAATTTTAATAATGATGTGTCAACTCACCAACTTATCTTTCCTATAATCAGAAAAATTTCTGAACAGCAATTTGTAACTGTCGGAACGGGATTTTTTATTCATCCCGCAGGAGGTTTCGTTACTGCGAAGCATTGCCTTTATTTGCGGGACGCGTATGATGATAAATGCTATGCAATTCATTCAATTCAAGGAGGACATCGATTTATTCGAAAAATACAATATTTCGAGGCACATCCAATCGCTGATATTGGCGTTGGAATGTTGAGGGGAAATATTAATGATTCGAAAACGCATGAAACAATATTATGCCCTTCTTTTCCGATTGCTGATAAAACTGTGCAAATAGAGGACAGTATTTTCACTTTAGCATATCCTCGAATGAGAATCAATCGAAATCAAGTCGGAACTTTTCCAGTTGATAAGTTTTCTGGTAAAATAAAAGAATATTTTCCTAATGGTACTGCTTGGTTGAAAGATAAATGCTTTTTGACAAATATGCATATACTAAGCATGGCAAGCGGGGGGCCCGTATTAAGAGAAAACAAAATTATTGGTGTGAATTCTACTGCAATGGAACTTCATCATGATGAAGAACCCATTTCCTTTATTACACCTATTTCAAAAATATATGATCTCACTTTAAAAGATAGTGACGGTAAAGAAGTCAAAGTGCAAGATTTAATGAACGAAGGACATATGCCAAAAGCAAAATAAGATACTTATATAAAAGTAAAAGGGTCATACTATCAAAGTATAACCCTTTTACTTTTATATCTGCTCCCCTTATTGACAAAAGATGCAGCTTTTCTCAACTATGGGAAATTGTAATTATTTGGGAATCACTCATCTAATTCCTATAATCTGGAACGAAGTTGGAAAACTCATTATGAATTTTCAATTCCTTTGATTTTTGAATTATTTTTTTTCGATACATAAGTAAGCGTTTTACCAGCTCCTTTTTTAGTCAATTTAAAAAGAATTTTAGTTGGTGATTCCTTGGGATATTTATCAAATTTATTTTCAATAATCCATTTAGAAAGAAGTTTATTATTAAAATCAAATGACTTTTTCTTTGAAATTCCGCATGCTGCGTTGCAATTAATTTCCAATCCATTTGAAAGCAAAAATCTGACAGATTCCAAGTGAGTAAAATAATTTTCAGAATCCGGTTTAGATAATCCAAGCCGCCAACCACCATTTCCATTTGACTGAACAGTAAGAATTAGTGTTTTCATTGCTTAAATGATTTAATATTATTTTTCAGCTTACAATTGATTTGTTTGAATACCTGAAATAATATTGCTTATGTATGAACACATTTGCTATTTTAAAAACTTAAGAATTATTAAATGTAATGGCTTAACAAATAGTGAAAAAGATAGTTTTCTTAGAAAAGATGATTTTTCAATACACTTTGCTAAAACAGGACTTATAATATAGTAGAATCGACAAAATAATGATCCAAAAAATGATTTATAAAGAAACTTATCTCTAAAAGTCCGGAAGTCATCAACAACCGGGTGGTCAATATTTCCATCAAGACTTGCAGTCACAATATAACATTTTTTAGAGTTAGAATTTTGCTCTTTAAGAATAAGTTCAGAATCATAAATTACAAAATCATATGAAATAAAATTAAAATCAGGATCATCATTAGTTCCATCACCAAAATGAAAGTTTTCAAATTTAAAAGTAGTGCCCTTTTTAAATTCTATTTTTGGACTTACAAATACAATACGAAATTGAACGTTCGGTAAAGAGAACCAACTGGCCAATTTTGAAAAAGCTTTATTTTCTAACTTTTCATTAAGGATATTCGCAGTATCAATTAATGAAGATTTAAAATGAGTTACATAAAGGTACTCATGATCAAAAACATTAGTTTTAATATCCTTACATAATGAAATTAACTTACTTCTTTCTGCATTACTTATATGTATTTCATTTGCTTTTTGTCTAATTATGTAATTTTTCAAATCATATAAAGTCGAAGGAACATTATTATGA
>Ga0194047_10000901_pt1 | contig 18891 bp, 12 predicted proteins | sample JunL225m_MetaG_2_FD_160070 | JGI IMG/M metagenome (GOLD analysis project Ga0194047, IMG submission 160070) | Anoxic zone freshwater microbial communities from boreal shield lake in IISD Experimental Lakes Area, Ontario, Canada - Jun2016-L221-5m | ecosystem: Environmental > Aquatic > Freshwater... | reverse complement strand
ATTACTACCGCGCCGTCATGCGCTACAATCTCGCGAGAGTAACGTCGCCCATCTGCTTTGGTTAAGTGGTCAACCCGCACCGAGAATTTACGACCCTTGAAAATTTGCTCGCTTTCTCGCGGGGCGTTTCTTTCCAGAGTTTCCATCTCCTCCGCTCGACCTACACTCATTTTTGCCTCTTTTCATGCGAACACGCTATTCTTACCAAATAAAGAGTCAAGGCTTATTATATCGCTAAAATGGAAATGACCAAACAAACCATTTTTGTCGCCCCTTGATAATATCTCACGCGAAAATTTGACGCACCCCCGTTTACTTTAAAATATAAAAGCCTCTCTCAGCTTAAGAAAGAGGCATAAAGTTGTTAGAGACGTTCGATAATAGTGGTGGTCGCCATACCGCCGCCGCAACACATTGTTTGTAAGCCGAAGCGCCCGCCGCTGAACTCCAGTTCGTATAGCAGGGTAGTCATCAGGCGGGCGCCACTTGCGCCTAGCGGATGACCAAGCGCAATCGCTCCGCCATTCACATTAACTTTGGACATATCAGGATTATGCTCCTTTGCCCATGCCAGCACTACCGGCGCAAAAGCCTCGTTGATTTCCACTCGGTCTATGTCGCTCAGTAATAAACCGGCTTTATTCAAGGCGCGGTGTGTTCCTTCAATTGGTCCGGTCAGCATCATGGTTGGGTCGCTGCCTACCACATCCTGCGCTATGATTGCAGCACGTGGATGTAAGCCCAACTCCAAAGCTTTTTGACGGCTCATAACTAATACTGCTGCTGCCCCATCGCTAATTTGGCTGCTGTTTCCGGCGGTAATCTTGCCATCGGTGTGGAAAGCGGGTTTCAAATTTGCTAACGCGGCGAGGGTGGTTTCAGGACGAATACCTTCATCGGTAGCCATAACCGCGCCGTCAATAGTTAGCGGCATGATTTGGCTTTTAAACCGTCCTTCAGCAGTGGCGATGGCTGCCCGGCTATGGCTTTCCATACTGAAGCGGTCGAGTTCTTCCCTGCTCAGATTCCATTTTTGGCACAGTAATTCGGCAGAAAGACCTTGCGGTATCATTTCATACAGCTTCATAAGTTCAGGCGAGAAGGGATACCCCACACCATCCGGCAAAGATTTGCCCGTACCAATACTGCTACCCATTGGCACACGGCTCATTGATTCGACCCCGGCGGCGATTACAATATCGTTATAACCGCTCAATACCATGCTGGCAGCTAGATGAATTGCTTGCTGGCTGCTGCCACACTGGAAATCGAGAGAGGTTGCCGGAATGCCAATCGGGAAACCCGCCATTAATGTGGCATTCCGCGCTATATTGAAAGCTTGCTCACCAACTTGTGAGACACAGCCCATAAAAACCTGATCCACCATGCTTGCCTGTATTCCGGCGCGTTGCACCACTTCGCGTAAAACTGCGGCGGCGAGGTTGGTTGCATGGGTGTTTTTTAGTTTACCGTTGCGTTTGCCTGCGGGGGTTCGCACGGCTGCTACAATTACAGGCTGTCTTTCTTTGTCCATTAATACGCCTCCTTGCGTGATAATCACAATTGGTAACTTACTTTAACCTGTCCGTTTTTTTCGTCAATTGCAATAACGGTCAAACTGCCAACTTCGGCAGTATTTTGTACCAGTGTTCCGCCATCTGCCACCGAACCAACGCCATCAAGTGTGAGCTTTCGTAATGGTTTGTGGATAGGCAAACCCGGTTGTAAATAGATTGCATCATTTTGCAATACTTCTAGTGGGACAAATTCCCAACTCAATTTACGTTCTTCTTTTATCAGTTCTGCTACTGCTTGAGTCAATATGTCAAGACTCAATTTTGGATGAGAAGCGAGAGAACCTTCGTATAATACAAAGGGCTTTTTCCCATGGTCTCCCTTGAGCGGTTTTAATATTTCTGGCACTAAACCTAGCCTGAATAGCGCAAAATCCACCAGATGACCGCCCGTATGCACCCGCATATTCTGGTAGCGCCGCTCCCAATCAATTTCCCCTTCCACCTGTTGCCCTACTTCTAACAAAAACCTTTCAGGTTGTAGCGGTTCAAGGTAATGCCAGATTTCGCCCTCTTTCATCATTACTTGATAAACTTTAGCCTGTGGCGAGTCATCCCATCTTAAAATACCTTGATCGGTGGGTTGCCCGCCCCCCATCGGGTAAAAAACGGTATTATCCAGTAATAACCTAAATCTTTTTGCCGATTCGGGCAAGATTTCCAGTGCTTTGGCGGACATCCGGCGCAGATATGGTTCACTCAGATAGACGGGTTCTGTTTGCATAGCTCCATTCTCAACTCAAATTTACAGATTGCTAAATTTTACCATAACCCCTTTTCTTGCAGACTGAGTAGTTACAACTTTTTTAGTGGTCAGCCAGCACCGAAAGTTGCCAGATAAAGGCGAAAATGGTGCAAACTATTAGCCAGATGTCGCGCAGCGTGATATGCAGCGATAGTAAGCCGTTGTTGGGCAATCCCGTACCGATGCGTCCCAAATCATAGGGTAGCAAGAACAGGGAAAGTATTATTAACACTACCGCCGTAACCCCCGCGACTGTTACGATTTTGTATGACTGGTGAAGTTCGCGCTCATACAGATAGCGCACATAACGAGCAAACAGCGCCGCCCCATGTACCATCATGCAAATTGCCAGCGTATATAACGCCAGCGAGCGCAAGTGTTCGCTTATGGCGAACAACTCGCCGTTTACCAGAAAAATACCCGCTACTAGCTGGATAATACTCGCGGCAGTGACGATAATTGCTCCGGTTATCCATTCCATCATCAGAAAAATTATGGGCGAGTATCGTTTGAATCTGGGGAGGAAATAGAGATGCGGCAAGGTAAATGAGCCAAAAATTGCCAGAAAGGAGAAAAGGAAAGTGCCGACTGTAAGCCCAATATTAAAAGATGAATCTTTCGCTGGGGCATAGTACATAGACATAAACAGCATAAGTTCGGCGAAAAGCGCGGCAAAGCCGATGCTTATCGTGTACAAAAAGCGCGGATGCTGCTTGAGTAAGCCGGGGAGGATGTCTTTATCCTCAGAGTCGCCGACATTACGGGGTAAATCATCAATGGTGGATGTTTTAGTTTGCATTCCGGGTTTAGTCAATCCTGTCTCAGCATAGTGATTAATAAGTTTAATTGTTAGATTTTAGCCAGCTTTAGTGGAAATGGCAAGCCCCTCTAAAGCATTGTACAACTGTTCCCACTCCTCAAGGCTAAGGGTTTCGGCGCGTCTCTCGGCAGCAATATGTCCCGCCGCTAAAACCTCGCGTATTATCTCTTTATCCAGATGAAGCCCTGTTGCCAGTGAGTTTGCCAGTTGCTTGCGTTTTTGCCCAAACCCTGCTCTAACAACTTCAAAGAGCCTTGCTTCATCTGTAACTCGGCAAGGTCTTTCCGCATCAGGGTAAACCTTAATGACCAGAATTGCCGAATCTACTTTGGGTGGCGGGTAAAAAGCCCCTGCCGGTACTGTCGCAAACAGCTTAGGCTTGCCGTAGAACTGCACGCTTACCGCCAGCAAGCTCATTTCAGGCGGTTTAGCGACAATACGTTGTGCTACCTCTTTTTGCACCATCAGCACAATTTGCTGTGGGCGATGCGAGCTTTCTAGAAAGTGCCGAAGAATAGCAGAGGTAATGTAATAGGGGATGTTTGCGATAAGTTTATAGGCAGAAGGTTCAAGCTCTTTCGGCTGGAAATCCAGCACATCCCCTTCCACCAGTTTTGCGCCCAAATAAGGCGACAGCATCTCGCGCAAAAAAGGGTAGAGACGTTGGTCAAGTTCAACCGCTGTAAATTTCGCTGCCGTTTGAACCAACAATCTAGTCAGTACCCCTACGCCGGGTCCAATTTCTATTACCGCATCCTCACTTTTTAATTCGGCGGCTGCCAGAATTTTAGCTGGAACCGAAGCATCCACCAAAAAGTTCTGACCTAGACCTTTGCTTGGCTTTATTTCAAGCTGTCGCAGCAGCACTCTTGTCCCTATAGAATCGTTCAAATAATCAGCTACCTACTCCCATAATAATCCTGAGCCACGCTATTAATTTTATCATATCTATCCGGTGTCTGTGGAAAACTTTTACTTGGGGAAATACCCTTGAATTATCAAAGATTGCAGAATAAATGATTGACAACTCAACGAATATACGCTATTTTATACCTATTAATTATTAAAAAGGGATTAATAAACAATTATTTTCGGGAAATATATGGATAAGTTAAACAACCCAACATCTAATTTACAGCAGTTCTTTTCAGACCAAAATGAAGATTCGTTTTTGCCACGTCTGTTAGCGCAAACCTTGCATGTGATAAGACAGGTATTGGAAAAAACTCTAGGAGTCAACCATATTACAGGGCGAATAATGCTAATCCTTGCTCATAAGGATGGGATAACCCAGAATTATATTACCAGTTGTATTGGCGTAGATGCCAGTATGATTACTCGCACCGTAAAAGAAATGGAAACCGATTTGGGTTGGATTCGGCGGGAGCGTGACCATACGGATAATCGGCTTGTAAGGGTTTTTTTAACCGAAAAGGGGCTTATACAGGCAACTATTATGTTACAACAGTTCAAAGCTCTTAACCAGCAATTGACCAGCAAGCTCAGCCAGTCCGACTTAGCTCAAATGAAAAACTATCTCTATATTCTTGAAGAAACCGCTCGAAGTATTTTTGAGAACAACTTTAATGAGACTGAACACAAATAGATTTAGAAAGGAAAGTATATTTTGAAAAAGATACCTTATCGCTATGCCGTATCTTTAAGCGCCGCTTTAGGTCTTTTTATGGCGGTGCTGGACAACACTATAGTGAACGTTTCGCTTACGGCTATGCTGAAAAGCTTCAACGATCAAGACTCTACTGTTACCATTAATACAATCCAATGGGTTATAACCGGATACTTCCTATCACAGGCGGCAGTCATACCGGTAGCCGGATATTTCAGCCACCGCTATGGTTTAAGACGAATTTTCCTTATCGCTTTGGCTATGTTTACGCTAGGCAGCTTTCTTTGCGGCTTTTCGCATGAACTGGATCATTTATTCGGTGGCGGCGGCGTGCCGATGTTAATCATTTTCCGGGTTTTTCAGGGTCTTGGCGGCGGCATGCTTTTTCCGTTGGCTACCTCGATTTCGTTCAATGTTTTTCCTCCTGCCGACAGGGCGAAAAGCTCTGCGGTAGTGGCAATTCCGGTACTGCTTGCCCCTACTTTAGGACCTACTATTGGAGGTTTGCTAGTTGATAGCCCCTTTGACTGGCCCTCGATATTCTTTATAAATATTCCGGTTGGCTTGCTGGCAATATTCTTGATTGCTCGGTTGCTAAAACCCGATTTTGGGCGCAAACCAACGTGGGCATCCGAAACTTGGTCGGAAGGCGCTAAACCAGCCGGTACTGCTGCTCGTCCCGTTGTTGCTCCTACCACGCTCGAAAAGTTTGATTTTCTGGGCTTGCTACTTTCAATTGTAGGCACAATTCTGGTAGTTTATTCCTTTTCGCTTGTCAGCGATACGCGAGAGGGAAGTATTACATCTCAAACTCCTACCGGTGAAATCAACGGTTGGGGCTATTGGTTAGTGTGGGCAATGTTAGGCACAGGTTTGGCTATATTAGGCATCTTTAGCGCCTACGAGTTACGGCGTAAAGACCCTGTGCTAGACCTTCGGGTTTTCAAGCATCGTGAATTTACTGTCTCAACCTTAATGACATGGGTTGTTCGTGCAGTGGTTTTTGGAAGCTTCTTTATACTACCGCTCTTTCTCGAAAGATTTAAGAATATGAGCGCGGTACTTACCGGCTTATCGCTTATGCCTCAAGGTATCGGCGCTGCAATCGGGATTATCAGCGGTAGCCGCATCTATGATATGGTTGGTCCGCGTATTCAGGTAATAATGGGAATCATTACCCTTACGATAAGTTCGATAATGCTCATGAATGTAAGCCCTGAAAGCGATGGTTGGTCTTTCGTGCTGATATTACTTATTCGAGGCGTTGGTTTTGGCTGGTCTAACTTGCCATTACAGACAGTAGCTCTTTCCCGTTTTGCAGGTCCAAGTTTGCCTAAAGTAAGTTCGCTATATAATGCTACTGCCCAGATATTCAGTTCAATCGGTGTTGCAGTATTGACAACTATCTTTGTGACCGGGCTTACAGAGCGCATGACTAATGGGGTAAAAGCAGTAACGGCAAGTGGACAACGCCCGGATAGCCAAGCTATCGCGCTTAATGCGGCGGCAGGTTCAATGGGTAATGTCTTTACCTTCGTAACTGTCGGTACGGCGTTGACTATATTTCTGGCGCTACTTTTACCAAAGAAAAGCATCAAGCAAGAGCAAATCGAGGCAGCCCGTAAAAGTGGAGCTAATTCTCAAGAAGAAACGCCCGTTGTGATGATGGAATAAAACTTTGTAATAGAGACAAGGGGATTAAACCGCTTGTCTCTAATCTTTTCTCAAGCTGTTATTTTCGCGCCAATGCTATTTCTTTGTGTTTAAGTAATTGTACTAAGCTGTTAAGGGTAGTTTTAGCATCGCCGAACACCATTAAGGTATTTTTGGCGTAGAATAGCTCGTTATCTTCTCCGGCAAACCCCGAACCTAGGCTACGTTTCAGGATTATTACCGAATGTGCCTTGTCCGCATCAAGTATCGGCATCCCATAGAGTGGGCTGTCTTTCTTGTAGCGTGCTGCCGGGTTAACCACATCGTTTGCGCCAATTACCAGCACTACGTCTGTGTCAGGAAAATCATCATTAATCTGTTCTGCCTCAAACAACAAATCGTAAGGCACATTTGCTTCCGCCAGAAGCACATTCATATGACCGGGCATTCTACCGGCTACCGGATGGATGGCGTAGCGCACCTTTATGCCTTGGCGCATTAGCAAATCCCCCAATTCTTGCACCGGATGTTGCGCTTGGGCTACTGCCATTCCGTAACCCGGTATGATAATTACCGATTGGGAGCTGCTCAATAGAAATTCGACATCTTCGGGGGTATATCGAGTGACAGTTTTTGCTTGCGCTTGCTCATGTAGTTCACCGGGTTTTGCGCCAACTGCCCCAAAAAGCACATTGGTAAAGGAGCGATTCATAGCTTTGCTCATAATCATTGCTAGGAAGAAACCGGAGGCGGCGTTTAATGCTCCCGCGATAATCAGCACATCGTTATTGATGGCGAAACCGGTAGCAGCCGAAGCCAACCCCGCATATGAGTTTAAAAGCGCCAGCACTACTGGCATATCTGCCCCACCAATGGGCAACACTAGCAAAACCCCAATAAGTAAGCCTGCCCCCAACATTAAGTAGAAAACAATCGAGGTAGTAGGATTTACCAGCAAAAATACAAACAAGCCCATTGCGCCAATAAACAAAATCAGGTTAAGGATATTCTGAAAGCGATAGGTTATTGGCGCTCCGGGAATGAGTTCTTGCAATTTTACAAAAGCCATCAAACTGCCGGTAATTGTCAGCGAGCCGAAAAGTACCTCAATTCCCAATACTGCCATTAGTCCGCTATCTATATTGGTTGATACGTGTTCCTCGAATTTAACCACACCCACCAACGTAGCCGCTAACGCGCCAAAAGCATGGGAAATTGCCACAAGTTGGGGCATCGCCGTCATTGGCATCAATCTTGCCAATAGCCCACCGATTAGCGAGCCTAGCATAATCCCCACAATAATCCATTCGTAGCTAACAATCTCATTTTTTAGCAATGTGCCAATGATAGCCAACAACATGCCTAACTCGGCGTATAGCATCCCGCGCCGCGCCGATACAGGCGAGCAAAGCGCCTTCAAGCCCATAATAAATAATATCGAAGCGGCGAGGTAAGAAGCCTCAAGCAAATAATCGTTCATTGAGCTTTTTCCTCCTTCCGCTTGAACATCTTTAGCATGCGGTCTGTGACAAGAAAGCCACCCACAACATTTATAGTGGCGGAAGTGACGGCAATAAAGCCAAGCGTTGTGCTTAGTATTCCTTTGTTGCTGCCTGCCGCAACCAGTGAGCCAACCAGTGATATGCCGGAAATAGCGTTGGTAGCGGACATCAAAGGGGTGTGAAGCAGGGGCGGCACACGGCGGATTACTTCAAAGCCTAAAAACCCTGCCAGCGTTAGAATATAAATCATTTCAAATAATTGTAGATTCATACCATTACTCCTTGATGCAACAAAGTTTTCACCTGTTCATTTAGAATTTCCCCGCCCCGTGTTACACATGCCGCTTTTACAATTTCGTCTTCATACGAAGGGCTTTCTTTTCCATTGGGGAAAAGGTATTCAAACAGGTTGAGAAGATTGTGGCTATATAGAAGGCTTGCATCCGCCGGTACTGCCGCCGGTAGGTTTACTGCCCCAATTATAGTTACATCGTTTGATTCGATTGTTTGGTTTGGCGCGGTCAATTCACAGTTGCCGCCCTGTTCTGCTGCGAGGTCAACGATTATCGAACCCGGTTTCAGGAGTTGCACCATTTCACGACTTATTAACAAGGGCGCACGTTTGCCAAATACCTGTGCAGTAGTAATTACCACATCTACTTTGGGCAATCGCGTGCTGATTACCTCACGCTCTTTCATAAGAAATTCGTCAGATTGTTCTTTGGCATAGCCCCCGCTTGTTTCTGCGTCTTTTGGTAGCTCCATCTCCACAAAATTTGCGCCCACACTTTTAACCTGATCTCTAACAATCGGGCGCGGGTCAAAAGCCTCAACTCTAGCGCCAAGCCGTTTGGCAGTGGCTATCGCTTGCAAGCCTGCCACCCCTGCGCCCAATACCAGCACAGTTGCGGGTGATACTGTACCGGCGGCAGTCATCATCAAGGGGAACATTTTCTTGAGCCTACCTGCCGCCAGCAGCACTGCTTTGTATCCGGCAATTGTCGCCATTGCGCTTAAGGCATCCATATTTTGGGCGCGGGCTATACGCGGTATTAATTCGATGGCATAAGCGGTAATTTTGCGATTTGCGAGAGCTTCTATAAGCTCAGGTTTGGCAAAGGGAGACAGGAAACCGAGCAAGGTTGCGCCTTCTTGCATCATTTCAGTTTCGTATTGCCCTGCCGGTGAATGAAATTGAGGCGGTTGCACTTTAAATATTACATCAACTTGTTGGTACAATTCATTGGCATTATCTACCAATCGTGCGCCTACCGCTTCATATTCTTCATTGCTGCAAAATGCCAGTTTACCCGCGCCTTTTTCAATAAAAACTTCATGCTTTTGTTTTTTTAGAACCCCAACAAGACCGGGAATTAACGCTACTCTGGTTTCACCAAGATATATTTCTTTTGGAATACCGATTTTCATTTTATGTTTGTCCCTTTCTTTCACTATGAAAATTTATTATGGTTCAGGCATGAAAGCGAATAATACACTCATACGGGAGGGGAAATTATTTTGATACTACCGATTTCACTTCATTAATCATAGTTTATGAGAATTAATAATGAGGTCTAAGTCGGTGAATATAGGGTAGATAGACATAAAAAAACCCTTTCCATTGCTTTTTTACAATTGGAAAGGGTTTATAGTGATTTATTTTAAGCTTAATGCGGTATTATCGAGAATAGAAACTTGGTTTTTACCATAGCCCACAATAGTAGTGTTGAAGCGAGTAGGGCGAAACCGTAAAGGAAATAGGGCAGGTCGCGCACGCCCGGTATATTGTAGAAAATGACAATGACAACCAAGTGCATAGCAAAGGAGTAAAGGCTAACTTCGCCAATCGGGATTAATAGCCAACCCACCATAGGTTGCAATAGTTTCCAGAGCCAAGTAGAAATCAGAAAAAGCCCTTGGAATATTATGAAGATTGCAAACATACGCTCCGGCGGCAGCAAAGATTTATCGTGTAGGTCTGCGATGTAGAAATGCACATCAATTGACCCGAAGATATTTTCTACGCCACCGTTGATTTCAGCAATATACAGACTCAGTAGCAATACCGACATCGCGCCTATTGACAATGAGTAATACTGATATAACTTGCCCCTTGCGTTAAAAAACTCAGTTATTGCCCGGTGATGGTAGCCAATTACCATAGTTGTAACGAATAGCATTTGCCATGCCGCCAACGGAAAGTTGCTGGCAAAAGGCAATGTGAAATTGCTGGGATAGTACATATTAGCAAACCAGATAACCCCGCTTACTATCAATATGTGCTTGGTTTTGCCTTCTTGTAGCAGAAAGAGAATTAGAGGGCTAATCGCTAGGAAAATCACGTACATAAACAGAATACTGGCGCCATGATAAGCGAACCGCATTGTTAGCGTACCGATTAGCAGGTCAATCGGGTCTTTAATATCAATCCATTCCCTATCAGCCCATAATTGCAGCGGAGAATAGTTTGCCAGTAGCACAAAAAACAGGGTTAACCCCACCGCCAGCCAGTATATTTTTAAGGCGCGTTTCAGTATTTTGGTACTAGCAACGCGCAATCCTTCTTTTTCGATAACCTTGAAATAAACTATGCCAAGGATAAAGCCGCTTATGATAACGAAACCTTCAGCGGCGCTTATATAAAATTCCCCGCGGGCAGTGAGGAAATAAACCCAACTATCTGGACCAAATACCCCGATATGATCCATCAGCATTACAAATATGCTCAAGCCCCGCAGAAAATCAAGCCGTAAATCCCGTGAACTTGCTGCTGTTGCTTCATACTTCCAGCGCCAGCGCAATCCTTTAACAGCGGTTACTGCTGTGGTACCTGCAAGAGTGCCTTGCAAATTAGATTCTTTAGCGGTTAACATCTATATATTCTCCTGAAAAGCTAATAAAAAACGAAAGCTACGGATACGTTATTTAAACTTTCTCCATATCTGCTGCAATCGTTACCTACGAGTTAAGCAAATGCTTACTTTTCACAAGGCTTTTCTATTTTATATATTAATTTTATCTTCTATTTGTAAAATGAATGTAAAATCCAATCAAGGAAAAGGTAAAATCATAATCATATATGTTCATACTAATTACATCACTTGTGTTATATTTACTACTTTTAATACAACCAAATAGGTTTAATATAAATGTATGGGAGATAAGTATTTGCAAATATCGCGGAGAATATGGCTGGAATTAATAATCGCCTTTGACTTTGTGCGAGGTTTTTTCGAGCCGTTTATGGCTTACCGAATTGGCTATCTGGTGATAGTCAAGCGTCGCTATCGCCGCCCGTGGACTACCACTCTAAAAGATGGCACTATTTTGCGCCGGGGCGATAAAATCATTAGACTGCATATGAAGCTTTTTATGCCACGTTTCAGGGGTGTTGACAACGATTTATCCTATTCACGCTATCTATTCGGGCTATTAGCTCCTGAAATGCCTTATCTCGCCTCTGTATTAAGGACTGACCCCGCTTGGGCTGATTTTAAGGCAATTATGGGTCAATCTCATGTGGTAGGAAAATACACCGAAAAATTGGGCTTTGAAACCAGAGCAATACCGGATTGGTGGATTGTGGTGGTGGATTTGCTTGGTCGTGGCGCAATGCTCTTGACTGACCCAACGCCACGTTGTCTGTTGAAGATTCTGAAGCCGCATGGAGTACGAAAACCGCGCGAAACTTGGATTGGCTGTTCCTCTTTAGTGGCGCTGCATAACAATAATCAAGTAGAACCGCCACGATTGCGCCGCTTATTCAAGTATTTTTGATAAAGAGAGCTATTATGGCTGAAAGAAAACAAGTGAAGTAAACCTATTAATCGTCAATATGAGCCGGGATGAGTAAAGCGCATCCTGATTTTTAAGTGCGCCCATGAGTTTTTATCACAGTATCTTTTGTTTTTTGGCTGGCATCCCCTGTTACTGTAAAAGTTACGCTGGCTTTCAAAGTAACGCTTCGTGTAATGCTATTATCAACTAAGAATGAAATTCCGCCGATATTCCAAGAATAGTTCCAATCATTTCCGCTACTAATAGCCATTAGAGCGGCAGTACCGATGGATGTTCCCGAATTTGTTTGAACGGTATAATTGAAACTCACCCCATTGCTGGAATTAATAGAAACTCCGCTAAAAGGTATCACAGTAGCAGTCAGATTACGTGTGGAGAGTGCGCCCGTTTGTATATAAGAGTCATACGGGTTTGTTGTGCCATCGTATGGTTTCCATAAAACAACCGCGCCCATATTAGCATCAAAAGAGCCTTTCCAATTTGAACTCATCTGGGCGAAAAGCTTTCCATCCCAATCGCTACATGTAACAGCGTCCAGTGTAGCGGGAGTAGTTTCGGTGCAATACTGGATGCCAAGTGAAACTTTACGGTCGGTTGCATTATTTATAAGCTTTGTAGTTATACCGGATTCATCGAGGGACCAAAATGCCGATAAATTCCATTGCAATAGCCCGGATGAAATAACTGCATTGGAAGGCGTGCTGGTATCATCGGTATGATTACCCAGTATTATCGTGTTTGCTATGGACGGGTTGTTAGTAGGATAAGCAACTATTCTTACCAATTTAACCGAATCAAGCGCACTTAGCTCAATTAAAGCTTGTGGCGAAGAATTAAAATAGTCAGTAGCTTTTGGAACTGTTCCGGGCTGATTGTCGGTCAGGTTAGAGCTACTCAAATTGAAGCGAGCGCCGCCGAGAGTCAGACCGTTAATACTGGATAGGTTGCCCGCTAATCCCGGAGATTGGCACCCAGAATCATCCGGTGAAGCTGTAGCACAGAGTCTCCAGTGTAGAGTTATTTCATTTTGTGGGTCTATTTTAGGCGTATCAGTGGTATGATCCCAAGTAACTGTCCAAGGGCCAGATCCGGTAGGCAAAATACTTTTAGGTCCTGAAATTGTGCTTAATGCGGTGGTTGTACTGACCCCTGAAGAGTTTTTGTAAGTAGCATCAAACATTACTCGTTTGATTAAAGCGGCATTTGCTGGAATGGCTACTGTAAATGTAGTTACACTGGAAAGCATCAAGTAATTCGCAGGGGTAGGCGACCCGCTTACTGGAGCCAATTGTACAGGGGCTGCCCCTTTGTTGTTCATGCTGACCGTCATGTTTACCAACTTGATTTTAAGTTGAACAATGTTGGTAGAACCGCTATATGAAACGCCACTGGAAACAGTTCCCCATACCGGTACGGCTGTAATGAATAAAGTGTCGTTAAGTAAATCTACCGTTGCTGAAAGCTGTTGCAAATTAAGTAGCAGGTTTCCAGTTGCCTCCGGGGTTGTGCTGTTCACCTGAGAATTCTGAAGCAATATTGTAGGCGTTATACTCCCTGCTAGGTCACTCAGAATCCATTTAACCCCACCCACATTATTTCCGGTTATGGTAGCAGTTAGCGGAATCGTAATTGAAGCAAGCGGTGACGCGGTACTATCGAAGGCGATAGGTAAAACATTTACCACATTATAGGGGCTAGTACCGTTGACAATTATATTTGTTACCTGTGGTTCAGGTATGGTCAAACTACTGTAATCTGTAATATCCTTAGTATGGCAGTCTTGAGAATCTAATTCCCCTTGCCCCCAGCAAATCCGATAGGTAAGTTTGACTCCGGGTTGTGGCGGTATAGTAGCGGTACTCCAGACGTAGCTAATGGTATCCGATACTACTTTATTATTTATTGTTGTCAGCGAGGTTGTAATAACAGTAGTTGGATTGGTAGGGTCGGATAGATAAGTTGCCAACAGAATAATCGCAGATGCCCCACGCCCTGTAACCGTACCCGTTATAGTGGTGTTCAGGCTGAGGGTGGTAGTTACCGGAGATGTAAAATTAATTGCCGCTTCAGGTACATTCCAGTTCAGCGGGGTAGCGTTAAACGGTCCGCAATAGCCACTGCTATTACAGGCTTTCAATTTTATAATAATTTGCTGATTTGGCTTGATTCCCAAAGCTGTTGAATCAAAGGCAATCCCAAAATTATTGGCGCTGTTGGCATCTCCGCTTAACAACACGTCTGGGCGAGCCGTACCATCATTTGCTTGATAGGTAGCATAGTAGCGAATTGATTTTACTCTTGCAGTTGGTGTGCCGGATACGTTCAAAATAGTGGATTTGGATAAATCCGTTGGTATAGGCGTGGCAAATTGAGCGATTAAATCGGGAATAGTGCCTTGTACTGCTGCTTGCACCGGATAACAGAAAATGCCCGTAGCATTTCCATCCCAGCATATTTTAGGGGTAAAGGTGATTTGTTGTGGGGGCATTGCTGCCGTGTTTATTTGTATTGACCATGTAGCAGCCCCATTTGAAACCGCGCTGAGTGTCGCCGTGTCGTTTTTCTCAACCTGTTCCCCGCCTACTGTCGGGATATATTTATAGTTAACAAATACAACGGTACTGACGCTGCTGATTTTAGAAGCAGCGCCGCTCAATGACACTAGCACTGGTACATTCGCTTGATCGGTGCTGCTAAGCGGGCTAACTGTTAGCGTAGGCGCTTCTACGGTAAAGGCAGAAGGTAACTGATTAGTAGGGGTAGTGCAATTAGCTACGTTATCGTCAGTACCCCAACATACTTTAGCGTCAAGGGTGATACCGGTTTGGGGCGGAATTGCGGTAGTATTCCACTTTACGGTATTGTTATTAGCTGCGTTAGACTTTTCCAGAGTTTTAGAAACGGTTGCGCCAGTAGCATCATTGTAGGTGTAAGTATAAGTTATATGGTCATAAACCCCTGTAACCTGTGCGCTTAGTGTGACTGTACCACCTAGCTTGTCGGAATTAGGATTCAGGGTAATGGTTGCTGCCGGTTTGGGAATACTCAACCCCGCCAGCGGTTGTACCAGCTTTATACAATTGCTTTCATCGGCTGTCCAACACAATTTACCGCCAATCTCTATCGGGGTTTGGGGCGGTAAGGTTGAAATATCCCACGTAACACCCCAACTATTGCTTGCATTGGCTTGTCCGGGAATGGGTAGTTCCGCAAGGCTACCGCCAACGCTCGCAATATATTTGGCTGTAAAGCTCATATGATTAGGAGCAGCCAGCCCCGTTGGTATAGCGGTAACTTTTATATCAACCGTTTTACCGTTTAAGGGTCCCGGAATAGGTGAAATAAATTGTACGGTAGGGGTCGGCTGTTGAATTATAACGACGTTTATCGGCATTTGCGCTGCGCCGTTGTTATATACAATGTTAAATACGCCGTTTATCGGAGCTTGGGTTAGGTTAAAGGCATTTAGGCTAACCGTTAACTGAGTATTACCGCTAGGAGGGATTGTACCCGATTGCAAGTTAAATTTTAGTAGGGATGCTAATGTTCCACTCGGTTGCTGAATATTCCATGCCACTGTACCTTGCCCGCTATTGGAGAGTTGCAGGAATGCTTGGTTAGTGAAAGCATCGAAATTCAAAGCATTTGGAGCTACTGCCAATACTCCCGGCATAGCAGTAGGCTGTGGAGTTGTATTTGCCCCTTCCCCTGCTCCATTACTGCCGCCTTGCTGGTTGCTACCCGCCGCAGTAGGGGATTGGTTGGCAGTGCCGCTCTGGCTTGTAACCTGCCCGGTAGTCGAAATTAGCGCGAAGGTGAGGTTGCCTTCTGGGGTGCGATTGCCCGCGCCGTCAGTAGCGCGGTAAAGAATAGAATAATCACCCGCTTTTTCAATTGTAATCGGTACTGCTACACTGTCGTTATTGTATGGTTTCCAATCATCTTGATTAATTTTATACTCTATAAGTGAGACACCGCTTAAATTATCGGAAGCCTTAAATTCGAGGGATATTTTGTTTCTGGCTACAAGCTGATTACCTTGTGTGCCGGTTGGGTCAAAGTCGCTCAATTTTGGGCGCACCAAATCAAGCCGCGGTGGGGTTTTGTCAATTATAAAATGAGCAGAAATCTGGTTAGTTCCGTTATCTAGCACAAGGATATATGCGCCATCTTGCTCGACAATGGCGCCCGGTATCACATTTGAATTGGTTTCAAGTCCGCCACTTGGCAATAGGTTGCCATCAGTGCTGGTAGTAGTTAGCATGTTCAATGTCGCGTTGACTTTGGTAGTACCTGAAACCTGATAAGTAAGCGGTACCGCTTGGTTATAAAGCTTGCCATCAACCGGACTTGTCAGAGTTATTCCAGTTTGCTGGGTGGCAGTAGTGTCGAACCGCCCCTGACAACCGCTTTGACCCGATGCCCCATAATTTATCAACCAACGTAATTGATAGCCCTTTTCCAGATAATAGGCAAGCGATTTGTAACTGGTACCATCCCAAGGGTCATTAATCCGGTAGGTAGCCGCAATGCTGTCTGAGCCGCTAACCACTACTACAAATTGTGTTCCGGTTTGACCACCTAGAAAACCTACTAAGGCGGGTTGCCCCGATTTCAGAATTGAGTTGAGGGAATCCCAGTTAAAGTCCTGACGCTGCGCCCCAGATAAAACCCCTTTGCTGCAACGAACGGCAGTAAGAGACCAATCCATCGGAATTGCATCTAGACCCAAGCAACTATTTAACTGGTCGGGGTCGGTATCCGCTTTGCTATAGTTAAGCAGCATTGCAGCGGCGGTGATGGCACAGCCGGAATCGCCAATTTTAAATGTCTGCGCCCCGATTTGGCTGTTGCGCCAGCGCGGGTCATTCTGGCTGTAATTTATAACAAAACAATCACCGCCGAGGGCTGGTGCAGGGGTAAGGTTTTTGGTAGGTACTTGCTGGAATCTATCGGTAACAATCGCAAAGTTTTGGGTTTGTCCCAATTTGGGGAGAGCATTGACTTTTTTATCGGTTACATTGACGGTGAAGGCATTATTAGTTGAATTAACAATGATGCGCGAATTATCGGTTGACCAACAAAGAGGTCCCTCCTGACCGGTATCACCATAAAAATATTCAGGTACAAGTTGGTCGGGTATGCCAAGTGATATTTCGCGTTCTCTACCACTGGCAGCAACCTTGAACAATTCCAGCTTATTAGTATTGCGAACTATATAGCCGAGTTGGGCGCTATCCGCAGACCAAGTTGGGCGCGTAGTCCATAATCCATTGGCAACACTTACTGCTCTGGTTTTGGAGCGTGAGTTAAGGTCTAATATATTGATAGTAGCATTGTCCAAAGCTGCATTTTTGGCGGTTATGTATGCCAACTTACGCCCATCCGGTGAAATAGACATCAGGCTGGCAAAATTGCCGGGTAAAATATCCACCGATTCCTGAAAAACGCTTCGAGGGCGAGAACCATCCGATTGGACAATTATTATATCGGTGGCGGTTTCGCCCATTCTGAGAGTTGCGTTCAGGGTTATATTGCTAGGAGTGCAAATAGCAGGCGGTAAAGCCTGATTGCTTGTGCTTGTTTGTACGCCGGAGGGCCACATCAAAATAAGCAGCATTAACACAAAAGCCAACGGCAATAGCAGCGCCAACGCCAATAGAACCGGGCTTAGCGCAACGCTACGTAGCCAAGGTAAAGCACACGCTTGATTAATAACACCGTTTGTTTCGGTGGTCTGTCCCTCGATACCTATCGTAAAGTCGTACATACGGGGAGAACCAACCCAATTACGCTTTCGTAGCTTTATTTCAAGCGAACTGGCGGTTATTTCCGCTTGCGATGGCACTGTCACTATCGGTGGATTAATCAGAATTTCCATGCCTTGCACATTAGTACGTGCATATAATTTCAGATTGACCGGCTGGTACTGATTATTGGAAATTCCGATCTGGGTTACGGCTGTTTTTTTGCGAGTTTGTAACTCTTGCGGTTGCAACTTGAGTTCTTGCGTTATCTGTTTTATTTCTTCAACATTTAGCAGTAAGGGCTGGCTTGCTATTATACCCGGCTGACTGCTACTACCCACCAACAACACCGGGGCATAAGTACCGGGCGCAGCATTGGCTGGTAGGTTAATCCTTAATATTGTAGAGCCTTCGTTGCCGGGCGCATCAGGATATAAAAGCATCTCAAGTTGGTCGAGTTGCGCCCATCCGGCGGTAAGTTCACCTATGCTAAGCTCAAAACGTTCTACCCCTTTTGTATTATTAATCAAGGTGACGGTAAGCTCGGCGGTACCACCCGGTTTTAAGGTTATTTGTTCAGATGAAAGCTTTATTTCAACTTTCTGGCTCAACCTTAAGCTCCTGCTGCATCTATCAATAATTGGTTGCTGTCAATTTAAAGCCCTGCGTATCATTTACTGGCACAGCTACATTTATATATATATCACGTATAACTACCCTTATCGGTTGCGCCCATTGGCTCTATATATGTTGTGATGCATGTGTATGGGTAGGCTGGAATTTGCAACTGTAACACGCTCTCAGGGTGTATTGGTCATTGAGAAATTCAAGTTGGTAGCGCCGCTAACCGTTACCGAAACTGTAAATACTCCTGCTATGGTATTGGCGGTGAAAGTACCGGGGTTTGCTACACCGCTGGAATCGGTGGTCACTGTTATAGAGTTGGTAGAAAACATGCCAAGATAGATAAAAGTTCCGCTTGCTCCGGTAGATGGGGCTGTGAAAGTGACATCGTAACCGGATGATACAGGATTGCCGTAGCTATCTTTTACCAACACCTTTAGTGGCGCATAGGCAGTATTAACGGTAATGGCTTGGGATAATGCCACACCTGAGTCGGCTTCAAGCGAATTAGGCACACCCGGATTATTGGTCATTGAGAAATTCAAGTTGGTAGCGCCGCTAACTGCTACCGAGACTGTAAATGCGCCTGCTCCGGTATTAGCAGTGAAAGTACCGGGATTTGCAACACCGCTGGAATTGGTTTGCACCGTTATAGAGTTACCGCTGGAAAAAGCTCCGCTTGCTCCGGTAGATGGGGCTGTGAAAGTGACATCGTAACCGGATGATACAGGATTGCCGTAGCTATCTTTTACCAACACCTTTAGTGGCGCATAGGCAGTATTAACGGTAATGGCTTGGGAT
>Ga0194047_10000900_pt1 | contig 18909 bp, 13 predicted proteins | sample JunL225m_MetaG_2_FD_160070 | JGI IMG/M metagenome (GOLD analysis project Ga0194047, IMG submission 160070) | Anoxic zone freshwater microbial communities from boreal shield lake in IISD Experimental Lakes Area, Ontario, Canada - Jun2016-L221-5m | ecosystem: Environmental > Aquatic > Freshwater... | reverse complement strand
AGGCATTTGCAACAAGAATATTATCAAAACAAAAACGTGTTACCTTTGGCAACACGTTCTATGATATTCCAGTTGGTTGAGCTATCCCTTCATCGGTTGCTCTCCAGCAGAGCCAATGTCTGTTTTACTCAACATACAAAGGTAAATAATTTTAACCTGACACAGTTTATTGAACAGACCCAGAGAAACTACGAACGCACCGCTACAATTTAAGACATTCGTTCGAGCGAATAATAGAAAGAAGGAGATATGTTGCTTAGCGCCTTCGTGTCCTCGTGGTGAAAAATCCAATAACTAACAACTAAAAAACGTGTCGTTCGATAATACCACCACCTACAAGGTCGTCACCTTCGTAAAAAACAGCCGATTGACCGGGAGCTATGGCCGAAACAGATTTATGAAACAATACATTTAGTTTATCATCGCTATTGGTGATGGAGGCAAGGGTACCTGGGTCTTTGTATCTAATTTTGGTAAGCAGTTCGATGCCATCGGGCAAGGAGGCGTACTTTATCAAATTGTATTTGCCCACTTTCATTTGTTGTTGTTCCAAATCTTCTTTGAAACCCAATACCACCGAGTTGGTTTCGGGAATAATTTCGAGTACATATTGTGGTTCGCCAACCGCTATTTCCAAGCCTTTGCGCTGACCAATGGTGTAAAACGGATAGCCATGGTGCTTGCCCAATACCTTGCCTGTTTTATCAATAAAATTACCACCATCTACACGGGTTTCGAGTCCATCCACTTTTCGTTTCAAGAAACCACGGTAATCGTTGTCGGGCACAAAACAGATTTCATAACTCTCACTTTTGGCTGCCAAGTCGGCATAACCATTGTTTTTAGCCATTTCTTTTATTTCCGATTTGCGAAAATTCTGCAACGGAAACAAGGTGCGTTTAAGGCTTTCTTGCGACAGTCCCCAGAGCACATAACTTTGGTCTTTGGTGGTATCAATTCCTCGCGAAATGACGTATCTATTGTTTTCTTGGCGGATGCGTGCATAATGTCCGGTGGCAATAAATTCGCAATCGAGCATGTCGGCACGTTTCAGCAAAGCATCCCATTTGATATGTGTATTGCAAAGCACACAAGGGTTTGGCGTACGACCAGCAAGGTATTCGTCCACAAAATTGTCGATGATGTAATTGCCAAATTCGTTGCGTATGTCGAGTATAAAATGCGGAAAACCAAGGTTAACAGCAAGCAATCGTGCATCGTTTATCGAGTCGAGGCTGCAGCAACCTGTCTCTTTGCTCGAACCTCCTGAGGTGGCATAATCCCATGTTTTCATGGTAATACCCACCACTTCGTATCCTTGTTCGTGAAGCAAGAGGGCAGCAATGGAACTATCAATACCACCACTCATGGCCAATAAAACTTTCCCTTTTTTACTCATTCTTGTGGTTCTTTAAAAGGGTCTTTTATTTCTGAATTTTCGTATTTCTTTTTTGCTTTTTCTAATTCTGCTTGTGGGATTACATCCTTATCCGGCTCTGTGTTTCGGCCGTTGATGTATTTGTCAACACGTTTCACTTTACCATTTTCTTCATAATATTTCCATTCTCCTTCTTTCAAATCGGCCAAATACATGCCTTCGGCTTCTATCTTTCCAGTAGAATAATAGTAAGTAGTTTTTCCTTCTACCTTGTCGTCAATCACATGTCCGTAGTATTTCAGTTGTCCGTTTTCGAAATACTTTTTCACCTCACCATTTAGTTTTCCATTCAGCCATGTTTTTTCTTCTGCCAACTCGCCACTTGCATAAAACACATGAAACTTACCGTTTTTAAGTCCATTGACATAGTTTTCGTCCGAAACAACTTTACCATCAATATTGTAAAACTTCCAAATGCTATCTCTTTTTTGGTTCACATACTTTCCTTCACCCGAAAGCTTTCCACCACTATCGTAAAGCTGAGCCCTCGATATAGTGCCATTTTGAGAAAACACATTGATGGCTTTCAGCAACCCTGTTTCGTAATAATAAGTAAACTTGCCAACGGGAATGTCGTCAACAAAATTTCCATCGTAAATCTTCTTTTTGTTTTCATCGTATTTTATCCAATGCCCTTGTTTCTTGCCATTTTCATCCAATTTGTTGGGTGCTTCTTGTGCTTTGGCAAGGTGAGTAATCAATAAAAAACTAATAATGATGCAGGTAATTCTATTCATAAATTGCTGTCTTGATTTTATAATAACTTCATTATAGAAAAAAGATACAGTTGGTTAAGGTTGATGATAAATTTGTTAATTGTTAAGAAGCCTCAAAAGTAATAAAAATAAGTATTCGCTAGGTTTTACTTTCGTTTCGATTCGGGAATAGAGCTCACTAACTCTTCGATGCCACTCACAAACGAACTCCACCTGAAACGTTCTTTTTCTTTTTTGATGTTGGCAATAAAAGCATCTTCCTTTTGATGCACATAAAATTCGAGAATAAAATTGGCGATAGAAGTAGGGTTGATGGCCGAAACATAACCCACCACATTGTGAGGAACTATTTCGGGCAAACCACCCACATGAGTCACCAACATAGGTTTATCGAAATGATAAGCAATCTGTGTTACTCCACTTTGTGTAGCATGTCGGTAGGGTTGCACCACCATGTCGCAAGCACAAAAATAATAACGCACTTGGTCGGAAGGTATAAAATGAGTATGCAAGATGACCTGGTCCTTCAAGCCTTGTCGTTCGATGATTTCATTGTACGGAGCAGCATCTTCGTAATATTCGCCTGCCACAATCAGCTTAATGCCTAGCGCCTTGATGCGCGCATCACCCATGGCTTCGAGCAATAAATCCAAACCTTTGTAATTACGTATAAAGCCGAAGAATAAAAGATGCTTATCAGTGGTATTTAGTTTTAAATGTTGAAGAGCTTCTTGTTTCCCCACTTTCTCACCAAAAATATCGTAGATAGGATGAGGCAGAAATACTTTTTTGTCGGTATCGGTAAACTCACTCAAATCGGCCAATACCGATTTCGACATGGCCACAAAACCATCCATTTGTTTTACAAAATACTTAGTCAGTTGTTCGTCACCTAATCGGTCTTCGTGCGGTATAACATTGTCGGTAATGGCCACCACCTTTATGTTAGTTCCTCGTTTGATTCGTTTCGCGATGGTGCCTAAACATGCGCCCATAAATGGCAACCAATATCTAAACACTACATAATCGGGTTTCTCGCGCTTAATTTTATTAGCCACTTTTATCCATGTAATCGGATTGATGGAATTGATGCTCGTGTCGATGTTTAAATCTTCGGGCCGTTTGCCTCCTGTGTCGAATTGTGTTTTGCCAGGGAATAAAAACTTAGGATATTGCAACGAAAACGAGTAGATTTTAACCTCCATACCCGCAGCATTCATAGCTCTGCAGAGTGCTTCGTTAAAATTGGCAATACCTCCTCGCAATGGAAATGCAGGACCAACAATTATTACCTTCTTTTTTGTGGGATTCATTTTGGCAAATATAAGTTTTTTGTACGTTGTAGTTTTAATTAAATTCAGTGGCTATTTGGCGAATTAACACCACCACGTTAGCAAAGTTTGAACCAAAAAACAGATTTCGTGACCATTATCATATTTCAATATTATATTTGTTTGCATTTTTGCATGAATAATTATAAAGGGTGCAGCGTCAGCACCTAAATAACTGACAAAATCATTATGAAAAAAATTACATTATCATTCGTCTTGTTATTAGCTTTCATGTCCTCTTTTCAATCGTTTGCAACCGATGTAAGTGGATTAATTACTTCCAACACTACTTGGACCGTAGCCAACAGTCCTTATTTCGTTCGAGGAAATGTTTTGGTTACTTACGGAAATACCTTAACGATTCAACCTGGAGTTACTGTTAAGTTCGATAGTGCCATGTCCATTCAAGTGGATGGTGCATTGATAGCTCAAGGAAATAGCGCCAGTGGAATTACGTTTACATCCAACACCACCAATACCGCTGGTGCATGGGGTTATATTTATTTCAGCGATTTAAGTACCGATGCTGTTTATCAAGGGAATGTATACAGTGCTTATAGCAGTGGTTGTATCCTCGAATATTGCACCATTGAGTATGCAGGTTCTAATGCAGTGGCCAACAATGGCGCCATAAAACTCGAGAATGCCCATCCTTTTATTAATCATTGCACCATTCGCAACAACAAAGCTTCGGGAATCAGAGCCAACAACCTTTCTACCGACCTTAAAATATCCAATTGTTTAATTTCTTCAAACACTTCTATCGACAATGGTGGAGGGGTTTTTATCAACAATAACACTTCCTCTACTTCGGGAACAATACTTATTACCAACAATACCATTAATGACAATACCGCTACAGCCGATGGAGGAGGGGTGTTTGCAAATGTTCAAAATTCAAGAACACTCGTAATTACTAGCAATATTATAGATGGTAATACTGCTATGAATGGTGCTGGTATTTGTAATAGCTTTCATGGCAATGCCATCATCACCGATAATGTAGTTATTAACAATACTGGTTTAGGGAGTTATGGTGGAGGAATCTACAATAGCACCTTTGCGAATTCATTGGTAAAAAATAACGTGATTGCTAACAATCAACTTACATCTACTACTGCAAATGCTGGTGCAGGAGTGAGCATTGTGAACCAAAGCGCCACTCAATTATTCAACAATGTGATTGCCGATAATAGTGCTACCAATTCGGGTGGAGGAATATTAAACATGCAATCTGCTTCTAGCATAAAAAACAATCATGTGGTAAATAATACCGCACACGATCAAGCAGGTATTAACCTCAACAACTCCATCAATGATTCTGTATGGTCCAATACTTTCGTTGGAAACACCAATACCAACACGATTAATGCAAATAATGCTTGTATGTACTTCACCCTCGATTACCCAACTATTAGCAAAAACAATGTGTTCGGAAATGCATGTGCTCTTGATTTATATTGCGATGACGAAGCGGGTACTAGCGATATTTTTGCTCCTAACAATTGGTGGGGAGCCAACACGTATGCATCCATCAGTGCATTAATCTTCGACAACGTGGACAATAGTGCTATGGAGTTTGTGAATTTCACTCCATTCCTTGCACAAGCCGATACCATGGCTCCAATAGCACCTCCAACAGCAGTTAGTAAAGCTAATATAGGTGGAGGACAAGTTCATTTAACTTGGGCATCTAACACCGAATTCGATCTTGCAGGTTACCACATTTATTATGGTGGCTTCAATGGATATTCATTCACCAACATGATTACAGTAGGGGCTGTTACTAGCTATACATTAACGGGGTCCATCACCGATACCTATGCTGTTACTGCTTTCGATAATACCTACGCTACTGCTAACGAAAATGCTGCCACTTTGGTAAACGACAACATGATGAATGGAAACGAAAGTTGGTATGGTTTTGCTCACGCTAATTGTAATGGATTAGCGGTTTCTGTTGCCTCAACCATTGCTACTTGCTTGAATTGCGCTAACGGTTCGGCTACAGCCACAGTGGTAGGAGGAACTTCGCCTTATACTTATTTGTGGAACACCAATCCTCCTCAAACTACTAGTTCTATTACCAACATTTTCCCTGCTAATTACACCGTGCTTGTGACCGATTACAATGGTTGTTCTCAATCTACTTCAGTGGTGGTGGGGTACAATGCCAATGGTATTTCAGAACTTGATAATACTGCCGTTGGTATCTATCCAAATCCGGCTAACGACCTTGTTTATATTGATGCATCATCATTATCAAGTCAAGAATACACCATTAGTTTATTCACACTTTCAGGACAAAAACTAAAGTCGGAACTAGTGAATGGAGCACATTCGAAATTGAATGTAAACGATGTACCCAACGGAATGTATATCCTTGAACTTAGAACAAAGTCGGGAGTGAAAAACCAAAAGCTCATCATCAATAGATAAGAGAATAGAGGCAAGGACAAAGATAGGATGAGGTATTTAAATGGAGGTGCTCTTCTTTTGGCGAGCATTGCTTGGTTGGGCATTGGTTGCCAATCGTCACCGAAAGTAAAAGCGGACCAAAAACAAAACACTCAACCTATCATTGTTGGTGCCATGAAAAATGTGATGCACAAAGGCGAACTCGCTGGCATCATTCACCTCGATACGATTAAGGACAAAAATCACCTCTATGGTATGGGGCCTGTAGAATACCTCACAGGCGAATTATTAGTGATGGATGGCATTAGTTACAAAGCCACTGTTATCAACGATACCGCCATGAACATAGAACAAACTTTCGATGTGAAAGCTCCTTTCTTTGGTTATGCTCATATCGCTAGTTGGAAACAAAGCCCTTTGCCCGATTCGGTTATTGGCCTCAAACAACTCGAAAACTATCTTTTAAATTCAACCAAAGACTTGCCTCAACCTTACTTTTTTAAGATTAGCGCCATCACCGATTCGGCTACCGTTCATTTAATGAACCTTCCTCCGGGCACTAAAGTATCGAAGCCCGAAGATGCCAATCAAGGCAAAAAGAACTATACGGTTACCAATCAAAAGGTCGAGCTACTAGGCTTTTTCTCAACTCAACATCAGGCTATTTTTACTCATCACGACACCTTTCTTCATCTTCACCTCATTACCGAGAACAAACAAACCATGGGGCATCTCGATAAATTGAAATTGAAAAAAGGAACAGCAACCCTCTTTCTTCCTGAATAATTCTGCATAGTTTTTAATTCAAGTCTAACTTTGTCCCGTAGGCTCGACAGAACTCTTTTTTCGCTTCGTTTTTTTTCACATTCTTTACACAATTAATACATCACACCATTTGCTAATTATACTACCTTTGCCCTCGTTTTTCAACCAAAATCAATCATGAGTTCAGTACTTAATACCATAGAAGAAGCTATTGCCGATTTAAAAGCCGGAAAAATAATTATTGTTGTGGATGACGAAGACCGCGAGAACGAAGGCGATTTCATCACCACGGCTACCAACGTTACCCCCGAAATCATTAATTTCATGGCCACTCACGGTCGTGGATTGATTTGCGCTGCCATCACTCAAGAACGATGTACACAATTGGGCCTCGAAATGATGGTGACTAACAACACTGCCGAACACCAAACGGCCTTTACCGTTTCGGTAGATTTACTTGGTTATGGTTGCACCACCGGAATCTCTGCTTCCGACCGTGCTAAAACCATTCAAGCCCTTATCAATCCTACTATCAAACCCGAAGAACTTGGGCGACCTGGACATATATTTCCGCTGAAAGCTAAAAACGGTGGCGTGCTCCGCAGAGCTGGCCATACCGAAGCCACCATCGATTTGGCGCGCTTAGCTGGTGTTTATCCTGCTGGTGCTTTGGTCGAAATAATGAATGACGATGGCTCCATGGCTCGCTTGCCACAGCTCCTCGAAATAGCAAAAAAACACAACCTCAAGATTATTTCTATCGAAGACTTAATCGCATACCGAATCAAAAACGAAACCATCATCACCAAAGACGTTCGCGTTAAAATGCCGACTCAATGGGGCGATTTCGAACTAGTAGCCTATCATGAAACCACTACTGGGCAGGAACACTTGGCGCTTGTAAAAGGCGAATGGCAACCCAACGAACCTGTTCTTGTTCGTGTTCACTCTTCTTGCCTCACTGGCGATATCTTTGGCTCTTGCCGTTGCGACTGCGGACCACAATTACACAAATCAATGGAGATGATTGAAAAGGAAGGAAAAGGTGTCATCGTGTACATGAATCAAGAAGGCCGTGGCATTGGTCTGCTCAACAAACTAAAAGCCTATAAACTTCAAGAACAAGGACGCGATACCGTGGAAGCCAACGAAGACTTAGGTTTCAAAATGGACGAACGCGACTATGGAGTAGGAGCACAGATACTTCGCGATTTAGGACTTAGCAAAATAAAACTGCTTAGCAACAATCCCAAAAAACGTGCAGGACTCATTGGCTATGGCCTCGAAATTATCGAAAACATTGCCATCGAAATAAAATCGAACGAACACAACCAATTCTATCTCCAAACAAAAAGAGATAAAATGGGACATTCCCTTAAATTAGATAAGGAATAAAATACTATCATCGCTAACAATCCAAAACCTTCTTCTACTTTTAACTTATAAAATTTTAAAATTCACTTAATTTATTTTGATTAATTTTGTCCATCAAATTACATAATTGAAAATTGTGATAAACGAAGTAAAAATAAAAAATTTCAAATCGGTTGCCGATGCAACTCTTTCCTTAGGAAGGTTTAATATATTGATTGGTTCCAATGGTTCGGGCAAATCAAACATACTTGAAGCTATTGCTTTTGGAGGGGCAGCGTCTGCTGATAAATTGGATAATGAATTTTTGGGTTCTCGAGGTATCAGAACTTCCGAAGCTCGTTTAATGAAGAGTGCTTTTTCCCAAAATAGTTTTACTAACCCAATACAATTAGATTTTAAAATTGATGAAGAAGAATTTCATTTTACACTTGAAGAAGAAGAAAGACCGATTTTAAAGTGGTTTCTAAAAGAAAGAAATGAAATTGAGGAGTCTTTAGTAAAATCTTATTTTTCAAAATTCTTTAATGAGATTGAAAGATTAAAGAAAATAGAAAGTACTGATGAAGAATGGAAAAAAAGGATAGAACAACTTCATAAAGAGGTAAAAGAATTATCTGAAGAAGAGATAGAAACAGCAATTGTGGCGCTTAATTCCAAAAACTTTTATGGTCGTGTTCCGCTCAAAAATGAATTATCTGATTTCAATATATACAGTCCCGAAATAAGTTCCTTAAGAAAAATAGATGATGAAAGTCAAATAAAACCATTAGGAATTAAAGGTGAAGGCCTTTTTGATGTTCTTCAAATATTTAATGAGAATTATGGTGAAGAAACCATTAATGAATTAAAAAAATACCTACATCTTATCGAATGGTTTGATGATTTTGAAGCGGTAAACGATAAAACAACAGGTAGAAAGAGTTTAGTAGTAAAAGACAGATATATTAAAGACATCAGACTAAACCAATCGAATATTAACGAAGGTTTTCTTTTCCTTTTGTTTTACATTTCATTATTCATTAGCAAGGAAACTCCAACTTTTTTTGCCATCGATAATATCGAAGCGTCTTTCCATCCTCGCCTCTGTGAAAAACTTATAAAAGATTTAGTCGTTTTATCAAAAACGCACAACAAACAAATAATTCTCACCACTCACAATCCTTTTGTTTTAGACGGTTTGGATTTAAACGATACAGAACAACGCCTTTTTGTAGTTCGCAGAAATGCTGACGGAGAAACCATTGCCGACCCTATTCTTACCCCTCCCAAAAATGTTAAACTTTCTGAAGCTTGGAACAGAGGTTATATTGGAGCGCAACCTGACACGATTGAATAATGGCATTTGCAATAGCCGGAGAAGGATTAACAGATTACATTGTTTTAAGGAATTTATTAATCGGATTCTTTAGAGATAAAAATTTATCTGTTAGACGACTTCGTCCTATAGAAGACGAACCGTTTGGTTGGTCAAATTTATTTAATTTCCTGCCTACAATTGAATTTAAAAATGGAGTGGAGTATGCCAATTTTACGATAGTACAAGTTGATACCAAAGAGTGTGCTGACTGGAATCCTTCAATTAAAAATATTGGTGACGAAACAGAAAATGTGAGTGATTTTATTAATAACGTAAAAACTGTTTTAATTAATTTAATCGGGTTGGATTTTTACGAAGTAAATCAAAACAAAATTCTTTTTGCAATTACTGTTCACGACATTGAATGTTGGTTACTTCCTTTTAATTCGACCAATAAGGCTCATCAAAGAAAAATGGTTAATTGTTTAAAAACATTAGAAGATATTGCTCAAACTAGAGGATTTTCAATAAATCAGAAGAATTACGAAAATGGCAAACATTATGATGATTTTTCAAAAGAAATGAAAGATCACAAAGAATTAATGAAGAAATCAAAGTTAAACCCAAGTTTGAATTACTTTATAGAAACACTTTCTTCAAATTTCCCAATTCTAAAACAATAAAACCTTAACCTTTCTAAAGTTGGATTTTTTTTATTCATTTCCAATTGATTTAAATCTAAACTTCGATATTATAAGGTAGCAACACCTCGTGGGAACTTCCCACACAACCTTGTAAGAATCCCATCCCATCACCCCCAGCCCCTCTCCCTCGGAGAGGGGCTGGGGGTGAGGTCTTTTCAATCCCACTCACTACCAATCCTAAAATAATGCAGCGGAGACTTCCTTTGATGCAGCGGAGACTTCCTTTGATGCAGCGGAGACTTACCATGATGCGTCTGAGACTTACCATAATGCAACGGAAGTTAACCATGATGCAGTGGAGACTTACCACGATGAAGTGGAGACTTACCATGATGCAGCGGAAGTTTACCATGATGCAGCGGAAGCTTACCATGATGCAGCGGAAGCTTACCATGATGCAGCGGAGAGTAAAATGATGCGGTTTTTAACGTTTTTAACCCGATTTTTCCCTTTTCACAATCATCACTCACCTCAATCAAATCCGAAAAACAATCAAAATTGAGCGCAAATCTTAAAATTGTTTGAGAAAATTAGCCTATTTAATTCAAATATTTGAATCTTTCCAAAGCCCCCTTCCCAAAACCTTGCCTATCTCAACAAAGTAATAAACCCTTTATCTTCATGTTCACTACCATTAAAACCAGTTGTTTTAATCACATAATAATAAGTTCCCTCACTCGCCATCTGTCCACTCGTAGTATGCCCATCCCAACCTTCATTCACTGATTGAAAACTAAATACCTTCAAGCCCCAACGGTCGTAAATATCTCCCGTAAGTGTTGCCACCCCCGATGACGATACAACAAACAAGTCATTATTATTATCCCCGTTCGGACTAAACACATTTGGAATCACCATCGTATAATCATCATAAACCAATATCTTCATCGAATCCGTATTCGAACATCCCCCCGAATTTGTCGTTGTAAGATAAGCTGTATACGTACCCGCATTAGTATAAATCACCGTAGGATTCACCAATGTAGAGCTCATAGGCGTACCTCCCGGAAATAACCAAGCATAAGCACTCGCATTCGTACTAGTGTTACTAAAGTTCACTGTCAATGGTGGAATTCCAGCCGCAGGATTAGCCACAAACGAAGCATGTGTCGGACTAGTACCCGTTACCGTCACCACATCCGTTGCTGGGCAGTTAGGCGTAGCCGAATTTGTCACTGTCAAGGTATACGTTCCCGGCTGATTCACTATTGGCGAAGTCGAATTTCCTCCCGACACAATGTTTCCATTCGTTGTTGTCCACGCATAACTTATTGTTCCACCGCTACTCGAACTCGCACCATTTAAAGTCACCGAACCAATGTTACAATCAATCGCTAAGTCACTGCCTGCATTCGCATTAGGTGCATTAGTTATAGTTATCGAGTAAGTTCCCGAAGCGGCACATGGTCCAGGAGTAGTGTAAGTAATCACATAGCTTCCCGTTGTACTTGCACCAAGGTCAATGAAACCGGTAGTAGGAGTAATTGTCAAGCCGGTAGTCGAACTGAACGTTCCTCCATTAGTTATTACATTAACTGGGCTAGTTGTTCCTGTTCTACAGAAATTGGTTGAAGGATAAGCAAAAGAAGCATTTTGCAAAGCGTTTATAGTAATGCTACCAATCGAACTTACCACCGGACATCCAGCAGCAGCAGCAATGGTATTCGTCACTGTATAAGTTCCAGGAGTGGAGTTAACCAAATCTATAAGACCCGTTGATGCGGTAAGCGTTAGTCCATTTGAAGAAGTGAAAATACCCGCCACACCAGCTCCAGAATAAGTTGGTGAAGGATTACTAGCATCTTGACAATAAGGTGTAAACGGATATCCAAATCCTGCCTCAGGAAGCGCAGTGATAACAATAGTAGCTACCGCACTAGCAGCAGGACAAGCACCCGCAGGCAATGTATTAGTTACCGTATACGTTCCTGCCGGACTACCAATTAGGTCAATCAATCCAGTTGTTGAATTAATAGAAAGGTTAGTAGGAACAGCCGTAAACGTTCCTGCCACACCGCCTCCTGTAAAACTAGGTAAAGGATTCGTTCCATTACTACAATAAGGACTATTCGTATACGTAAAACTAGCCAATCCGCTCGAATCAATGGTTACCGAACTAGTTGCAGTCACAGCATTACAACCTGCAGTGGCAGCTATTGTATTAGTAATGGTGTATGCACCTGCCATTGAACTCGAAAGGGTGATAAGACCTGTGCTTGCATTAATCGTTAACCCTGAAGGGCTTGATGAAAAACTACCTGCAACACCCGTTGTGAAATTAGGCGATGGGTTACCTCCCGATTGACAATAAGGTGATCCTGTAAAACTAAAACTCGCATCTGGTGCAGCAGTAATGATAACTTGTGCAGTTGAAACCGAAGGAGGACACGCACCTGATGATGACACCGTATTCGTTACCAGATATGTTCCAGGAGTACTGTTAGTCAAATCAATCTCTCCCGTGATATTTGAAATAAAGAACAATCCCGTAGTAGAAGTAAAAGTACCAGCACTTGCCCCAGGCGACAAACTTGGAAATGGATTCGAATTACTGGTACAATAAGGACTATTTACATAACTAAACGTAGAATTTTGTATAGCAGAAATGGTGATACTTGCCGTTGCTATTGATTGAGGACAAAAGCCCGAACCCGAAACAGTATTGGTAACAGTATAAGTTCCAGGAGTACTTAGTGTGGTATTTACCACACCTGTTAACGAATCAATCACCAATCCAGTCGTTGATGTATAAATTCCTGAAGATGCCCCCGAACTTAGGGTAGGAGAGGGGTTGGTTCCATTCGGGCAATACGGATTTCCTGTATAACTAAATGATGCATCGTACGTGCTAACAATCGCAACGGATGTTGAATCAACCGCATCTGGACATCCTCCTGATGCTGAAACGAAGTTGTAAATCGTATAGGTTCCTGTCAAGCTGCTTCCAACATCAATACTGCCTGCAAATATATCTACAACAATATTGGGATCATTCGAATAGAAAAGCCCTTGTTGCGAATTGCTTGGAAAATTAGGAGAAACGATAATAGGGCTCTGACAAAAAGGACTTCCTGTGTAATTGAATGCAACAATTGGCATAGCTGTTATGGTAATGAATTCCACATCTTGAACCATAGGACATCCATTAGCCGAAACGATGGTATTCGTTACAGCATATTGTCCCGGAACACTTCCCATCAAATCTACATTCCCTGTCAATGAGTCTATCACTATTCCTGTTTGAGATGAAAAAGTTCCTATAAGAGCTGGGAGGTTCAAATATGGACTTGCTGTTCCTGCACTTTGGCAATAAGGGTCGCTAGGGTAAATGAAATTCGCGGCAGGTAATGCCGAAATAGTAATACTAGCCGTAGAAGCCACAGTAGGACAACCACCTCCACTTACCGTATTGGTCACAGTGTAATTTCCAGGTGTACTATTCACCACATCTATCTCGCCTGTAGCTGTTGATACAAAAACTACTCCAGCTGGAGCACTGAAAGTTCCTGCCACACCATTCCCTGTAAACGAAGGAATTGCATTGGCACCATTATTACAATACGGGCTTGAGGGATAACTAAAAGTCGCGACTGAAACAGGATTAATCGTTATGGTCGATGTGCCTAAAACTGCACCACAGGCTCCAGTAGCAGGAATAGAATCGGTTATTAAATAGGTGCCAGGAGTACTTAAAGCAAGATTAATTGCTCCTGTGCTTGGTACGATAGACAATCCTGCTGGATGAGCATAAAAGGTGCCGGCAACTCCTCCTCCTAAGAAAAAAGGAACAGGATTAAACCCGCTTTGGCAAAATGGACTACCGATATAAACAAAATTAGCGGTAGAAGGTGTGGTTACACTCACAGTTGTTGAATCAATGGTAGTACATCCTGGAGCATTGGTTGCCGTAAGGGTATAAGTGGTTGTTACTGTTGGCGAAACATCAGGAGTTAATGAAGTCGGGTCGGAAATGTTTATATTTGGTGACCACGAATAACTTGGTGTGCCCCCTGTTACACTACCTGTAAGGCTCACCGTTTGCCCCGAACAAATGGGAACTCCTCCAATAGCCGAAACTACTGGATAAGCAATTACTTTTACCAAATGCGCTATGGTGCTGGTATCGTTACCACTATCAGTGATGGTGAGATGTGCCGTGTATGTGCCCGGACTTGCGTAGGTATGAGTTGGGTTTTGGTATACACTGGCTGTATTTCCAGAATAAAGAGGGGTACCATCACCAAAATCCCATTGCCAAGTCGCTATCGCAGTACTACTGTATGACGAATCGTTGAATTGAGTAGCGGTGCCTTGACAGATAATTGAACTTTGATAATTAGATACCAACTTAACGCAAAACTGTTGTTGATTAAATAAAGCTCCTGTACCTCCAGTGAATCCCCAATAAACATTTGGGTCCCCACCGAAAATAGTGTTTATAATATCATTACCAACAAGGTTCATTCTTAATACTCCATCGAACCAAACCGTATAAGTTAGTGCAACTGGATCCCATCGAATACGGAGTGTATGGTTCACGCAATCTTCTATATTTATTGAACTAGCGCTCGCTTGGATAGGTCCAATCAGGTTATTAGCCGTGAGGTGATTGATATCCCCGTTTTGATTGAGAGAAATATGGTCATAGGTTGGGTCGCCAACGGTAGAGTTTTGGTAGGTATCTAGAAAAACGCCCAATGACGGACTTACTCCCCCAAATCCCATTCCATTACCAGTAGTACCAATACTTGTACTATTGGGCTGTAGGCCAAAACAAATGCCATCAGCGCCACCATCGCTACAACCTAAGAAAACACTAAACGCAAAATCGAAAGGAAGACTTAGGTTGATTTGGTTCACGTTCCATACCGAACCATGCTGATTGCCAAGGTTTGGAGTGAGTTGATAACAACCTCCTCCCAATGAACTAGAATTTCCATTGGTTTGAAATTGTGCTTCGCTTTGATGAACAAGTATGATCAATAAACCGAATGTAATGAGTTTTTTCATTAATTATTTAAATTTTGATTTGAGGTAAAGTTAATATTAGCAAACAACAATGACTAAATAACTGTGACGAATTGAAACGGTCATTTCGGTTAATCACATGTAAATAGTCACCAAACATACAACGATACATATAAAGCTTGAAAGCCTATTCCTGTTTAGGGAGCAATGGGTAATTGGTTGCAATTTTAATTACCTATCAAACCCTAACACCCATTACCAAAAATATCGTCAATCAACTCTCCGAGTTCTCACTTAGAAACAAACGAATTGATCAAAGTTTGTACTTTGGCTTTATTCTCGTGCTTTCAGTAATCGTTCCATCCATGTTTATCATATCACCATTTTTCAATTGAAGACTTTTCGCGTTTTGTTTTTTTACAATACCGCTAGGGCTTATTGATATTCCGTTTGGTAAATACATATCGTTTTTTATAACGATTGTTTTACAGTCTTTAGAATAAACCATTTTGTTGCCGTTCATCCAAAGTTGTTCTTTACATCTTTCGTATGTATGTTTTGATGAATCGATAGTTTGTGCGCTTGATAGATGCGAAATGCCGAGCACTGCGATAATAAATAATAGCTTTTTCATTGAGTTGTTTTTGGTTAAGTAATCAATTATAATTGGCTTAGTAACCAATTGAATCAGTATCCAAATTTAAACACAGAAGACAATGAACTATAAATTATTCGTTAGACGTATTATAGTGTAAGCCAATCGTCCAAAAGGCTTGGGTGAAGAAACGAAATATTGACGCGAGAATGTAATGGAATGAAGGTGGTGATGTGTATCTATTCGTTCAACAATTCAAATTCGAACACAGGATGGAGCTCCCATTTTTGATGCCAACCATCGTAAAACCCGAATCCTTTTGCTTTAAAGGGTATTCCTATGGCATTGTCTTCGGAGATATGAAATCCTTTTGCTTTTAGTTTTGCAATCAATGTGTTTTGTAAATCACATTTCTCAACCGTTATTTCGAGCCCTACGCGCTGTGCTGAATTTTTGGGTCCACATTCAAGGTGCAAATCACAATCGGCTTCGCCTGTGCGGATGCGGTATAGATATCCGACAAAGGTGTAGATGCTATCTTCGGGGCAATTTTTCTGGCGAATCAAAGTTCTGCTTCTCTTACTGTGGTTGATGCTTTTAGTGATGGAAGCATATTCGGTTTCCCAAGCCAACATAGTGGATGTATTGATAGTGATAGGAGAGAGGGGATAGGCCGAAATATTTTGTTCGTGTTTGGCTTCAATGCGATACGATTGTGCTGGAACACAGTTGCAACGGTCGTTTGTAGGTAAGCCGAAAGCTCCCATTACAGCAATACTCATCACAAGTAATATTGTTTTTAATGTGTTCGTCATCTCTAATTTCATTACACCCTCACCCCCATTACCAATATATCATCAATCTGCTCCACTTCTTTGCGGTATTCGGTGATGAACTTATCGAGTTGTATTCCTTGTTCCGTGAGGCTTAGGTGCTGTATGGAGAGGAGTACTTCTTTAAATCGTTTTCGCGTTAATTTCTTTTCTCCGGTTTCTCCTCCGAACTGGTCGGCAAAGCCATCGGTGAAAAGGTAAATGGTATCGCCACTATTTAATGCAATGGTATGATTGGTGAAGGGTTTGCTGTCTTCGTTCATACCGATGGGTTGTTTGTCAGCTTTAATTTCTAAGACCTCACCCCAACCCCTCTCCAAAGGAGAGGGGTTACCCCGCACAATCCAAAGTGGGTTGTTAGCTCCTGCCCACTGCAGCTCTATCTTTGTACTTTGTTCATTGTACTTAATACATGCTAATGATATATCCATCCCATCCTTAATATTCTCTTCACTTTTGCTAAAGTTCTCGATTACTATTTCTGCTGTTTTATCCAGTATTTCCGAAGGTTTGGTTAAACCAAATTCTCTTACTGCTCTGTTCAGCGCATTATGACATACCACCGAAACCATTGCCCCCGGCACACCATGACCAGTGCAATCGCAGGCTGCAAAAAACACGCCCCCTCCTTCAGGGGGCGGGGGCGCCTCCATCCAATAAAAATCTCCGGCTACAATGTCTTTTGGTTTGTAGAGAATAAAAGAGTTTTCTAAATATTGTTTTACAATACGAGCAGGGGGAAGTATGGCGGTTTGAATACGAAGAGCGTATTCTATACTGTCTAATATTTCGCGTTGTTTTTCTTCTACAACTGTTTTTTGAGTTTCAATGATTTGTTTTTGTTCTTTAAGCGTTTTATTTGTTTGTTTTCGCAAGTAATTACTCCTAATTATGAAGAATATTAATACCAAAAACAATAGAGTACTTAACAGAAAATAAATAATGATTTGACGAGAATCGCTAAGTTCTGAATCTTTGCTGTTAAGCAACTCCATTCGTTTTTCGTTTTCAGTCTTAAGTTTTGCTATTTGTTCTTGTTTTTTCACTGCATCAAATTTCGAATTCAAATCAGCTATCTGACTGAATAAAGCGGAATTTAGTTCTTTGTTATCCGAGTTGATAATATCGGTCAATACTTGATACTCCGCATTCTTAATTTCATATTCAATATTGGTTAAGGTATTATAAACATATAGGAAAGGCATGTGGTTGAAATTAGCAAGTTCCCAACTCAATGGCTCACCATCCTGTCCTTCATAGTTTTCGGTTATCAGGTTCAACCCCTCATTGATGATGGCTCTGTTTTGTTCTTGAACCAAACTTAGCAAACTATCTTTATACGCAAGAATGATGGACTTCAACTTAAATGCAGAATTACTGTCTTTATTTATTTTCAATTCATCACCTATCAGTATGCGAGTAGACATGTCTACATTATTGGTGTTTCTGATGCGAATGGATGATAACGTATCGGCAACAGATTGAGGTATCTCATCGGTGATGGATAATAAATATGATTGTAAGCTTTTGATATGATGAATGGTTGAATCGGTAATAGTTTTTAACTTATTTGTTTTTGAAACGATGAGTGACGATTGCTGATTGTCAATATTAGCAACCGATGTATACAATTGTTTGTTGCGCAGGGAAGCCGATTTAAGAGCTTCCTCAGTATTCACTCCTTGCATCAAAACACTTTGAATACTTATCTTACCACTACTTGAATTAGTAAGTGTACCAATAGAAAGCGTAAAAAAATACATGACTAAGAATATGGCATGCACCCTATTTATATTCGATTTGCTTGACTTTGCCAAATGATAAATGGCATAGGGAATAACAATGGTTATTATGAGAAGGTTATTGATAAAATACATTGGCCCTGAACCCGGCCAATGTTGAATCTTAAATATAAAGCCAATAGCAAAAAGGAAGAGAAAGAGGGCTTGAATAATAAGCACGGTCTTCGATTTCCATGATGACAAATATTTCCAACGCTCCACCGAATAAAGAGGAATGTAAAAGCAGGCAAATATAAAACTCCCTAGTACGAGCATTATTGATGCTCCCGGAAAATGACTTACCTTGAAATACTCGCCAACAATGATAAAAATGATGGCTATCCAAGAAATGATTAGAAATGCTTTTGATGGCTTTTGATTATTCGTTATCATAGCTTATTTATTTTAAGAGAGATTTGATATTGTTGTATTTCTATTAACTCCACCTTCAGCGAATCCATCTTTTTATTTTGCGCAAAACAAACACTCTGAAATAAATTCAGAATAACAAATAAAAACATCGGGAATTTGTTTTTCATAAGCCGGGTGTAATTGATAATTCGTTTCAAAATTAACTTTATTTTTTAATAAAAAAAACTCCCGCCTGCTATGCAGTGCGGGAGTATAATTTCGAAGTACCAGTTCTTGTTATTAAGCAGTAGGCTCTGTTGCAGGTGGCTCCGGAACTG
>Ga0194047_10000898_pt1 | contig 18921 bp, 13 predicted proteins | sample JunL225m_MetaG_2_FD_160070 | JGI IMG/M metagenome (GOLD analysis project Ga0194047, IMG submission 160070) | Anoxic zone freshwater microbial communities from boreal shield lake in IISD Experimental Lakes Area, Ontario, Canada - Jun2016-L221-5m | ecosystem: Environmental > Aquatic > Freshwater... | reverse complement strand
ACCGCGCGGAATTCAAATTTATTTCCCGTGAAGGCAAATGGAGAAGTACGGTTACGATCGGTATTGTCTAAAAGTAATTCAGGAATGCTACGGTGTAAATCTAATTTTAAAATAGCTTCATCTTGCTCGTCAAACTTAGTACCCACGCGGCTTTCTACATCGTTCAATACCTTCGTTAAATACTCACCTACGAATACAGAAATAATTGCAGGAGGTGCTTCGTTCGCGCCTAATCTGAAATCATTAGATGCAGAAGCAATAGAGGCTCTTAAGATATCCGCGTAATCATGCACGGCTTTAATAGTATTGACAAAGAAAGTCAAGAACATTAAATTGGTCTTTGGTGTTTTACCAGGTGCTAATAAGTTCACTCCAGTATCGGTTGCTAAACTCCAGTTATTATGCTTACCACTTCCGTTAATACCAGCAAATGGTTTTTCATGAAGTAGTACCACTAAATGATGTCTTTTAGCAACACGACTCATTACATCCATTAATAAAATGTTATGGTCAACCGCAATATTCACTTCTTCAAAAATAGGGGCACACTCAAATTGAGCAGGTGCTACTTCGTTATGTCTTGTTCTTAAAGGAATACCTAATTTATAAGATTCATTTTCATAGTCACGCATAAAAGCGTACACTCTTTCTGGAATGGATCCAAAATAATGATCTTCTAATTGTTGTCCCTTAGCAGGTGCAGCACCAAAAACAGTTCTACCACATTGTAATAAATCAGGTCTTGCATTTACAAGCGCCTCATCAATTACAAAATATTCTTGCTCCCAACCTAAAGTGGGCGTTACCTTACTTACATTTTTATCAAATAAATTACAAACAGTAACAGCTGCTTTATTTAAAGCCTCTGTAGCTTTCATTAAAGGGGCTTTATAGTCTAATGATTCTCCAGTATAAGAAACGAATATAGTAGGAACACATAATGTTTTGCCATTCCCAATTTCAATAATGAATGGGGGAGAAGATGGGTCCCAGGCAGTATAGCCTCTTGCTTCAAAAGTGGCTCTCAATCCACCACTAGGAAAACTGGATGCATCTGGTTCTTGTTGTATTAAAGCTGCACCATCAAATTCTTCAATAGCAGTGCCATCCGATTTTAAAGTAAAAAAGGAATCATGCTTTTCTGCAGTGGTACCTGTGAGTGGTTGAAACCAATGCGTAAAATGAGTTACCCCTTTTGCTTCCGCCCAAGCACGAATGCCGGTGGCTATTTGACCTGCTACATTTCTTTCAATTTTTTTAGCACCCTTAATACTATTCACTAAACTTTTATAAGCTTCATCGCTTAAATATTCTCTGGCTGTTTTTACATTAAAAACACTTTCACCAAATATGGCAGTTATTTTTTGCGAGGCAACTGCTGGATTATTATTCCTTTCATGACTCACATGATTGATGGCGTCGAATCTTAATGACATATTAGTTATTTTTATATTTGAGAATAATTCAAAGGTAGTCGCATTTTAGTAGGAGTAATCAACAAAAAATCCCCCAACCAATAACCTAGGTAGGGGGATTTTGTATATTTAAACCTATTTCTTATCTAAAACACTAGACTTTTGCAGTTTTAACAGTTTTGATAATTCTAGCTGCTACTTTATATGGGTCTGCTGCAGAATTTGGACGACGATCTTCCAACCATCCTTTCCATCCTTTTTCTACTGCACCAATGGGAATACGTATAGAAGCGCCTCTATCAGAAACACCAAAAGAGAAATCATGGATAGATGCGGTTTCGTGTTTACCCGTTAATCTTAAATGATTGTCTGCACCATACACTTCAATATGTTCTTTAACAAATGGACGGAAAGATTCACATATAATATCATAAGTTTCTTTCTTACCACATGTTCTTAAAGTAGTGTTAGAGAAATTCGCATGCATACCAGAACCATTCCAATCTAAAGTACCTAATGGTTTACAATGCCAGTTAATAGATACGCCATAAGTTTCACCAATTCTTTCTAATAAATAACGAGCAATCCAAATTTGGTCTCCTGCTTCTTTAGCGCCTTTTGAGAAAATTTGAAATTCCCATTGTCCTGCAGCTACTTCTGCATTGATACCTTCTATGTTCAAACCCGCGTCAATACAGGCGTCTAAATGTTCTTCTACTATATTTCTTCCGTAAGCATTGTTCGCACCTACTGAACAATAGTAAGGTCCTTGTGGTCCAGGGTAGCCACCTTCTGGAAATCCTAATGGTTTATCAGTAGCTGGATTCCATAAAAAATATTCTTGTTCAAAACCAAACCAAAAATCATTGTCATCATCTTCAATAGTGGCTCTTCCATTACTTGGATGAGGTGTGCCATCTGAACTCAATACTTCACACATTACTAAATAAGCATTTTTACGTCCTGGATCCTTGCAAATAAAAACTGGTTTTAATAAACAGTCACTTGATCCGCCTGGTGCTTGTTCTGTAGAAGAACCATCAAAACACCACATATCACAATCTGCTAATTTGCCACTAAAATCTTTTTCAATTTTTGTTTTGCTTCTTAAAGATTGAGTTGGTTTATAACCATCAAGCCAGATGTACTCTAATTTTGAAACTGCCATAGGGTGGGTATTTAAATATTAATAAAATAAAATATATGATAAAATATAGGGTAATTCTTATATTTTGGACGAAAATAATAAAGTATTATGTTATTTTAAAAAATTTATAGCATTTTTAAAGCTTTTTATTCATATAATATAAACATGATAAATAAATATAATATTATTTAAAATTCCAAATCATTGATCCTCAATTCATATATACTTGATTTAGAAATGGACTTTACTCTTTTTCATACGTACACATTATGATTGTTTTTATGTTGGTAAATCGAGCCTTGGCTTACCTAGCACTTTTGTACCTTCGCGTCATCTTAAAAGCATAAGCAACAACAATGGAGATTACCGTCAAAACCGCACAGCAACTTAGACTTACCGAAGCAGAATTTGAAAGTATAAAAACAAAACTAGGACGCACGCCAAATTTCACAGAGCTATGTGCTTTTAGTGGCATGTGGAGTGAGCATTGTAGTTATAAAAATTCTATCAAGTGGTTAAAAACTTTACCACGTGATGGTGGTAGAATGTTGGTGGCTGCGGGTGAAGAGAATGCAGGTTTGATGGATATTGGCAATGATTATGGTGTAGTTTTTAAAATTGAATCACACAATCACCCAAGTGCATTGGAACCTTTTCAAGGAGCAGCTACTGGAGTGGGTGGAATACAAAGAGATATTTTCACCATGGGTGCAAGACCCATTGCTTCTTTAAATAGTTTGCGTTTTGGAAATTTAGAAGATAAAAAAACAAAAGGGTTATTAGCAGGTGTGGTGCATGGCATTGGACATTATGGTAATTGTTTTGGTGTGCCTACGGTGGGTGGGGAATTGTATTTTGAAGATTGTTACCATACCAATCCATTGGTAAATGCCATGAGTGTGGGTATTGTGAAAGCGGGTAAAACAGTGAGTGCTATTGCACTCGGCGAAGGCAATCCAGTTTTTTTTGTAGGTAGTGCCACAGGTAAAGATGGTATTGGTGGTGCAAGCTTTGCTTCTGCAGAAATTACTGCAGACAGCGTAGAAGATTTACCTGCGGTGCAAGTAGGAGATCCTTTCCAAGAAAAAAAATTATTAGAAGCGTGTTTAGAAGTAATAGAGACAGGTGGTGTGGTAGGTATGCAGGATATGGGTGCAGCAGGTATTATTTGTTCTACAGCCGAAATGAGTGCCAAAGGACAAGTAGGTATGCGCATTGATTTAGATAAAGTACCTACGCGTCAACAAAACATGAAGGCTTGGGAATTATTATTAAGTGAAAGTCAAGAAAGAATGTTGATGGTGGTGGAGAAAGGAAAAGAAGCACAAGTATTAGCAGTGTTTGAAAAATGGGATTTGTCTTGTAGCAATATTGGAGAAGTTACTTCCGATGGTTTATTAAATTTTTACATGCACGGAGTATTAGAAGCATCGCTGCCTGCCTATGAATTGGTCTTAGGTGGAGGTGCACCTCAATATTCGCGTGAATACAAAGAACCCGCTTACTTATCCAAAGTGAATGCTTTTGATATGCATTCCGTTCCTGATGTGACCAACTTGCAAGAGACGGTAAAGCAGATGGTGCAAATTCCAAACATTGCATCCAAGCGTTGGATTTATACTCAATATGATAGCATGGTGGGTGCTGCCAATACTTCTACCAATGCACCAAGTGATGCTTCCATAGTCATTGCAAAAGGAACGGGTAAAGCATTAGCTATGACAGTAGATTGTAATAGTAAATATGTTTATGCCAATCCTTTTCAAGGAGCAATGATTGCTGTAGCAGAAGCAGCAAGAAATATTGTTTGTTCTGGTGGTGAACCCATAGGAGTTACGAACTGTTTGAACTTTGGAAATCCTTATGATCCTGAAGTGTATTATCAGTTTGTAAAATCGGTAGAAGGTATGGGTGCTGCTTGTAGAAAGTTCAACACACCAGTAACAGGAGGGAATGTAAGTTTCTACAATCAAAATCCTGATGGCCCTGTATTTCCTACACCCACCATTGGTATGGTAGGTATTGTAGAAGATATGAAAAACAGAATGACTTTAGATTTTAAAACCGCAGGAGATGTGATTGTTTTATTGGGTACCCAAAGAAATGATATTGGCTCCTCTGAATATGTAAATAAAATAAAAGGGGTCGCACATTCTCAAGCACCTTATTTTGATTTGGAAGAAGAATTTGCATTGCATCAATTGGTTACAGGTTTAATTAAAGAACAAAAAATAAAAAGTGCCCACGATATTAGTGAGGGTGGTTTAATCATCACTTTATTAGAATCCGCATTTGTAAACAATAAAGGTTTCGAAGTAAGTTCCAACAACACTACTTTAAGAACTGATGCTTATTGGTTAGGCGAAGCACAAAGCCGAGTAGTGGTATCTTGTGATGCAGTCAATCTTACTTCAATTGAATCAATGGCCAAGCAATTGGGTATTGTTTCTGCTGTCATTGGAAAAGTAACCGGAGGAACCATTCAAGTGAACAACGAAAAATGGGAGGCCATTGCAAATTGGAAAAATGCGTATGATACGGCTATTGAAAAAAAATTAGTATAAATTAAAATGTCAAAGCAACCCACCATCGTCGTTACAGGTACTGCAGGCTTTATTGGCTCTGTGATGGTGCAGTATTTAAATGAAAAGGGATTTACTAATTTATTATTAGTAGATGATTTTGGTGTAGAAGGAAAAAGAAAAAACTGGGAGCAAAAAAAATACACCAAGATCATAGAGCGTCAGGCATTTTTAGATCAATTAATAAATGAGGAACATGAGATTGATATCATTATTCATTTAGGTGCCAGAACCGATACCACTGAATTTAATTATGCCATTCATGAAGAGTTGAATGTGGAATATTCAAAATCTATTTGGAATTACGCCACTAAAAAACAAATTCCTTTAATTTACGCATCTTCTGCAGCCACTTATGGCAGTGGTGAACAAGGATACGATGACAGCCATACTATTTTAGATCAATTGGTTCCACTGAATCCCTATGGTGTATCTAAAAATGAATTTGATAAATGGGCAATTGCACAAACCAAGCAACCTCCTTTATGGACGGGCTTGAAGTTCTTTAATGTTTATGGGCCTAATGAAGGACATAAGGCTAGAATGGCCAGTGTTATTTTTCATGCCTTTAATCAAATCAAAGAAACCGGTTTGGTTAAATTATTTAAAAGCCACCGTCCCGATTTCAAAGACGGAGAACAACTAAGAGACTTTATATATGTGAAAGACTTAGTGAATGTGATAGGATGGATGATGCACGAGATGTTTGCTTCTAATTGGACTCCAGCTAAAAATGGTTTATATAATTTAGGAACAGGAAAAGCGAGAAGCTTTTATGATTTAGCTGCTAACACTTTTACCTCGCAAGGTTTAAAGCCCAATATTGAATTTATTGATATGCCTTTGGATATAAGAGATAAATATCAATATTTTACAGAAGCCAATATGCATAAGCTTCGCAGTGCAGGATATACCAAACCCTTTACTAGTTTAGAAGAAGGGGTTGCTGACTATGTAAAAAATTATTTGCTTCCCTCAAGGGGTTATTAATTTTTCTTCTATTTTTTCAAACTTTCTTACTGACGTTTTATAAAAGCTTCCATTGGCCTCCGCGGCAAGAACCGAAGTCGGCTGCATGGAACTATCATAAAACTTTCAATCAATTTTTAAAAACTTAATTCTATCAAATGTCAAATAATAAAATAGCCATCATAGGCGGCGGCAATTTAGGGGCTTCTATAGCAGAAGGCTTAATACAAAGTGGTTTTGTGCAAGCGCAACAAATTACCATTACCAAAAGAAATTTACAAACCATTCAGCACTTGGCAGATAAAGGGGTAAACGTTACAAGTAATAATGTGGCTGCCGTAAAAGAAGCGCAGTATGTTATTCTAGCAGTAAAACCCTTTCAAATAAAGGATATACTTACAGAAATAAAACCAGGCTTAGATTCAAATCAACACACTATTATTAGCGTTGCTACAGGAGTTTGGTTAAAAGACATGGAGGCCATAGTAGGAGCGAATTTTGCAATGTTCAGAGCCATGCCTAATACGGCCATTTCCATTGGACAAAGTATGACTTGTATTTGCTCCAATACTGAAGCCAATAAGCAAGTTGGATTTGTGACCGACTTATTCAATCAATTAGGAAAAACTATTCTGATTGATGAAAAATTAATGGATGCAGCAGCTGTATTGGGTGCTTGTGGAACAGCTTATGCATTAAGATATATAAGAGCCAATATTCAAGGGGGTATTGAAATTGGTTTTAGCGCTGCGCAAGCTTCTTTGATTGCTGCTCAAACCGTGAAGGGGGCTGCAGATTTATTATTGACTAAAAACACCCATCCAGAACAAGAAATAGATAAAGTCACCACACCGATGGGTTGCACGATTGCAGGCTTGAACGAAATGGAGCATCAAGGATTTAGTTCATCTTTAATCCGCGGCTTAACAACTAGCTTTCAAAAAATTAAGAAGGATATGTAAACATTTTCTTGCGGTTTTTGCGCCAAGCATTGCGTATTTTTTATAAGTAGTTAACTTTTAAATAAAAGAGAAAATATACTATTCCGTAGCGAACATTCGAGCTTGCGAGCTGAGCGCCTAGGGATAGGTATATTTTCTCTTAAGTAAATCAAATTAATGTGCTTTTAAAAATGCAATGGCTTTAGCATAGGCATCTTCTTTCGCTGCAGCATTATAAGTAGGGTTACTTGGATTGGCAAAACCATGTCCTGCTTCATATCTATTCACCGCTAAATTTTTACCTGCTTCTTTCATATTCTTTTCAAAATCATTCACCATGACAGGAGAAGGGCTTTGATCCAAGTTGCCAAAAAAGCCAATGATATCACATTGAATAGATTTCAATTTATCCATATTCGTTTCTGGTCTACCATAATACATCACTGTTCCTTTTGCTTGTGGTCCTGCAAGTATGGCTGTTTGTAAACTCCACATACCACCAAAACACCAACCCACACTATAAATAGAGGCTTTACTACCTGCATATTTAATAGCTCCTTGAATAATAGCTGTCATTCTTCCCATATCTGCACCACGCATTAATTTCATAGCGCTATCTGGTGTAGCAGCAACTTTTCCATCATACATATCTACAGCAATCACATTTACATCACCTAAATCGGTATAATATTTATCCGATTCTATTTTTACATTGTCATTCAAACCCCACCATTCTTGTATGACAATTAAATACTTATTGGTTTTCTTTTTTGCAGCAATAAAATAAGCATTGGCTTGCTTGCCATCGGCAGCATCAAATGTCATCATCTTACCTAATAAGTTTTCTGGATTTACAACTAAAGGGCTTGGGTGCATGGCTGCAAAAGCTGGGGTGCTTGCCTCTAATTTGTAAGCTTGCTGAGTTTCCATATTCAAACACTCAATTACTTCCGCTTTTTCTACGGTTGGGTGTTGGGTTTTGGTCCAATTCCAGCTAATTAAACTAGCAGTCAAAAGGACACTAAAAAGGACATAAATGGCTTTTTTCATTGATTTTTATTTATTTTTTTGAAGATGTTCACTTTTATATAACAGTTATAAACATTTTTTGTTGAGTATTAGGTATCATTTTGTTGCCCCCTTTTTTTGGCGTAGGTTTGTACGACCTCTAAGAATTTTTCCAAATAAAGATAGGTCCTAAAAAGTAATTAACCATTTTGAAAATGGTCTATACACAATAGTTTTTTTCTATTGGGTGTATTCTATTTTTGAAAAAGAAGTAAAAAGTATGGCAAAGTATATATTTGTAACGGGTGGTGTAACGAGTAGTTTGGGAAAAGGCATTATTGCTGCTTCATTGGCAAAATTATTGCAAGCAAGAGGCCTTACTGCAACCATACAAAAATTTGATCCATATATTAATGTGGATCCAGGTACCTTGAATCCTTATGAGCATGGAGAATGTTATGTAACAGAAGATGGTGCCGAAACCGATTTAGATTTAGGGCACTATGAGCGTTTTTTAAGTACGCCTACTTCACAAGCGAACAATGTAACTACAGGAAGAATTTATCAAACAGTTATTAATAAAGAAAGGGCCGGTGAATTCTTAGGTAAAACGGTACAAGTGGTACCGCATATTACCGATGAAATTAAGCGTCGTATGTTGTTGTTGGGTCAAGATGGGAAATTTGATATTGTGATTACTGAAATTGGTGGAACAGTAGGTGATATTGAGAGTACTCCTTTTATTGAAACCGTTCGTCAAATTCAATGGGAATTACCTGAAGAAGATGTAATGGTGGTACATTTAACTTTAATTCCTTATTTAAGTGCTGCAAAAGAATTAAAAACAAAGCCTACTCAACATAGTGTTAGAATGTTAAGTGAGACCGGAGTACATCCCGATGTAATTGTTTGTAGAACAGAGCATCCTTTAAATGATGACATTAAAAGAAAAATTGCTTTATTCTGTAATGTAAAAGCGGGTAATGTAATTGAATCATTGGATGCAAGTACGATTTATGAAGTGCCCTTATTGATGTTGAAAGAAAAGCTTGATTTAATTGTATTGAAAAAATTAAACATTCAAAATTTCAAGGAGCCAGATTTAGCCAAATGGAATATTTTTTTAGATAAATTAAAACATCCAAAAGCTACTGTAAACATTGGCTTGATTGGCAAATACATTGAATTACAAGATGCTTACAAATCAATACTTGAGAGCTTTATACATGCTGGTGCAATGAATGAAGTAAAAGTAAAAGTGGTAAACGTGCATAGTGAAAATTTAACAGATGCCAATGTGAATGAGCAATTGGCTGGCTTGCATGGTTTATTGGTAGCGCCAGGTTTTGGCAATAGGGGTATCGAAGGAAAAATTATTGCAGTAAAATATGCAAGAGAAAATAATTTGCCATTTTTTGGAATTTGTTTAGGCATGCAAATGGCTGTAATAGAATTTGCACGCAATGTTTTACATTTAAAAGGTGCACACTCGGTTGAAATGGATGCAAATACAGAACATCCGGTGATTGATATGATGGAAGATCAAAAAAGAATTACCATGAAGGGTGGTACCATGCGATTAGGTTCTTATCCTTGCAACATTGCCAAAGATACCCTTGCATTTAAAATATATGGCCAAGCAAATATCAATGAACGTCATCGTCATAGATATGAATTCAACAATACCTTCTTAAAATTATTCCAAGAAAAAGGAATGGTTACCAGTGGAATCAACCCAGAATTAGGATTGGTTGAAATTGTAGAATTGCCCAATCATCCATTTTTTATTGGGGTACAATACCATCCCGAATTAAAAAGTACAGTGGAACATCCAGCTCCATTATTTGTGCACTTTATTGCAGCGGCCAAACTGCAGGCAGCTAAAAAAGCATAGATAGTTTTTGTTTGTTTTAGTTTGTTATGTAGCTAACATTTGTTAGCTTTATAGCATGAATAATATCCGTATCCTTACTTCCACTAGTTTATTTGATGGACATGATGCCTCTATAAACATTATGCGTCGTGTACTTCAAGAAAAAGGAGCAGAGATCATTCATTTTGGCCACAATCGTTCCGCACAAGAAATTGTGGCCGCTGCCATTGAAGAAGATGTACAAGGCATTGCGATTACTTCTTATCAAGGTGGGCATCTTGAATTTTTTACCTACGTCAGAAAATTATTAAATGATGCCGGCTATGGGCATATTAAAATTGTTGGAGGTGGAGGTGGAACGATATTACCTAAAGAAGCCGCTCATTTAGAAAAAATTGGTATCTCTAAAATTTATTTACCAGCAGATGGATTGAAATTGGGCATCGAAGGGATGATTGATGAAGTCATTCAACTTTGTAATTATACCTTGAAAGATTTTCCTAAAAAGAAATTACCCAAATTATCTGTTCCTAAAAAAATAGATCCGCGTTTTGTAAGTAGAGCGATAACGCTCTTGCAAAATAGTGATGCAAAAAATGCTAGTTTAAAAAAAACTACAAAGAAAACAAATACAAAAAAAACAAAGCCAAATATTCCCATCATTGGACTTACGGGTACAGGGGGTGCTGGAAAATCTACCGTTTGTGATAGAATCGTACAATATTTTTTATTAGCGAACCCTACTAAAACCATTGCGATTGTTTCAGTAGACCCTAGTAAAAGAAAAACAGGTGGTGCATTACTAGGAGACCGAATTAGAATGAATGCCATTGATCATCCCCATGTTTTTATGCGCTCTTTAGCAACTAGGTCTGATAAAAATACCATTGCAAGTTCCATGGACGGCGTGATTGCGCTCTTAATAGAGGCAGGCTATGATGCTATTATAATTGAGACAGCAGGGGTGGGCCAGAACGACGCCACCATTGTAGATTATGTAAGTATTCCTATTTATGTGATGACGCCCGAATTTGGCGCGCCTACTCAGTTAGAGAAAATTAATATGATTGATTATGCAAAATTAATTGCCATTAATAAATTTGATAGAGCAGGTGGTTTAGATGCTGTAAGAGATGTGCGCAAACAATATCGTCGCGCTCATCATATATGGGCAGATGAAAAAAATACACTTCCTGTTTTTGGTACCATTGCTTCTCACTTCAATGATCCTGGCATGCAAGTCGTGTACAATACTTTAGCATCAATAGTTTTTCAAACACATACCATACAATGGAATCCACTTCCATGGGAAACCCACTATAATGAAAATGAAGTAACCGCACCTACCATTCCAAATAAAAGAACGCAATATTTAGGGGAAATTGTATCTGCTATTCAAAAAAATAATCAATGGATTGATGCGCAGAAAAATATTGCTTCTAAATGGTATTGCTTTCAAGAAGTTTTAAAAGAACCTAGTTTAAAAGACGATAAAAAAATTATAAAAGCTAATCAACTTATTGAAGAGGGTATTGACAAAGAAGTAAAACAACTAATTATAGATTGGCCAGCAAAAAGCAAATCCTATCAAGAAGCTTTTATTGAGATAGATCATAAAGGGAAAAAAACCAAGCAGTCTATTTGTTTTGAAACTCCTTCTGGAACCCTTATTCAAAAAATTCAAGTACCTAGTTTTAAAGATTGGGGCGATATAGCGCACTGGCATTTGAAAGAAAATTTGCCGGGTTATTTTCCATACACAGCAGGGGTTTTTAAATTCAAACAAAACAATGAAGACCCCACAAGAATGTTTGCTGGCGAAGGTTGTCCTGAAAGAACCAATGCAAGGTTTCATTTTTTAAGCAAAGGGCAAAATTCAGTACGTCTCTCTACTGCATTTGATAGTGTTACCTTATATGGGCATGATCCTGAAAAAAGATTAGATGTATATGGTAAGATTGGTAATGCAGGAGTGAATGTGGCAAGCATTGATGATGCCAAAAAATTATATAGTGGCATTGATTTAAATAGTTCAAGCACTTCAGTAAGTATGACCATTAATGGTCCAGCACCCATACTCATGGCGCAGTTTTTTAATACTGCCATAGACCAAGCCTGCGAAAAATATATTACATCCAATAAATTATGGCCTGCTGTTCATAAAAAAATGAAGCTTTTGTTTAAAGGGGCCATCCCTCCTGAATATTTTAATATAAACAAATCATTAAATTTTAAGGATTGGCATAATGGATTAGGGCTACAATTGTTAGGGGTTTCGGGAGATCAAGTTTTGGAGCCAGCAGTGTACAATAAAATAAAACAGGAAGTGCTAACGAATGTAAGAGGCACATTGCAAGCCGATATTTTAAAAGAAGACCAAGCCCAAAATACTTGTATTTTTTCTACCGATTTTGCTTTAAGAATGATGGGTGATGTGCAGGCTTATTTTGCAGAGAATCGTGTCAAACATTTTTATAGTATTTCAATTTCTGGTTATCATATTGCAGAAGCGGGAGCGAATCCAATCACACAATTGGCTTTTACTTTAGCCAATGGTTTTACCTATGTTGAATATTTCATGAATAGAGGTATTGCCATAGACGATTTCACTGCGAACCTTAGTTTTTTCTTTAGCAATGGAATGGATCCGGAATATGCAGTCATTGGAAGAGTAGCTAGAAGAATTTGGGCCAATGCAATGAAACATAAATACCATGCCAATGAACGTTCTCAAAAATTAAAATACCATATTCAAACCAGTGGAAGAAGTTTGCATGCACAGGAAATAGATTTTAATGATATTAGAACCACTTTGCAAGCCTTGTATGCAATTTATGACCAGTGCAATAGTTTGCACACCAATGCATATGATGAAGCCATCACTACGCCTACTGAAGAAAGTGTTAGAAGAGCTTTAGCCATACAATTAATTATAAATAAAGAATTGGGTACCACCAAAGTGGAAAATTTTCAACAAGGAAGTTTTTTAATTACAGAGTTAACCAATTTGGTAGAAGAAGCAGTAATGCAAGAATTTGAAAGGATTAATAATAGAGGAGGCGTTTTAGGTGCCATGGAAAGAATGTATCAAAGAACTAAAATTCAAGAAGAAAGCATGCAGTATGAAACCAAAAAACATACTGGAGAAATTCCGATTATTGGTGTGAATAGTTTTGTACAACCCAGTCAAAAAAACAATGCTGATACACAGGCCATTTTTAGATCTTCTTCCTCAGAGCAAAATAGGCAAATTGAAAACCTAGCCCAATTCAAAAAAAGAAATCAATCAGTCAGCGCTCAATATTTAAAAAAGCTCCAAAAAGCGGCTGTAGAGAATGACAATATTTTCTCCATTTTAATGGAAGCGGTCAAATATTGCAGTTTAGGGGAAATTTCCAATGCCCTTTACCAGGTAGGGGGTAAATACAGTCGAAATTTGTAAAAAAACGATACCTTTGCCCCTCGTTTAAATACGTTTAAAAACTGATTATGAATACGGATAAAAATACGGTCATTGGGTTTGTTTTATTAGCAGGTTTGTTTTTTATGTACTTCTGGTACACCAATAAGCAACAAACCGAATTGGCTACTTATAAAAAGCATTTTGATGATTCTGTGGCAATGATTAAAGCAACAGCCGAAAAAGCTGCCGCTTTAAAAAATCCTATTAAAATAGATAGCGCTTCAGGTGCAGCAGGAATAGCAAAGCCTTTAGATTCTGTAAAAGAAACTTTTTCTTATTTAGAGAACGAAGTGGTTAAAGTTAAATTGAGTAATAAAGGTGGACAAGTAGTTGGGGTTACTTTAAAAAAGTATAACAATTATAAAAAAGAAAATGTCTACTTAGGTGACAGCAGTTCATTAAGTTATCCAATTAATTTGGGCAATAACCAAACGGTTCAAATCAATCAGATTTTATTTCCTACCACTACCATATTGCCTTCTGAAAATGGCGTACAAAAAATTGAATATAGTTTTACAACAGCTGCTGGAAAAACAGTGCGTCATCAATTTTCATTGCAACCTAATAAGTACAATATCGAATTCAATATACAATTGGATGGAACAGATCAATTGTTGACCAACAATCAAGTAAACTTAATTTGGGATGTACATTCCTATCAACAAGAACGTACCTCTGTATACGAACGTCAAATGTCTAATGTCTGTTTTTCAGAAGGCGGTGAATTTGATTATGTATCTAGCAAAACTACTAAGGCTTTTGAAAAACCCATTCAATGGATTGGATTGGTGCAACAATTTTTTAATACTACCATTATTGCTAAAGATGGGCTTGCATCGGGCAAATTAGATTGGCAAAGAAAAATAGACAGTGGCAACGGATTGGCCGCATTGCAAGCGCAAATGCAAACCAAGACTACTGGCAGCAATGCTAGCATTGCATTGTCTTTATATTATGGTCCTAATGATTTTCAAATTTTGAAAACGCAGGCACCAGAGATGGAGAAAATTGTAAACTTGGGTAGAGACTTATATTCTTTTGTACGACCTATCAATAAGTACATCATCATGCCTGTATTTGATTTCTTTGCAGGCTTTGTTAAGAATTTTGGATGGGTAGTATTGTGGTTGACTATTTTTATTCGTTTGGTTACTTCGCCACTTACTTATTCTAGTTATTTAAGCAGTGCTAAAATGAAAGTGCTTAAACCCGAATTGGACGGCATTAAAAAAAGATTGGGAGATGATCAACAAGGTTTTGCGATGGAGCAAATGAAATTGTTTAGAGAAGCAGGGGTAAATCCATTGGGTGGTTGTATTCCAGCTTTATTACAAATTCCAATCTTCTTTGCCTTGTATAGTTTTTTTAACTCCAATATTTCATTGAGAGGGCAATCCTTTTTATGGAGTCAAGATTTATCAAGCTATGATGTAATTGCAAAATTACCATTTACCGTACCTATGGGATTTGGTGACCACATTAGTTTATTTACTATTACTGCTGTTATTACCAGTGTATTTATTTCGGTATACAATATGTCCATGACGCCTACGCAAGACAATCCTGCTTTAAAATACATGCCGTATATTTTCCCTGTGATGCTTTTGTTTATCTTTAATCGATTGCCATCTGCATTAACTTGGTATTATACTGTTTCTAATATTGTAACATTAATTTTACAATTGATTATTCAAAAGTTCATCATCAATCATGATAGTATTTTAGCGGCCATAGAGGTAAAGCGTAAAACACCAAAGAAGAAAAGCAATTGGCAAAGCAAGTATGAGCAAATGATGGAAGCACAAAAGAAAGTTCAAGATTTAAAAGACAAAACTAAAAAATAATATAAGCATTGAGCACCTGTTGTATGCTTAGGTGCTCAATTTTTAGCGTTCATGAAATGTAAAATTACCCCCCTAATTCTGAGCATTTTCTTTACGATTGCTAGCGCCCATGCACAAGTTAAAGTGGTTGGGGAGTGTGCCCTTCAATTCGAAATTTTAGAAAAACAAAGCAGTCAATGGGTGCCCATCGGTACTAAAAATGTTTTGGTAAAAGGCAGTCAATGTAAAACCATCTTTAGTACACCTCAATTGGTGCAAGCTTTAATTTTTAATACACAATTCGAAACGGCTACTATTTTAAAGGACATTGGTCAAAGTCATTTTCTACAAGAAATAAAATATCCCCCTGCTAATTTGCCCACCATGCTTTCAATGAAGGAATCGGCAGATTCTGCTATTTCTATTTTGGGCTATTTATGTAAAAAAGTACAACTTACCTGGAGCGATGGTCTTGTTTATGAAATACAATATACCAATGAAATGATGACTACTGTAAATGCTTTTGAGGCTGCATTCAAAGACATACCTGGATTGGTTTTGGCCTATACGATCATACCACAAAAAGGAAATTCAATTCAATACCATGCAACCAGTATCGATTTGAGTCCTATTTCCTTAAATCAGTTCAATGTGAACAAAGACCAATATCAAATCATAGATTAATCTTACTTGATCTTCAAGTACACAAAATAAGAACATTAAAACTTAATTGGAATTGAATTATGGCTGAACCGGACTTGGTGTCTTAAATTTAGACAACACTACATGGTATCTATAAGGAATGATGTAAGAAATATTACCCTTATTGAATTTAATATAATTGCTATTTACATCTGCATTAGGCGTGTTCACAGAAAAACCTTTAAAAACTAAACTAGACTTTAAAGAATTAAAAGTGGCAGTTTTATGCGTAAAGCTGCTAATGTTTTTTAAAGTATATTTTTCAGCAATTTTTTTTGATTCAATAGTACTATTCACAATTGTTGAAGAGAATGTACTTTTAGATACAAGCAAAAATATTGCAAGGCAAGCACTTAATAGTATAGTTTTTATAGTGGACATGATCTAAACAAAGGTAAACAATTTAATAAATCTATAAAAAATATATTTTTAACCTTTTTATAGGCATATGTGAAGAACAAATTATTGATTATTAACATGTTAATTGTACATTTATTTAAAGCATAAATGATTTTATCTTTAAGATTAAATACTTGAAAATCAATGCTTTATTCCTAACCCAACAATTAAAAACCATGTTCGATAACCATCGTGACGAGGAGGGCGGAGACATCCAAGAGCTAATGCAGCGCTTTCAAAACCTGAAATTAGGCCGCACCAACTCCTATATAGAAGAAGACGACTTTGAAAGAATTATAGAGCACTTGGACGAAAAGGATGAAATGGTTGAAGCCATTGAAGCGGCGAATATGGCATTGAATCAATATCCTCATTCTTCTTTATTGATGATCAAAAAAGCGGATTTGCTTTTAGCCACTAGAAAATACAAGGAAGCTTTAAAATTATTAGATGAAGCAGCTTTGTATGATCACAAGGATATGAATTTATTTATTCTTAAAACTGATGCCTACTTAGCACTGGATCAGCCCGAAAAAGCAATTGTCTTATTGCAAGAAGCCCTGCATTTATTTGAAGGGCCAGAACGTACCGAAGTTTTATTTGAATTAGCGGATGTATATGACGACCACGAAGCATTTGACAAAGTGTTTGATTGTTTGCAATTGGTATTAGAAGAAGATCCCACCAACGAAGAAGCTTTGTATAAAATTTGTTTCTGGACCGATTTCACGGGAAGAAACGAAGAAAGTATTCGGTTGCATCAACGCATTATAGATGAACAACCTTACAATGCATTGGCTTGGTTTAATTTGGCTGCGGCCTATCAAGGAATAAAATTACACGAGAAAGCCATTGATGCGTATCAATATGCCATTGTCATAGATGAAAAATTTGATTACGCTTACCGCAATATGGGTGATGCTTTTTTACGTTTGAGAAAATACAAAGAAGCCATTGAAGCTTTGGAAAAAGTATTAGAACTCTCTAGGCCCGAAGATGTGATTTATGAAGCCATTGGACATTGTTACCATAGAATGAAAAATTATGCGCAAGCAAGATTTCATTATAAAAAAGCAGTTCATTTAAATCAAGATGACAGCAGATTGTATCAAAAAATTGCTGGCACTTATATGCAAGAAGAAAACTGGGAAATGGCCATTAAACAATTGGAGCACGCTTTAAGAATTCACCAACACATTAACGAGTATTATATCTTAATGGGGGAGTGTTACATGCACTTAAGTCAATTTAGAGAAGCAGCTCAATTTTTTGGAACTGTAGTTAAAAATAAACCTAAACAAATCGCAGGCTGGGAGTCGTTAATTAAGTGTTTAGTGGCCAATGAGCAATTGGACATCGCCTTAGAACAAACCGAATTAGCCTATATCAGTACCCAAGGCAAAGTGACTTTTATTTTTTACAGAAGTGCCATTTTATTTATGATGAATAAAAGTGCTGAGGGTTTATTGCAATTAGAAATGGCTTTATCTAAATCTACAAAACTGTTAAAAAAGTTTACAAAGTTTTATCCCGAAATCGTACAGGATACAAAAGTGGCAGAATTGATTGGGCAATACAAGAAGGTAAAAAAGTCTTAATCAATTAGGTTATCTTTGCGCCTAATCTACAAAGTACAAGCATCATGATCAATTATAGCTTATCTCAAATTCCAGAAAGAACAGCCAAGCCTAGAAAGAGTGGACTTACCATGGTCATGGATAAAGGTTTAAGTTTTGGAGAAGCAGAAAATTTTTTAAGTGTGGCAGGTATTCATACCGATATCATTAAATTAGGTTTTGGTACTTCTTTTGTAACACCCAATTTGCGAAAAAAAATTGAATTGTATCAAGCACATGGGATCCCTGTTTATTTTGGCGGTACCTTATTTGAGGCCTTTGTAATTAGAAATCAATTTGAGGATTATGTGGCCATTTGTAAAGATTATAAAATTGATTTGATTGAAGTAAGTGATGGATCCATTACCATTCCACATGCAGAAAAATGTGGCTATATTGAAAAGATTGCAAAATTTGCTACCGTATTAAGTGAAGTAGGCAGTAAAGATGCAGCGCATATCATCCCTCCCTATAAATGGATTGAATTAATGAGTGCAGAATTAAGTGCGGGATCAGCCTATGTGATTGCAGAAGCAAGAGAAGCAGGTAATGTGGGCATCTATAGAGGAAGTGGAGAAGTACGTGAAGGATTGGTGCAAGAAATTTTAACAAAAATTCCAGCCGAAAAAATTCTTTGGGAAGCGCCACAAAAAGCACAGCAATTGTATTTCTTAGAATTGGTGGGTTGCAATGTGAACTTAGGTAATATTGCCCCCTCCGAAGTGATACCATTGGAAACGATGCGCATTGGATTAAGAAGCGATACTTTTGAATTATACTTAAATAAATAATTTTGCGCCAGTTTGGATTAATAGGGTACCCCTTGTCTCATTCTTTTTCAAAAGGATTTTTTACTGAAAAATTCTTGAAAGAAAATATTGTAGATGCACAATATGAAAATTATCCTATAGCTACTATTCAAGCATTTAATTCGCTTTGGGAAAATGAAAATTTGGAAGGATTAAATGACCATCCCCTATAAA
>Ga0194047_10000896_pt1 | contig 18928 bp, 14 predicted proteins | sample JunL225m_MetaG_2_FD_160070 | JGI IMG/M metagenome (GOLD analysis project Ga0194047, IMG submission 160070) | Anoxic zone freshwater microbial communities from boreal shield lake in IISD Experimental Lakes Area, Ontario, Canada - Jun2016-L221-5m | ecosystem: Environmental > Aquatic > Freshwater... | reverse complement strand
GGTTTATATGCATTAGGAGAAGCTAACTTTAGCGACCATGGTGCCAACCGTTTAGGCGCAAGTGCCTTGATGCAAGGTTTAGCCGATGGTTATTTTGTAGCCCCTTATACAGTAGGAAATAATTTAGCGGATGAAATTTACAATGCAGCCATTCCTACAACACATCCAGCTTTTGAAGAAGCAGCTAAAAAAGTGGCAGAACGCATAGCTACTTTAAAAAATATCAATGGTAAACAATCGGCTGAAAGTTTTCACAAGCGTTTAGGTAAAATTATCTGGAATGAATGTGGTATGTCAAGAAATGCGGCAGGTTTAAAACAAGCCATTGCAGATGTACAAGCTTTGAAAAAAGAATTCTGGTCTGATTTAAGAGTACCAGGAGAAATTAATGAGTATAATCCTGAATTAGATAAAGCCAATCGTGTGGCCGATTTTATTGAACTAGGTGAGTTAATGTGTATTGATGCATTAACCAGAGAAGAAAGCTGTGGTGGTCATTTTAGAGAAGAATACCAAACACCCGAAGGAGAAGCATTGAGAGATGATAAAAACTTTATGTTTGTATCTGCTTGGGAAAACAAAGGTGAGCACGAATGGGAATTACATAAAGAAGAATTAAAATATGAAGTAATTCAACCAAGTCAACGTAATTACAAATAAGCATTCAATACTAACACAAAATATTTACAGAATAATTTTTTAGCTATGTCTCAAAATACAATGAATTTAAAAGTTAAAGTTTGGCGTCAAAAAAATGCCAAGGCGCAAGGTGCATTTGTTACTTATGATGTTGCCGGTATTTCTGATGAAATGTCTTTTTTAGAAATGATGGATATTTTAAATGAAAAATTAATTACCGAAGGCGGCGACCCAGTAGCCTTTGATCATGATTGTCGTGAAGGTATTTGTGGCATGTGTTCTATGTATATTAATGGAAAGCCACATGGTCCATGGCAAGCGAATACTACTTGTCAATTGCATATGCGCGCCTTCAAGGATGGCGAAACCATTGTGATTGAACCATGGAGAGCCAACTCCTTCCCAATTGTAAAAGATTTAACCGTAGACCGTTCTGCTTTTGATAGAATCATTCAAGCAGGTGGATACATTAGCGTGAATACGGGTAATGCAGTGGATGGCAATAGCCTTCCTATTGAAAAACAAAATGCAGACGACGCCTTTGCTGCTGCCATGTGTATTGGATGCGGTGCATGTGTAGCCGCTTGTAAGAATAGTTCAGCAATGTTATTTTTAAGTGCGAAAGTTTCTCATTTAGCTTTGTTACCACAAGGTGCACCAGAAAGAAAATCAAGAGTATTGAACATGGTGGCGCAAATGGATAAAGAAGGATTTGGTTCTTGTACCAACACAGGTGCATGTGAAGCCACTTGTCCTAAAGAAATATCTATAGCGAACATTGCTCGATTAAACAGCGAATATTTAGGAGCTAGTTTAAGTGCAGAATAGTGGCGAACCCATTTTTTCAGTTTAAAAAATTTACCGTGCATCAGCAACATACTTCAATGAAAGTATGTACTGATGCATGTTTATTTGGTGCCTGGGTGGCTAAACAGCCCTCTTTAGAAACGGCCCAATCAATAGTAGACATTGGTTCGGGTACTGGTTTATTAAGTTTAATGCTAGCCCAAGTAACAGAGACCTCTATGGCAAGTATTACTGCCATTGAAATTGAAGCGCAAGCTGCTGAAGAAGCCAATTCAAATTTTAATATAAGTAAATGGAGTGACCGTTTAAAGCTGGTCAATGATTCAATACAAAACTTTGCTGCTAGTATTAATATGGGTAATTTAGTAAGTAATGAACTGAATAATAATAATAATAATAATAACAGAAGTAAGCAATTATTTGATATCGTTATTTCTAACCCCCCTTTTTATGAAGGCGATTTAAAATCTCCAGACCCCAATAAAAATAAAGCTGCCCATAGTACTGAACTGCCTTGGAATATTTTATTAGAAAATGTTGCAAACTTATTAAGTAACAATGGTTCCTTTTTTGTTTTAGTACCTACCCTTCGTGCTTATACCATGCAAAAATTAGCAGAAGCACATCAACTACAATTAGTGGAAGAAGTATTAGTATATAACGATGCGAAGCATTTGCCTTTTAGATCCTTCTTGCATTTTACAAAAGCAAAGCCTACATCTGAAAAAGACATTTCAGTACTAAGAAATAAAATGGTGATTAAAAATGCAGACAATACTTACTCAACTGCATTTACTGAACTACTAAAGGATTATTATTTGTATCTGTAGATGTTAATCATTACAAAATGAATTTTTTAGTTCTTACTATAAATTCTTATAAGTAATACAGCAGAACTAATGTTTTGAATAATCTTCTAAGTAAGAAAACTTTTGGGTTAGCTTTCCCTTATCAAGCATCGTAGCACCTTCAATAATTTTATTGCCCCCCTTCATTAAATCGGGAATCACATATTTAATAAGTTGCTCACCAAAATATCTACTTGCATCACGAGGAAGTTCATTGGGTAAATTACCTACTGCCATTATATCTATACCATTATGCATATAAGGGGCAGTCTTTTCAAAGCTAGATACATTTACTCCATACACGGGATCTTCGGAACTAGAATCCCCTAAATTACAAGGCACGCTACCATGAGCATCATCGGTAATGTCTGCAATGGTAGTTAAGGTATAATTGTCTTCTTTTAAATCGTCCATGGTAAATAAAGGGGCAATACCAGGTTCCCAATAAATCCCATTCATAAGTATATGCGTATGCTTCAAATAATTATTAAATAAACAATCATAGTTTTCAGGATACGCATGAAAATCGTTTCTGTCGTAGGTATTTTTTATTTTGTGTCTGTATAAATCGCCTCCTTTTAAATGTACATATACCGGATAAGCGTATTCTCTTGTAACATATTCATCGGGCTCTACTTGTTGCACATCCATTAAATTCATAATTTCTAAAATACCATGTGCTACTCTTCCAGAACCGGTAATGGCAATTTTAATATTGGGAAGTTTTAAACCAAAATAAGTATGCACCAATTCCATATAATCTTTCACTTCCTTCACCCTACCTAAGGAAAATTCCTTGGTTCTATTACCATATGCCATTATTCCATTATGCGCACCAACAATTCCAGCAAAAAAGCCAAACCCAATTAATCTTTGCCCATCTTCATGTTCCAAACATTCATAATCAATCAAAGTAATGCTTTTGTCCATCATAGCATGAAACATAGTTTGATTGTATAATTGTTCTTTTTTGGTATGAGAAAAAAACAAGTACTTTTTAAAGGGAATCATTTGTGCAACTGGAACTTCTTTGATACCTAAAATGATATCAGCGCTACTTATGTTATCTACAACTTTAATGCCTTCTTTGATGTACTCTCGATCTTTATAACATCTATATTCTGAAGCTTCTACCAATATATGCCAACTAGGAAATTGATCTAACAAATACCTACACTGCTTGGGTGTAAGGGCTACCCGATTGTCGCTAGGAACTTTTCCTTCTTTAATAAGTCCAATAACCGGCATTTTGGTAATTTTACACAATATACAAAATATTAAAATGAACTATTTTCAATTGTTCGGTTTGCCTATTGGTTTTAAAGTAGATGCGCAAAAGCTTCGTGCTGCATTTATGAACCTACAAAAAGCGTCGCATCCAGATAAATTTTCTCAGGCAACAGAAGAGGAACAAATCTTAGCTTTAGAAAATTCTGCGAATGCCAATAAAGGTTTTTCGCTGCTAAATAATGCTGAAAAAATACTGCCCTATGTACTTGAAATAAAAGGCTATTTAATTGCAGATGAAAAATATGCCCTAAGCCCCGATTTTTTAATGGAAATGATGGAATTGAATGAGGCATGGATGGATGCGAATACTCAACGCGAAAAGGATTATGTTTTAGCCCAAGTTAATAAGATAAAAAATGAAATTTCAACCCCTATTCAAGATTTTTTGGAAGCTGATTCGGTCGATACTATTCCCGAAGAAGGAATGCTGCAAATAAAGGACTTTTACTATAAGAAAAAATACCTCGACCGTATTTTGGCAGATTTTCGTTAATAACGTAATATTGCACCCCCGCCCAGATGGCGGAATTGGTAGACGCACTAGACTCAAAATCTAGCGTTCGCAAGGATGTGCAGGTTCGATTCCTGTTCTGGGCACAAACCCTGTCACGATTTTCGGGACAGGGTTTTTTAATGCGAAAGCGTTGCGAGCTTGCTCGTAAAAGCTTGAGCGTTAAAAAACCCAACAAAGCACGAAGTGATTTGTTGAAAGGGTTTGGGTAAGACCGACATTTAGGAAGACGTTTTGAACATAGTGAAAAACGGCAGTCCTAAATGAAAGGGTTTGGGTACGCCCTCATTTGGAAGTCGGCGAACAAAGTGAGCCGACAGTCCTGAAAGAGTTTGGGTAAGTAGAACTATTATTTCTCCATGGTCATAATAGCAGAGAAAATCTGGATACCCTCAAAAAAGTTTTTCAACTTAATATTCTCATTCTCGGCATGCTGGTTATTATCGTGGTTGGCAATAGGCACCGTAACCGGAGAGGTTTTCAATACTTTTTCAAACACAAATAAAGGTAAACTACCCCCTAGTGTTGGAAGTAAAACAGGCTGTTCATTATTCACAAGTGCAATAGCTTTTGAAATTCTTCTTACATATACATTATCTAAAGAAGTTTTTTGGGCATTATAACTTTTTTTATCCCTCACCACCATACAAATTTTAGCATTTAATTTTCTTTCTTCGTCAGTTGGTTCTTTGTCCGTCACAAAAAAACCTTGCGCTTGAATATGATCAATTACTTTTTGTTGTTGTTTTTCCCAATCATTTCCCACTACTAATCTCATATCCACAGAAGCAATGGCCTTGGTAGGAATTACATTGGCAGAATACTTACCTACACCAGCACTTTGTATTCCATTAATATTTAAAGAAGGTAATTGCAAGGCGTCGTTCAATGCACCTGTTCTTTCAGTAGCATTAATACCTAATTCTTTTTTAAGTTGGTCTTCTACATTAGGAATACTCGCAAGGGCTTGTTTTTCTGCTGATGATAATGGACTTACATCGTCGTAAAAACCTTTAATGGTTACTTCTCCCTTTTCATTTTTCATACTAGCAAGAAGTCTTACAAGTTCCATGGCTGGGTTTAATACCCAGTTACCATAATGTCCAGAGTGCAGTGGACGCTTTGGCCCAAATACAGTTAGTTCTAAATGCGTATCGCCTCTCACCCCCATTACCAATTGTTTTTTACCTGACTGATGCACGGGGCCATCACATATCACCCACATATTTGCAGGTAATTTATTTTTATACAATTCTAAAAATGCTTCTAAATTAGGAGAACCTGCTTCTTCTTCCCCTTCGAAGAAAAATTTAATATTTACAGTTGGTTTTATATTTAAAGCTTTTAACTGCGCATAGGCATTTATAATGGCCATTACGCCTGCTTTATCATCGGAGGCGCCTCTTGCATAAATTCTGGAATTTACATCATAGTTATTACCAGCACTTAACCAAGGTAAGTTAGTAGCACCATTTTCATAGCTACCACTGTAAAGGGTTGGTTTAAATGGATGCGTACCTGGAAACCATTTACTTGTATCTACAGGTTGACCATCATAGTGGGCATAAAAAATAATAGTTTCTGTTACACCAGGCACTTTCACTTCTCCATAAACCACTGGTGGCATTTGCGTATTAGGAAGCGAAAGCAAACTTACATCTTCAATACCTTTTGATTGCATGTAATTTTTTATCCAATTAGCATTATCCTGTAAACCTTTGGGGTTTACTGCGACATTGGGAATAGATAAGAAGGTTTTAAATTCATCTACTAAATTAGTTTGCTGTTCTATGATTGCTTTTTTAATAAGCATCTGCCCATTTTGTGCAAATAAAGTCCCTGTAATAAACAAACTACTTACTAAAATTTTGATCTTATTTTTCATGTTCTTATTTATATTTAAAAAGCCTCCCTGTAAAGGAAGGCTTTTATTTTTATTGTAAAAATATTAAGCTAAATCAAATCGGTCAAGGTTCATTACTTTATCCCAAGCAGCAATAAAATCATGAACGAATTTTGTTTTAGCATCCTCACATGCATACACTTCTGCAAGAGCGCGCAATTCAGAATTTGAACCAAAAATTAAATCAACTCTAGTGCCAGTCCATTTTACTTTTCCAGTCGCACGGTCACTACCTTCAAAAGTGTATTGATGCGCATCGGTTGCTTTCCAAGTAATACTGAAGTCAATTAAGTTTACAAAGAAATCATTGCTTAATACACCTGGCTTACTCGTAAATACACCATGCTTTGAATTATCGAAATTGGTATCTAACACTCTTAAACCTCCTAATAATACGGTCATTTCAGGAGCTGTTAAGTTTAATAACTGTGCTTTATCAACAATCATATCTTCTGGAGAAAGCATTGTACGAGGCTTGATATAATTTCTAAAGCCATCTGCAATAGGTTCTAATACTGCAAAAGATTCTACATCGGTATGCGCTTCTGTGGCGTCTGTTCTACCAGCCGTAAATGGAACTTTCACATCATGTCCTCCGTCTTTAGCAGCTTTTTCAATAGCGGCTGCACCAGCAAGCACAATTAAGTCTGCTAATGAAACTTGCTTTTCTTTATTTGTTGTATTAAATTCTTTTTGAATAGTTTCTAGCGCATCTAATACTTTAGACAATTGTGCTGGATTATTCGCAGCCCAAAATTTTTGAGGTGCTAAACGAATGCGTGCACCATTGGCACCACCACGCTTATCAGATCCACGGAATGTAGAAGCTGATGCCCATGCTGCTGAAACCAATGCTGAAACAGAAAGACCGCTTGCTAAAATTTTTGATTTTAACGCGGTAATATCAGATGCATCAATTAATTGATGATTCACGGCTGGAATAGGATCCTGCCAAATTAAAATTTCTGCTGGCACATCTGTTCCCACATAACGAGAACGAGGGCCCATATCACGATGTGTTAATTTAAACCAAGCTCTTGCAAATGCATCTGCAAATTGATCTGGGTTTTCATAAAATCTTTTAGAGATAGGTCCGTAAGCAGGGTCCACTCTTAAAGCGATATCGGTAGTTAACATGGTAGGTGCATGTTTCAAAGAAGGATCATGTGCATCAGGCACTGTTCCTGCACCTGCTCCAGCCTTAGGTTTCCACTGATGTGCGCCTGCTGGGCTTTTAGTTAATTCCCACTCAAAGCCAAATAAGTTTTCAAAATAATTATTGCTCCATTTTGTGGGTGTAGTTGTCCAAGCGCCTTCTAAACCTGAAGTAATGGTATTCACACCGTTACCAGAATTCAAAGTATTCTTCCATCCCAAACCTTGTTCTTCAATACCTGCCCCTGCTGGTTCTTTGCCCACATATTTTCCTGGATCTGCAGCACCATGGGTTTTACCAAATGTATGTCCCCCTGCAATGAGCGCCACTGTTTCTTCGTCATTCATGGCCATACGCGCAAATGTTTCACGAATATCTCTTGCAGAAGCAATAGGATCAGGATTTCCATTAGGTCCTTCTGGGTTGACATAAATAAGACCCATTTGAACTGCTGCTAATGGATTTTCTAAATCACGGTCGCCGCTATATCTTTTATCTCCCAACCACTCACGCTCTGCACCCCAATACACATCTTCCTGTGGTTCCCAAACATCGGCACGGCCACCAGAAAAACCAAAGGTTTTAAAGCCCATTGATTCTAGTGCACAGTTACCTGCCAGTATCATTAAATCGGCCCAAGATAATTTTTGACCGTATTTCTTTTTTATAGGCCATAACAATAAACGGGCTTTGTCCAAATTGGTATTATCAGGCCAGCTATTTAAAGGGGCAAACCTTTGCATACCTGCTCCTCCACCACCACGACCATCGGTAGTTCTATAAGTTCCTGCACTATGCCATGCCATACGAATAAAGAAAGGTCCGTAATGACCATAGTCTGCAGGCCACCAATCTTGTGAAGTAGTCATTAAGTCAACGATGTCTTTTTTCACTACTTTTAAATCTAATGATTTGAAAGCTTCTGCATAATTGAAAGAAGCGTCCATTGGATTGGTTAAAGAAGAATGTTGGCGTAAAATATTTAATCTTAATTGATTCGGCCACCAATCGATATTTCTTGTTCCCGCACTTGTTACTTTAGATGCTGTAGAAGCACCTGTAAAAGGACATTTTGCTGCCTCATTTGTATTATTTTCCATAGTAATAAATTGTATAAATAGTAAGTACTAAAATTACTACAATTACCTATTTATTTCTTACAAAAAAAGGAAAATATTTTACGCTTTGTTGAGTTAATTATACACAATTACTCGTTTCCTCCAACAATCTTGCTGGTACTTCGGTATAAGTAATTCTCGTAGATATGTCGTCTTGCAAAACGATCGGGTGTGTCGGCATTTACTAATTTAACATAGATGGCTTTAGGTACCCCATAGTATTCATATTCATTGCCATCGGAAAATACCACTCTTAATATTTCTGATTTAAATTCAAAATCGTCAATACTGGCATCTGTTATAGTAGCTATATAGGCATCCTTGGTGGCTTCATGTGTTTCAATGTGCACGCTCACTAAAAAATGATAAGAAGCAATTAATTTAGCAGACTTTTCTTCGGCCATTTTTTTAGCCTCGTCACTGTCTTGAAATTTATCGGGATGCCATTCCATCATAATCTTACGATATACTTTTTTTAAATCTCCTAAAGTAGCTTTATCGTCTACGCCCAAAATGGCTCTATGTCTTTCAATTCTCTTCATATATGATTTATGCTGCGCGAAGGTACACTAAACTTATTTAAATAAAGAAGCCCTCTCAGTGTAAACTGAAAGGGCTTAACATTATGATAATACTTTGCGCCAATAAAGGCAATCAAGCTTATTTTACTTCTTCAAATTGAGCATCTTCAACTGTATCGTTGTTGGCTCCACCATTTGCTTGTCCACCTGTTTGTTCAGCACCCGCTTGTTCAGGGCCAGCTGCTCCAGCTGCTTGTGCTTTGTAAATTTCTTCACTAGCAGCAGTCCATGCAGTATTCATTGCTTCTAAAGCGGTGTCTACTTTAGCAGTATCTTGAGAAGCATGTGCTTCTTTCAAATTCGCTAAAGCGGTTTCAATAGGTGCTTTTTTATCTGCAGAAATTTTATCACCAAATTCTTTCAATTGCTTTTCTGTTTGGAAAATTAAGCTGTCGGCTTGGTTTAATTTTTCTACTCTTTCTTTTTCTATTTTATCACCTGCTTCGTTGGCTTTTGCTTCGGCTTTCATTTTTTCAATTTCTTCCTTAGTCAAACCACTTCCTGCTTCAATTCTAATTTTTTGTTCTTTACCAGTGCCTTTATCTTTTGCACTTACATTTAAGATACCATTCGCATCAATATCAAAAGTGACTTCAATTTGAGGAACGCCTCTTGGTGCTGGTGGAATACCATCCAAGTTAAACATACCTAAACTTTTATTTTGAGTAGCCATTGGACGCTCTCCTTGCAATACATGAATTTGTACACCTGGTTGATTATCGCTAGCAGTAGAATACACTTCTGTTTTCTTAGTAGGAATAGTGGTGTTAGAAGCAATCATGGTAGTCATCACACCACCCATTGTTTCAATACCTAAGTTTAAAGGGGTAACGTCTAATAATAAAACATCTTTCACATCTCCTGTTAATACAGCACCTTGGATACCTGCACCAATGGCTACCACTTCATCAGGGTTTACAGAACGGTTAGGTTTTTTACCAAAGAACTTTTCTACTATCTCTTGTATTTTAGGAATTCTTGAAGAACCTCCTACTAAAATAACTTCATCAATTTGTGATACAGAATATCCAGCATCTTTCAATGCAATTTCACAAGGCTTTAAACAACGTGCAAATAAATTATCTGCTAATGATTCAAATTTGGCTCTTGTTAATTTTAACACTAAGTGCTTAGGAACGCCGTCTACAGCAGTAATATAAGGCAAGTTAATTTCTGTTTCAGAAGAAGAACTTAATTCTACTTTCGCTTTCTCAGCCGCTTCTTTTAAACGCTGTAAAGCCATTGGATCTTTTCTTAAATCAATTGCTTCTTGTTTTTTAAACTCATCTGCTAAGAAGTCCATGATCACTTTATCAAAATCATCACCCCCTAAATGTGTATCACCATTGGTAGATTTTACTTCAAATACACCATCTCCTAAATCCAAGACAGAAATATCAAAAGTTCCACCACCTAAATCGAATACAGCAATTTTTTGCTCAACATTTTTCTTATCTAAACCATAAGCCAATGCGGCTGCAGTTGGTTCGTTTACAATTCTACGTACATTCAATCCTGCAATCTCACCCGCTTCTTTTGTAGCTTGTCTTTGTGCATCGTTAAAATAAGCAGGTACAGTAATCACTGCATCTGTTACTTCAGTGCCTAAATAATCTTCTGCCGTTTTTTTCATCTTTTGTAAAACCATTGCAGAAATTTCTTGTGGTGTATACATACGACCGTCGATATCAACACGCACGGTGTCGTTCTCGCCTTGTACAATTTTATAACTCCAATGAGACTTCTCTTCCGTAATCTCATTAAAACGACGACCCATGAAACGCTTTACACTAGAAATAGTGTTTTCAGGGTTCGTGATGGCTTGACGCTTAGCAGGATCTCCCACTTTACGCTCACCATTCTTTAAGAAGGCCACTACCGAAGGGGTAGTTCTGCGTCCTTCATCATTGGCGATAACTACTGGTTCGCCACCTTCCATTACCGATACGCAACTATTTGTCGTACCTAAGTCAATTCCTATTATTTTTCCCATAATGCTTGATTTTCAATGTTTAATTACACTAGTATAGGCAATCTTTATGCCATAATGGGTATGCCTGCCTAGGGGTGCAAATTTGTCATATATGGCAGTAAATCATTGTATGTATAGGCCTTAATTGACATAGAAACCCAAAAAAGGGGTAGAAAAGGCAGAAATTAATTGGTTTCGGAACCCTTAAAAGTGAAGTTCTTTTGGCTTGTATAGCTGAAAATGACCACAAAAAAGGTAGTGACTATTTTGGCCATGGTTGGATACCAACCTAGTTTATCTACAAAAAGCTTCAAAAAGACATAATTAAGTAGCACACAGCCCAGCACTACAATGAAATACTTCATAAGTTGTTTACGCTTGGTCACAGTGGTTTCTTGGAATACCACATACCTACTTAAATAGAAGCCTATGGGAAAAGTAATACAGAAGCTAATCATAAAAGAAGCAATATGAGGGCTAATACTTATCCAGCCTATATTGATGATTTCTTTATGTAAGATATAATTATAAGCAACAAAGAATAAGGTGATATCTAATATCGTATTCGCACCACCACAGGCAGCGTATCTAAATGTTTTTAAGGGCATCATTTTCTTGAAAATGGGATAGAACCAATCTATCATATCAAGAATAACTTTGCTAATAAAGTCGTGTAGTTTCAACATCTATGCGCTAAGATAATCTTAATTAATTACTTTTGCCCTAGGCAAGCCCAATTTATGAATTTAATAACTCTTTTAAAGCAGACCACATCTGCAAGCTTAGATAGCTTGTATCAGGTTAAAATACAACCTGAACAAGTATTGGTAAATGCAACCAAGCCTGAATTTGAAGGAGACTATACTATTGTTTTGTTTGCTTTTGTAAAGCAGCTGGGCAAGAACCCCGAAGTTGTAGGTAATGAACTAGGCAATGCTATGCAAAAGGCAATACCTACTATTATTACAGAATTCAATATTGTAAAAGGGTTTTTAAATTTTACCATTAGCAACGACTATTGGTTTGAATTTATTAAAAACCTTTCTCCCAATGAACTAATGCCTGCTGTGGAGCATAAAAGAAAAATTATGGTGGAGTACTCCTCCCCTAATACCAATAAGCCTTTACACTTAGGTCATTTAAGAAATAATTTTTTAGGATGGAGCATTGCGGAAATCTTAAAACTGCAAGGACATGAAGTAGTAAAAACTTGCATTGTAAATGACAGAGGTATTCATATTTGTAAAAGTATGATTGCTTGGCAATTATTTGCAAATGGCGCAACACCTTCTTCGACCAATAAAAAAGGAGATCATTTTGTTGGAGATTATTATGTCAAATACAATGATGCCTATAAAGCCGAAGTGGCTGGTTTAGTAAGTGGCGGCATGACCCAAGAATTGGCGGAAAAAGAAGCTTCTATATTTAAAGCAGCACAAGAAATGTTGTCGAAATGGGAACAAGGAGATGCGGCCACTTTAGATTTATGGAAAAAGATGAATGCATGGGTGTATGAAGGCTTTGAAGTAACTTATAAAAAAATAGGTTCAGATTTTTTCAAAACTTATTACGAAAGCAATACTTATTTATTAGGAAAAGAATTAGTAGAAGAAGGCTTAGTAAAAAAAGTATTTTATCAAAAAGAAGACAGCTCGGTTTGGATAGATTTGACAGCAGATGGATTAGATGAAAAAATTGTACGCCGTAAAGACGGCACTTCTGTGTACATGACCCAGGATATTGGGCTTGCACAATTGAAACAAAAAGAATTCAATACCGACGCGAGTATTTATGTAGTAGGCGATGAACAAAATTATCATTTCAAAGTACTTAAATTAATTTGTCAAAAATTACAACAACCTGCTGCGGATGGGATTTACCATTTAAGCTATGGCATGGTGGAATTGCCTAATGGTAAAATGAAAAGCCGCGAAGGTACGGTGGTAGATGCAGATGATTTAGTAGATGAAATGATTGCCATTTCTAAACTGAAAACTGAATCCTTGGGTAAAGTAGCTGATTTTACACAAGCCCAATTGACCGAATTGTACAATACCATTGGACTGGGTGCCCTTAAATTTTTCTTATTAAGAGTAGATCCTAAAAAGAAAATGATATTCAACCCAGAAGAAAGCATTGATTTTCATGGATTCACCGGGCCTTTTATTCAATACACCCATGCAAGGATTAAAAGTATTTTGAGAAAAACGGGTACTAACGTTTCACTTAAGGCCAATGAATTATTGCCTTTAGAAAAACAATTGGCTATTGAACTTTCAACCTTCCCAGCGGTTGTTAATGAAGCTGCAGAAAATTTAGATCCTTCTAAAATTGCCATATACGCTTTCAACTTGGCAAAATTATTCAATACTTTTTATGCAGAACTTTCGATTGCCAATGCAGAATCGGAAACAAAAAAACAATTGCGTATACAATTAGGAATTTTAACTGCGGCTACTTTACAAAAATCCATGAGCGTTTTAGGCATTGCAGTGCCGGAACAAATGTAATTGACTACTACCTTTTATGGCTTAACTTCTTTTCAACTTTGAATTATTGTACACTTCGGGGGTTTCTTCTTCAAAACCCCATTGATTCAATAAAGTATTCATTTGATCTGTGGGCAGGGATGCTTTTTCATAATGGCCTGCTTTAAGTTTTTGACGCATGGCTTCGTAAATACTTACAGCACAAGCTACAGAAATATTTAAACTTTGTATGATGCCCATTTGTGGTATAATAAAATTACCATCTGCTAAATTTCTACATTCTTCGGTTACGCCTGCGTGTTCATTACCAAAAACCAAGGCCACCGATTCGGTAAAATTGATATCGTGCAAGCTTACCGCATCACTTGATAAGTGGGTAGTCAAAATTTTAGAAAAATTTATTCTCAAAGCAGCCACACATTCTTCTAATTGATCAAATTCATGAATGGTTAACCATTTTAAAGCACTACTACTACTTCTATAACCCCATTTTTTATGTCTTGGTATTTTTGTAGTAAGCACATACACATCTTGAATGCCTACTGCATCGCAGGTGCGCATCACTGCAGACACATTATGCGGATCTTGTACATTTTCTAAGACTACCGTTAAATTGGATTGACGTTTACTTAAAACTTTTAATAATTTTTCGGTGCGTTCTGGTGTCATACTTATTTTTTAAAAGGAATTTTAAAATGGACGCCCAATCCTGGTTTGGTCAAAGGTGCTATTTTACCAATTTTATTATCAAAGCTATAATCAAGGCCTTCTGCATTCAATTCTGTCATTAACAATGGTCCATCCATATCTACATAATCTAATTGAGGTAAAAATTGTGCTATGGCAGCGGAACCAATTACATTTTCATTCATACATCCCATCATTATTTTCAACCCCAACACTTTGGCTTCTTTAATCATTCTTAAAGCAGGTGTTGGTCCACTGCATTTGGTTAACTTGATATTGATGCCATGAAAATAATGGGCACAAGTAGCCACATCTTTTTCAAAAACACAAGATTCATCTGCAAATAAGGGCAATGTGGATTGTGCTTTTAATTGCGCCATCCCTTCCCAATTGTCTTTGGCCAAAGGCTGCTCCACCAATTCTACGCCCAAGGCTGCCAAAGCGGGGATTTTTTGTAATGCTTCTTCGGTGGTCCATCCTGCATTGGCATCTACACGCAGTGGTTTGTCTGTATGGGAACGCAAAGCAGTAATCATTTCAATATCATATTCAGTACCTACTTTTACTTTATAAATGGGCCATGGATGTGCTTTCATTTTTTCAACCATCTTCTCAATGGGATCGATGCCTAATGTATAATCACAAATGGGTGTAAGCGTATTTTCATTCCATGGCGCATTCCACATTTCATGGAGGGGCTGTTTTTTCATTTGTCCAAATAAATCCCATCCTGCTATATCTAAGGCACAAACTAGAAATGGATCATTTGGAAATAAATGATGTAAAAAATGCCAAAATCTTTCAGGATCAATCAATGCAAATTTTTCAATAAGCTTTCTTTGCTTTTCTAATTGTTCCATCATATTTGCTACGGTAACATCATAATAAACTATGGCAGGCGCTTCCCCATAACCTACCCAATTGCCTAAGGACAATCTTACCATTAAACTATGTTGATGAGTTTTGCTTCTGCCATTTGAAATGGTAAAAGGATATTCGAAAGGTAAATTTTGTTCCCAAAAGTCTAGTTGCACTGTACAATATTTTGGCTAAGATACAAAACAGCTTGTAGTAATGATAAATTTCAATTAATTATATGAAGCATCTAACGACCACTTGTTTGAATGGCATCATTCCATTCCTTATTGAATGTATCTTCTTGAATTAAGTCTTCTAAATTCAAATGCATTCGATATCTCCAATAATGTTTTGGATTGGCAGGAACATTGATGCGCTCCTCATTGGGATCTTTTCTTCTTACAACTTCATCTATACCTAAAAAATCTTGCAATTGAAAAATAGCCCAGATGGCCGGCGAATGTAAATGTTGTATTAGTATTACTTTATTAATCCAGGGTTCACAATACTTTGGAGCATCTCCCAATTTTCCTAATTCTTGATTAAAGAAAACTTGAGTGGCTTCTTTGTTTTCTTCCCACCAACCTCGAAGGGTACTGGTATCGTGTGAGGAGGGTGTCACTACACTTAAATAGGGTGCGTTTTTTGGATTAAAGAAACGCTGATTGGTTGCTTTTGGCATTCTTTGTACTTCTAAACTTAAAATACCTAACTGCTTTAATACCGGTGGTAAACAGGCAGGTACCAAACCTAAATCTTCGCCGCAGATAAGCATATTGGTAGAACGTTTGAGCATGGGCAGTTTTTGCATGGCTTCTTTTTCCCATAGCTGCTCCTGCCTATGAAAGAAATAATCTAGATACAAGTGCTTTAAGATTGCTTTTGTTTTTTCATCTAAGTATTTGAAAGAGGATGTACCTTCTATATTAAATCTAAAATGATAGGCTTCTGCTTGCGCTGACGGTAATAAAATGACATTGCTAATTAAATCAAATAATACCATTTTAATTTTCTGATGCCAATCATCGTTTGGCATTGTTGAAAAATGTGCTTCAATTTGTTTTTGAGTTTCAAAATTGGGTAAGAAATCATACATACCATCTCCTATAGATTGCAAAAAATTATTTTTTAAATACGTATTGTCATACCCTACCAACTCAAACAAAATGCTTTCATTGATAAAAGGTTTGGTCAATCGATGCATATCAAAATGCATTCCTTTGCTTTCAAATTCTTGCAAGTTTATTGGAATGGCTGGAATAAAATGACCCAAAATACCTTCTACAGCATGCATGGGTATACTCCAAATTCTAAAGAATCCTAAAATATGATCAATTCTAAAAGCATCAAAATAATAACTCATTTGCTCAAACCTTAATTTCCACCATTGAAAATTATTTTGAGCCATCGCTTCCCAATTGTAGGTGGGGAATCCCCAGTTTTGACCTTTGACTCCAAAATCATCAGGTGGCGCTCCCGCTTGTAAATTCATATTAAATAGATGAGGATGCTGCCAAGCATCGGCCCCATATCGATATACACCAATTGGTATGTCTCCTTTTACGATAATTCCATTTTTGTGCGCATACTTTGTTGCATTGCTTAATTGTAAATGCAAATGATATTGTACATAAAAATAAAAAGCAATTTCTTGATAGCAAGATGATTTTTTATTGGTTAAACTTTCAATAGCTGCCTCATCGTAAACAGCATGTGTTGGCCATGTATTAAAATCAATAGTTCCGTACAATTCTCGTAAATAGGAAAATGCACTATATGAATTCAACCAATGTGCATTCTGTTTAAAAAATTTTTTAAACCCTGCAGATTCTAAATCTTTCTTCCCATTTTCTTTGTAAAAAATGCTTAATAGTTTCCATTTCAAATTCATTACTGCTTCATAATCTACAGTAGTTAAAGCATTTAATGCCAGTATATCTGATAGGTATGGTGCTACTATTTCTTCTTGCCCTTTTCTCATTAAGTCTTCTATTCTAATGAACATAGGGTGCAAAGCAAAAGCAGAAATGGCTGCATAGGGATAAGAGTCTGTCCAAGTATGTGTTGCCGTGGTATCATTTAATGGCAGTAATTGAATTAATTTCAAACCAATTTTTTTTGACCAATCCGCCAAAAGTTTAATATCAGCAAATTCACCAACGCCCATACTTTTTTTAGACCTTAAAGAAAACACAGGAATTGCCACTCCAGCTCCTTTCCAATGCGTATTATTCAAATGAACAAATCCATCATTTATAAAAATCCTACTATCCTTACTTGCATTTTCAAAGACCACTCTATTGTTATCTAATTCAAAATCAATAAACTTATTTTTAGAAGTATCATACACACCATATTTATAGACAAATGGGAAATTACAATGCTTTAAATTTAAATCAATTTCAAAAATTGTGGTATTGGAAACTTTAGTTAAGGGTAATGCCTTTTTTACATCCCATTTGCCTAATATTGAATCTTCTCCTATGATGCAAATGGTTTGATGTTTTTTTAACAATGGCGCTTTCACTCTAAAAAAATGTGTACTGTCTTTATCAATTGTTTTAGATTTTGCTGGAGCGTCTGGTTGCTTTAATAAAACATTAGCAAAAGGTTCTGTATAAAAAGTATTTTCTATGGCACCTGCATCATTCCAAGTATCAATCAAAATTAATTCACTACTTACTATTTTATTTGGGCTAAAAGATTTTGCCTCACCCCAATCAAAAACTTGAATGCCATCTGGATTTTTAATAAAATATTGATAAGTGATTGTATCTTGATCAAAGGGTAATTTGCTATTTAAATGCAACACCCAATAAGAATCATTCAGAAAACTTAGTGGAACAGCCTTTTCTATTTTCCCATCTCCAAGTAAAGAATGATTCCCATAAATAAAAATTTCTTGCCCAAAAAAGGAATGGTATTTTAAATGGAAGCTAATTTTATGCAGCTTTGATGAAAAATTTTGCCCCTCTTTCAGTTTCTTGTTTATTTCTTGTTTACTTTCTACAACTCTTTGCATATCAAGCAATTTGGGGAATTGATCGTTTATTGTGTGCCTTAATCTTAACCGCAGCAATGCATTAAAGATAAAAGATAAAGTGTAAATAAAACACATTGATATGTTTTTTGCTAAATTGAAAACAGTATTCGTATATTTATGTAGTATACTTATTATCAATCGATTACGTAGTTTAAATGGATAAAATACTCATATATACCGATGGCGCTTCACGTGGCAACCCAGGACCAGGTGGTTTTGGTGCACTATTAATGTGGGGTGATAAAGTAAAAGAGTTGTCAGAAGCTTACCGTAGAACCACCAACAATAGAATGGAATTATTGGCAGTAATCAAAGCAATCAATGCACTTAAAACAAAAGAATTACCAATACATATTTACACAGATAGTAAATACGTTGTTGAATCTGTTGAAAAAAAATGGCTGAATAATTGGATCAAAACCAATTTCAAAGGAGGCAAAAAAAACAAAGATTTATGGATGCAATACCACAAAATTGCTGCTCCCTTCCAAATAAAATTTCATTGGGTCAAAGGCCACAGCACCAACAAGTTTAACAATAGATGTGATGAATTGGCAACAGCAGCTGCCGACAATGGCCCATGGAAAATAGATGTCATATTTGAATCCAATGAATCAAATACTTAAAAAAAAGTGAAAATTAGATTGCTTTAAATTTTGGAATCAATATTCTGAAAGATCCAAACAACACACCTCCAAATACCAAGGTTCCCGCTACACTATAAGGATAAAATGGCAAGCCATCCACCATGGTTTGAATAAACCCTGTAAAGTTTAACGCATGATGATACCCGCCGCCTTGCGCCCAAACCAATGAATTGGAAACAATAACATATACAGTTGGGGCTGCTAAAAATCCAATGATGTATTTTGATAACTTATTGATTTGTAAACCAAATCCAAATACAGCAGTTCCTGCAATTAAAATATAATTTAAAAATTGGCCTTGATAAAAACCTTGCATTGGACTTAAATGATAAGTATACAATACTTGATATAAAATATCAGAAATAAACATGGATAGTAT